>Ga0256842_1003323_pt1 | contig 10807 bp, 11 predicted proteins | sample 4559240metaG_FD_185973 | JGI IMG/M metagenome (GOLD analysis project Ga0256842, IMG submission 185973) | Hydrothermal vent microbial communities from Guaymas Basin, Mexico - 4559-240 | ecosystem: Environmental > Aquatic > Marine > Hydrothermal vents | place: Mexico: Guaymas Basin | collected...
AAAACATCCCTTTCTACTTTGAAAAATAATACCATTTTCAAGCAAATTTTTCAAAAACATTATCCGCATAATTTTGGCAATAACTTTTTATTATAAACCCGAATTTCAGGACTTTTTTATTTTCTTAAACTTTCCTTAAAGTCGGATAATTGCCTTTTTTTTAAGTTTTCTTTTTGCATTATCCGCATTAAGCTTTTCTTAAGCTTTAAAATGCCCGATTTTCCAATATTCTGAAACTTAATTCTCCCTTAAAGTCGGATAATGTAATTGTTTTTATTTTTTTCTTTATCATTATCCGCATTTCAATAATTTTATTTTGCCTAAATTTCGGCACTTTAAGCAAACTTTAAGCCAAATGACAGAGTTGTAAAAATGAAATTTGTATGCATTATCCGCATTTTTGACTTTTTCTCGTTTTTTCGGTACTATTCTTTTATCTTTTAAACGCTCTTTGAAAACCAAATGCCGCACTTTAGGCTATTCATTTAACATATGACCCGATAAGGGGATTAAGACGTGTGAAATACCTCCGAATCCATTTTAATTAGTTTGTCAATTCATTTAACATATGACCCGATAAGGGGATTAAGACGTGTGAAATACCTCCGAATCCATTTTAATTAGTTTGTCAATTCATTTAACATATGACCCGATAAGGGGATTAAGACGAGGGATCTTAACCCTTCCTCAAATTTTTTTAAAAGTTTTTATTCATTTAACATATGACCCGATAAGGGGATTAAGACTTTTGTCTACCTCGTAATAAGGCAGACTTTTTAGTTTTTCATTCATTTAACATATGACCCGATAAGGGGATTAAGACCCTTTAGGGCCTATAAAAAAGCCCTTTTTTTCTTTAGGAAAGATAACGAATTCATTTAACATATGACCCGATAAGGGGATTAAGACAAGACATTGAATAGTTTTTTTCCTTTCTTCAACTTCTTTTCCTATTCATTTAACATATGACCCGATAAGGGGATTAAGACAAGAGGGCATTAATCCTCTTCAGATTGTTTTTCAAATTCATTTAACATATGACCCGATAAGGGGATTAAGACTTTGCAACCATGCACACAAAACCTATTTTCCACCATCTTAAATAATTCATTTAACATATGACCCGATAAGGGGATTAAGACTTTTTTACTAACTTTAGCAGCTCTCATTTCCGTCACTACTTTAATTCATTTAACATATGACCCGATAAGGGGATTAAGACAAGGTTTCCCTTTCCCCAACCTCTTTTTTATTGCCGAAGTATTCATTTAACATATGACCCGATAAGGGGATTAAGACTTCATGTCTGAACATAGTCACTCCTGAAGTTATCATTCATTTAACATATGACCCGATAAGGGGATTAAGACCAGAAGCAATTTCATTAATTTCTAATTCTTCTTGTTTATTGTATTCATTTAACATATGACCCGATAAGGGGAGGAGGAGCGTTAAGCAAACGACAACTGCTTGTCGTTTGTAGCTCCGCACGACGATGCCGATGTGCGAATGAAATGAGCACCGGCAGACGGCAACACCTTGTAATAAATTTTATTTTTCAATCGGTACCCAGCCACCTGATATTCCTTCGGAATATATCAGGTGTCCTCACTTCGGCACGGAAGCAAAGCAGTTTGCTTCCTAACCTTCGGTTACCTTGTTCGCCCGACAAGGGGATTAAGACTTAATTTGGTTAAATGTGGCGAAATAAGGACTTGTGTGTTCCATTCATTTTACATTTTACCCGGCAAGGGGATTAAGACGTCATAAATTCTTTATATCCATTGTCGTGCTCTACCAAGAATTCATTTTACATTTGACCCGACAAGGGGAGGAGAGGCGTAAAGAAAACGTGAACTGCTTCACGTTTTTAGGCTCGCACGAGGAGGAATGACTAGCAAAAGATAACTGCTTATCTTTTGCCATTCCGCACGACGAAAGTTATATTCGCTTGCGAATAATTTTACGTCAAAGATGGCTAATAAATAACAGATAAAAAATAATTTATTTTTAAATACGTGTCTGACACTTATTAAAATTTATTTCAAATTAATATTTAATATTGAAAAAATATTCACAAAAAGGAGAGGAAAAATATCAGCGCCTTTTAATCCTGACATTTCCCATACTACTATTATTTGTTTGTTTTTTTCTGTTATTATTACGCTTATTATTCCTGGCTTGCAAACATTTTCTTTTTAATTCTTTATAACCGTTTGGAAAATCAATATATTCTAAATCTTGTTCATTTATTTCAAATGTATGATACTTAAGCAGCTGATTCTTTCTTTTTGTATATTCATCTTTACCTACTTTCGAAATTACGTAATTTTCAAAAATATTTATATATTTTTGGATATCGATATCACTGCTTATTTTAATCTTAACAGTTCCAAATCCCAAAGGTTTTCCCATACCGAGCTTATGATATACGTTTTGTTTATTGAATAATGAAAGAGCGCTTAAAAGTGCCCCCAGCTCAATTTCATTTAAATTAAAAAATCTTATTTTACCTTCAAACTCACTCCCTTTATCAAGAGGTTTGAGGGTTGTCATTGTATTTTCATTTCCGTTACCGGTATTTCTTAAAATATGATTTTTATGAGGATAAAATTTAAATCCATTCAAAACCGCATTTTTATCATCATATGTTATACATTTATTTTGATTTTGTTTAATATAATGCAAAAAAAACGTAGGTCTGGGAGAAGCCAATACTGCCCTAACCGGCGGATGATTTTTTATCTTTACTCCAATATGGTGCGAAACAAATACTCTTCCCTTTAATCCTTCCTCTTCGGCATATCCAAAAAGTATCTGAGCAAAATCAGGTTTGTTTTTATAATCCTGATAATTTTTAACCAAATCCATGGTAGAATTTTCATATGGAAGTTTATAAAGCATAGAAAGTCCGAAATGTTTTATTGTACCGTTTTCATCAAGCTGAAAAAAAACAGGGATTTTTTCACCTTTTTCAAATTTTTCAGCCCACAATTCCTTCCAGTTTTCATTAACAAGCGAAGGATTTTCCAGATAATATGCACTTTTAAAATTTTCTATTACATTCTTGCTTAAAGTATATACTCTTTCAGGCTGTTTTTTTTCAAATAAAAACTCCCTTGTTTTCTTTTTTCCTACCATTCCCGTAAATACAATATAACCGTTTCTTGTTTCTGGAAGATTATTACCGCAAATTCGGTATTTTTCATAAGCGGCCCTTTTATTTCTTATTTTATTTATATTTCTTTCTCCTACCGCTCTTTTAAATTCCTCGTCATTATATTTTAATCTATTAACCCGCCCTATTTTCCCAAGCGATTCTATTTTCCATTCATTATCCTTTTTTATAAGCCAACCATGATATATTTTATTTGTATTCATCATTTTCTTTTTATAGGAAGGATGGTTTAAATCCCTATAAGCAAATGTTTTATTGTCGGTGTTAAGCTTACAAAATGAAAGAACTTCAATAATGCTTCTTAACATTCCTTTTATACTGCTGCCCGGTATCATAAATGTAGAATTGAAATTAAAAAATTCGTCACTTTCACTGTCTTTGACATATATTGGTGTAACTGCCGTTATTTTAAGTTTCAATTCACCGCTTTTTGCATTCTTTAAAGGGACATCATGGAATACATATTCACCCCATTCGGGATATATTACTTTTTTATTTAAATCTACAAATCTGTAAGGCGCTTTCATTTTATCTCTCCTTCAAATCCGCCAAAAACTACTTTTACAGGCGAATATTCTTCAAATTCTTCCTCAAATAAATCTTTTTCAGGTTTCCAAATCTGTTTCATTTTTACTTTCAAGCCCTCAAAAACACTATAATAACTTTCAACATCATTTTCAAGATTATCCACTATTTCTTCATCAATTCTGTATTCACCGTTTATAAGGACGGCTTTAAAACTTCTTTTTTCTCCCTCTGCGTTTCCATAAGCAATAACCTCAACTGGAACATCTCTAAATTCAAATTCCTCTAAATCTTTATTTATAAAAACATCGTTTTTAGTTATCGGGGAAGAAAGATACTTTACATATCCGTCGGCATTTTTATATTTTTTTAATCTCTCTAAAACATTATTCATTTTCACCCCTTCTTTTATAACTTCCGACAAACACACCGTGCCCCTTTGTCACCATTCCTCCAAGAGGTAGAAGCCCTTTGCACATATCATCAAGAGCTTTTTCCAAATACTCGATATATTCTGCGTCTTTTTTTACATATATGCTGAATTTTATTTCATCCGTAGTAATGGCCTTTTCGTTAAATAAAGCCCCGTCTATCGCCCCGCCGGTAAATCTGTCTATTTTTACGTGATCGAATTTTTTTTCTCTGTAATTTTCAAGATAAATATCTTCAAAAATAACTTTTCCCTTCACTCCTTTTTTATCATCTTTTTTCTGACCAAAAAGAGCAATTACGGCGGGATTGTCATCTTTATCATACTCGGTTACATTATTTTTTCCCTTAGCGAGATTATAATAATAAGCAACCCTGTGCGAAACGGCGCCTTTTATACTGCTGCCGGGAATTAACGCCATTTCTTTTAATGTCTTGTTTTCATAATCTAAAATTTTTTCTTTCACATATGTCATATCCGCCTCATCATCAGGTTTTCCGCTTCCAAAAATAAAAAACATATCATCAGGTTTTAGCTTAACATCATAAACAGTATAATCTGATTCCTCGAAATTTATTTCAATCTCTTTAAGTTTTTCATTCAATGAAGCCGAATAATTTTCATATCTTTCATCCTCCATTTCTTCAAACTCTATTTTTTTCACTTCAAACTTACCGTAACCGTTTGTAGTTTTACCACCGATTCTTACTTTTTTGAGTTTTGAGAGAATTTTTTGAATATATTCTTTATTTTCACTCTCAACTGAAAATTTAAACATAGCGCCTTTGTAAATTATCTCTTCATCGTATTTTGAATGCTCTTTTGCCGTTCCTTTTGCGTTAATTGCTGTATGTTCCCTTATTGGGAGATTGTCAAAAAATTTTAAAAACCCGCTTTTTATAATTACAGGTTTTTCATGAACCTTTAAATTCTCATCAAGTAAAAGAGCATTTGAAATGATTATTTTAGATCCCTGTCCTTCATCTTTGCTTTTTTCATAACCGAAAATCTCATCGGCTTCATTTTCATCAAACTCTTTTCTCAAAATACCGGCAAGAGTGGTCCCCTGAATAAACGGAAGGTTATTAAAATCCCTGTTTATCGGCATATCAGTATGAAGTGCTATTTTTGAAGAACCCACCTTTAAAGGAGTAAGCGTTTGTATTGTTATATGCGCTACATATCTCATTTTTTAGCCTTTTTCATCATTAATGTTGCAAAAAGTTTTACAAATTCCCTGTCGTTTTTAAGTATTTCTTCCATTCTCTTCTGTTGTGACGGCAGCCATTGATAAAGACCTCTTGAAATATAATTTTTTATTTTCTTATCATAATCATCAAACACCGCAAGGGTCCTGATATTCCCCCACTGTGATTTAGTAATGTTTGAAAACCATTTAGCTTTGTCTTCAACACTTTTTTTAACATCTTTAATCATTTTGGTTTCTTTTATAATATCCTGTTTTTTAACCTTCAAATATTGAATAAAATCGTTTTCATATTCGCTGCTGAAATCCAGTTTCAGCTTTACTTCATTTAATTCTATCTTTTTATCAAACAAAAATTCAGGATTAACAATAACTTCCCCGAATCCTTCACTTAAAAATCCGCCCACTCCTTTTTTCATATCCTCAAGTATTTCAGCCGGAACGTTTTTAAGCACCGCAACACTTCCTTTTTCTATTACACATCTTTGTAAATCCTCTTTTCTTTTAAAATTATACGGCACATATTCATAGTTTCTTATCTGGTTTTTTTCATATACGATGTTTTCGGGTTTTAAATTTTTGTGAAGATATCTTACATCATAGGTCGGATTTCCGTTTTCATCAAACAGACACGCCCTGCTTTTAAAATAAACAAAATCATATTTATCGGATTTTTTCACAGAATTTACAGTATCATCATAATCACATTCACTTATTTCGACAGTTCCGTATTCACTTTTTTTAGACTTGCCTATATAATGTTCACCGATTATAAGCTCTTTTATAAGTTTTCTGTCACGTTCACCTATGCTTTCATCAATTGCTATTTCAAAATAAAATTCACTCCCCTTAACAATACTTCTAAAACCGAACATTGCCCCCTCTTTACTTCTGCCTTTTTCTTTTTCCCTTGCACTCTTTTGAGTATAGGAAAATTCTACATTCATAATATCTTTGCCGTTAAAATACCCTTCCCTAATCTGCTTATACTGAATCCCTTTAAAATCAGCCGGTTCAAGTTTCCAATAATTATAAATTTTTTGTTTATTGAGTTTTTCATGATAATACATAAGAGGAATTTTTAGAGATGGTTTTGAATTTATAGCGATATGTGCATCTTTAAATCTGACTTTTCCGCTGAAAAAAACATCAAAAGGATTTTCAAACAAATCGTAATGTTTTGCAATCACTCCCAAAAAAGCGCTTCCGGGGATAAAATCAAGATATCTTATATTACCCTGTGTATTTGAAGAAGCGATAAAAATTAAATCGCTTAATGCTTTAACTTTATATTTCATTGTTCATCCTTAATTTCGATATAACATCTTCCAAGTCCCCTGTTTCTCATAAGTCCCATATGTTTTATTTTTTTCAGTGCTTTTTTTATACACCCGACACACACTTCATCCTCTACAACGACTTCCCCTTCAAGCTCCATCGGCACACACACTTCAATTTCCCTTAACGTGTCATCCTCGGCAATTCCTTGAGTGTCTATCTTGGTAAATGCCAGCGTTTCATATAAATATTTTTGCAGATTTTCGGCAACTATAGCTTCATATTCATATTTATTTAAAACAGCGTTTTTAAATACGGCCGCACTGATTTTATCACCTTCATTACCGAAACATTTTTCAATATCACATTCTTTTGCAAACTCTCTTATAAGCCCTTTTAACGTTTTCCCCGGTATGTATGGTATGCCGTTTTTATCTTTTAGTACTACCGCGTCACTCACGGCCCCCTGGCTCATTCCGCTGCCGATATGCCAATAATCCCTGAAAATTATTTTATATTTTATTTTCATTTCACAGCCTTTGTATTTGATACTATTTCAATTATTTCATAAACAGGCGTTTTACCATCTTCATTTACTGGTTTTTCAAAGCTCACACCGAGTTTTTTTAATGTTTCATCGGCTTGTTTATAATTATTCCATTTTGAAGCGGCTATTTCATTTATTCTTGAAAGGGTTATATCCGAATACTCCTTGCTGTAAATTAAACTCTTCAGCCATTCTCTGAATTTTGCTTTTGGAGAATCTTTTTGCATAAACAATTCACAAATATAGATAAAATCATCAATTTTAGGGGTTTCATTAAGATAATACGGTGCAAAACAAAAATCTACTTCTTTTCCTTCTTCATCCCTGACGCTTAATTCTCTTTGTTTTATTTCTTCAAAATCCCTGAAATTACCGCTTTGAATATTATGAAACATAAGTGATGAGGGAGGGTTTTTTATATCTTTTGATTTTGATATTTTCTTTGCATAAGAAGTAAGCTCTTCCGCTAAAGCATACGAATAATACACGGGATATTTAATGTTTGAAATCGAAATACCGGCACATGCCGTAAGTTTTTTAATACCAAGCTTTTTAAATTCCCCTTTTGATAAAAATTCCTCTGTTTCCTTTTCAAAATACTGTAGAAAATCCCTTGTAAATTTAAGCGCATAATCCGCATCCATTACAACACTCAAATCATCTCCGCCCAAAATAACCTTTCGTATTTTTTCTATGCCTTCAGATGCTTTTTTATATGCGTTTTTTGTCGCATTATCGAGTTTTTGCGAAAATTCTTTTAATAATTTGTCTTTTGCAATTTTTGGAACTATTCCTCCCAGTCCGTTCCCGTCGGCATGAATTACCGCTATTTTATTTTTTGAATTTGCAAGTTTTTCAAAATCGTTATATTTGCTTTCCACACTTTTTGCGGCATTACGTTTTTGTTTCGAGGCTTTATCTATAAATTTATCTTCTTTGTCTTTAGCATAAGCGCTTTTTGCGGTTTTCGGCGCGGTTTTAATTATCGAAAGTTTATAATCAAGCGGTATATGGGGTCTGTTTCTTTTAGTTTTAAGTCTCTTTTCAAGTTCTAAAAATTCATATTCATCCGGGTAATCCCCTTTTATTTTCACTATCGCCTGTGAAACGGTAATACCGTATGCCGATTGAGAAATTTTTTTCGGAAGTGTTTTAAAAAGCTCTTTTGCCGAATCAACGTCGTTAAAAAGAATCTTAATATTACCGGCAGCATTTAAAAGCACTTCACAGTTTTTACAATCTGCCATCTTTTCTATTCTTTTTACCAGTTCACTAGCCCCTATGACTTCTTTTAATTTATTCGTCTCAAATATAAACTCCTGAATACCCTGAATACTAGCCCCGTAAAGATATTTACTCATTTTCATCCTTTAAAATTTCAAAATTATTTTTATCAAACTGTTCAAATTCTGCCGGATCACACTTAATTATTATCGCATTTCCTTTCCCTTTTTGAACGTCAAGAACATTTTTTATAAATCTTTCATCCGAAAGATATTTTATTTTAAACCATTTATTCTGATCAATTAAAAGATCTTTCAAAACACCTTTGATTTCACTTCTTTGTATGTGTTTTCTTAAAAAAGGATATTTTGCCTTGTATTTTATACCATTTACATTTAAAACAAGACCAATTACACTGTTCTCTTTTCTGTTTTTTCGCAAAAACATTCCTATATTAACCACAACACCTGCTAAAGTAATGAAATTTATAAAAGCATTCACTCCGTTTGAAACTAAAAACTCAAACATCAATACCTCCTAAATCTTACATGTTTAAATTCGCTTATTTTTACCACTTTATCTCCTTTTTTGATTTCTTTTGCAGCTCTTTTGGTAGTGGCATAAACCGGCACAACCCCTATTTTTTTGCAAAAATCAGCCATTTTGCAGCACATTCCGAAATCCCCCTGAATCAAAGCATAATCCCCTTCATCCGAATTTTTCTCCAAAAATTCATAAAATTCTTCAATATATCCGTTCAGATTTTCCATATCAGCAGGAACATTGCTCCATTTTTGCTGAAGATTTTCGGGAAGTTTTACAAATTCGTCAATCCCTAACGAATAAGCGTCTTTTTTTTGCTCGTCAGTAAGCTTATGGGAAAACAGAAGAAACATTTTCACTGGAGATACTTTGCAAAAAAGTTTAAAAGCGATTCTATCTCTTTATGGAAATTTTCAAGAGTATTTCCGTTAATAAAGGCATGAGCGCTGTCGTTTCTCATTTCATCAATACGTCTGAAATTTTTCCTGAATTCCTTACAGTTTTTCAAATTCCTAAAAAACCACTCTTCGCAGGATTTTTCTTTTCTGAGTTTATTTTTTACGCAGTTTCTAAAAGCATATCTGTTTTTGGAAGTTTTGTAATATTTTATGTTGTTTTTATAACAGTAAAAATTATCCGGGACTATTTCGGCCAAATACGCGTTAAGAGCTTCAAAGAGCATCGTCAGGGTTTGAAGCATCAGACCTTTTTTAAAATACATCTGCGCCATGCTGTAAAATTTTTTATAATCATTTTTTATAATAAGGGCTGATTTTATACGCTCGGTTTCATTAATAAGCAAATTCAAATGTTCATTTAAAAACGGATATTTTATCTTTATTTTGGAAATTTCATTTTCAAGTTTTTCTATATCGCTTACAACATTTAAATCGTTGCTTAAAAGTTTTTTTGAAAGTGCATTCAAAAGTGATTTAATCGTTTCAAAATTGTCAATATCATATTCCACAACATACCAGCTTGTTACAAAACTGTTAATCTCCCTTGCCAAATCCCCTATTTCAAGGTATTTTTTAAGTGAAACAAATTTATGGGAGCATATCTCGTTTCTGTAATTACACGTAATGTTTTGAATCTGGGCATAATAAACATCATAAGGGTCTTTATCCATTATCTTAGAAAAATTAAGAGCTAAAAAAACCCCGAAAGGAAACGACCTGTATCCCTGGGTCAAATCGACTATATCGTCTTTTTCAATATACTTTACCGCCGTTTCAAAAACGTTTTCCAAGGAATCTTCATTTATTTCCACAAAATTAAATTTACTTATTATATCCCCTAATCTTTCTTTTGTTTGTTTGGTACCAATAATATATACATCTTCATCTTTTATTTTAAAATGCTCTTTTAAAGCTAGAGGTGAAATCTTTGCATGGTGTTTTTTATCGTTTATAATGTATATATGGTCTTTATCCACAGAAGTGGCACCGAGAGTTGCAATAAGTTTCATCCTTTCCCCTTTCAGATAACAAAACAATTATATAAAAAATGAATTTAAATTCAAAATAATTCAAAATAGTTTACAAAAAAAAATCAATAAATAATACAATACTTGTAATAATTATGTCATATTATAAAAAACTGATTTGACATTATCTGACATTAAAAAAAATAAACCTCTTTCCCTTCAAACGCATCAAGCCCGAATCCAAGACAGATTGTCTTTTTAACAGTGTCTTTGTGAAAAGGGTAAAACCTTATCGAATCCTCTTTCTTATCGACCATATCTTCGATACCGCTTCAAAGATTGTGTAAGGGGATAATGATAGAATTACATAAGAAATAATGAAAGGAAAGATTATGACAAAAGAAGCGGTATTAAACAAAATAGATTTTAAAGAATTAAGCAAGAGTTGT
>Ga0256842_1003324_pt1 | contig 10805 bp, 12 predicted proteins | sample 4559240metaG_FD_185973 | JGI IMG/M metagenome (GOLD analysis project Ga0256842, IMG submission 185973) | Hydrothermal vent microbial communities from Guaymas Basin, Mexico - 4559-240 | ecosystem: Environmental > Aquatic > Marine > Hydrothermal vents | place: Mexico: Guaymas Basin | collected...
TAATAAGTCTTAAAGGTTTTTCATATCCTTCAAGGTATATCAAACGGCTACTACCACCCTCTATATCTATGGTTGAAATATTAACATATCTTCCTTTGTTTTTTTCTTTTAAAGTAAGTGCAATTTTTCTATTGCTTTTTATTGGGCATACAAATTTCTTTTTGAGTTCCTGTTCTATAAAAACTAAGTTCTTGATGCTTGAAAACCATTTATCAAATAAAATATATTTGTATTTTACTTCATTATTATGTAAGATTTCCAGTTTATCCTGCATAATCTCATTCTTTGTAAAAAGAGATTTCTTAATATATTTTTGATACTCATCACTCCATTTATTTTCACTCTTTGTGATAATCTCATAGCCTAAAGGTATGGATATACCTGTGGTATCTGTATAGTGAAAGTTCAACATTAAGATACCTTTTGCCATCTTCTGGGATACATGGTCATAATGCCAACAAACTACATCATTTACTTTAGTACATGGCTTATGCATTAGCATATCATCAATAATGATACAACCACTATCCTTATTCTCATAATCTCTTAAAAATGGTTTTATGGATTTCCATAATTTTTCATCATCATCAAGAGAATCCTTTAGTAATAGACCCTTTGTAAATATATCATGACTTTTACCTGTTAATTTAGATAACTTTGTCATCTCTATTTTTTCAAATGAACTTATTGTGAAATTTATGTAGATTTCTTGTAGTTTTTGCATAATTGAATTTTAACACTTTTTTGTAAATTATGAAATTTAGATTATCGTAACATCAGTTAAATAAACCAGCTAGATTTACTCCAGAAGAGTTTAAACTCATGCAAAAACATGCAAAACTAGGTTATGAGATGTTAAATCATTCACATAGAAAACTTTTACAAATGGCTACTATCGTAGCTTATGAACATCATGAAAAATGGGATGGTACAGGTTATCCTAGAGGTTTAAAAGGTGAAGAGATTCATATATATGGTCGTATAACAGCTTTAGCAGATGTATTTGATGCACTTGGTAGTAGTAGAGTTTATAAAGAGGCTTGGGAAGATGAAAAAATATTTAATCTATTTAGAGAGGAGAAAGGAAAACACTTTGATCCTAAACTTGTAGATATATTTTTTGAAAATGTAGATGAGTTTTTAAAAATCAGAGATAGTTTTGTTTAAAAAGGTTAAGATTTAATTCTTAACCTTTTTTAGTTTATTTAGAATCTAAACCAGCTTTAACAAAAGCTAAAATAGATGGATTTGGAGTTTGTAGTCTTGATGTAAATTCTGGGTGAAATTGAACACCTAAGAACCAAGGATGACCCTCAATCTCTACTGTTTCTATAAGACCATTAGATTCACCAGTAACTATCATACCAGCTTTTTCTAGTTGTTTTCTATAAGCAGGATTTGCTTCATAACGGTGGCGATGTCTCTCATATATAGTTTTCTCACCATTGTAAGCTTCTCTTATTATAGAACCCTCTTTAGTATCACAAGGGTATTCACCAAGTCTAAGAGTTCCCCCCATAGGACTTTGGTGAGTTCTTAGTTGGGTATCTCCACTTTGGTCAAGGAAATTGTCAATTAAGTAAATCATAGGATTTTTAGTGTTTTCATCAAACTCTATAGAGTTAGCATCTTTAAGACCTAAAACATTTCTAGCATATTCAACTAAAGTAAGTTGCATACCTAAACAGATTCCAAGATAAGTGATTTTATTTACACGAGCATACTCAATAGCTTTAATTTTACCCTCAACACCACGAGAACCAAAACCACCAGCTACTAAGATAGAATCACAATCACCAAGTAATGCTTCTGCACCTTTCTCTTCAACCTCTTCAGAATCTACCCAGCAGATCTCTACTCTTGTATCTAAATGAGCACCAGCATGAATTAAAGATTCTGTTAAAGATTTATAAGCCTCTTTAAGTTCTAAGTATTTACCAACAAATCCAACAACAACTTTGTCTTGAGGTTGAACAATCTTTTTAACTAAAGTGTCCCATTTTTCCATATCTGGATTTAATTCACCAAGTTCTAGGTTTTTTTCAATAGGTTTTAAGATACCTTGTTTCATAAAAGTGATAGGGATACTGTAGATAGTTGAAGCATCAACAGCTTCTATAACAGAATCTGGATTAACATCACAACTCATTGCTAGTTTTTTCTTGAAAGTTTTTGGTAAACCATTTTCACTTCTAGCGATTATCATTTGAGGAGTGATACCAATTCTTCTTAACTCTTGAACAGAGTGTTGAGTTGGTTTAGATTTTAATTCACCAGCTGCTTTTATAAATGGTATAAGTGTTACATGGATAAAGAAAGTTCCAGCAACATCTTCATCATGTTTCATTTGACGGATAGCTTCCATAAAAGGTAAACCCTCTATATCACCAACAGTTCCACCAAGTTCAACAACAAGAATCTCATGCCCTTCACCAGCTTTTTTGATTCTATTTACAATCTCACCAACGATATGTGGAACAACTTGTATAGTTTGTCCCAAGTAACCACCAGATCTTTCTCTCTCAATAACAGAAGAGTACACTTGACCAGTTGTAAAGTTAGAAGATTTTAAATATGAAGAATCTAAGAATCTTTCATAGTTACCAATATCTAAATCTGTTTCAGCACCATCTTTAGTAACAAAAACTTCACCATGTTCTAGGGGAGACATAGTCCCCGGATCAACATTGATATATGGATCAATTTTTAACATACCCACTTTTTTACCTGAGTGTTTCAATAAAGTACCAACACTAGCAGCTGTAATCCCTTTTCCAAGAGAGCTTAAAACTCCACCAGTAACAAAAATGTATTTAGTCATATGTTATGCTCCATAATTATATTAATAATTTGTGATTATATTATAAAATCTCTTAAAATCTCTATAGAAATAGTATATAATACTTGAATTATATTATGAAGGTTGTTTATGGATTCAATGCTTTTATACATTGTTATGGCACTTGGTGTCTCAACAATTATAAATATTTTTTTAAAACGGTTAGGTGTTTCCCCTATTATTGGTTATATACTAACAGGTACAATCTTAGTTTATGCTTTTGATTTAAGAGATTTAGGAGATTCTAAAGCACTTGAACATATTGGTGAATTTGGTATAGTATTTTTGATGTTTACTATAGGTTTGGAGATCTCTTTATCTAAAATGAACAGTATGAAAAAAGATATTTTTTTAAATGGTTTTATGCAAGTTGGGTTTACCGCTATCGTTGTTTATATCATAAGTCATTACCTTTTTCATCTTGAAGAAAAATCAGCTTTGATTCTATCACTCGCATTTGCTTTATCTTCAACAGCTGTGGTACTTAGTTATCTAAAAAGTTCAAAAGAGATATATCGCCCTTATGGTCAAAGGGCAACAGGTATTTTGATTTTTCAAGATATAGCTGTTATCCCTATACTTATATTATTAGGATTCTTAATAAATGAGGGAGATCAATCTCTAGGTATAATTTTAAGAGATACTATCATTAGTGCTATTTTAGTTATAGGCTTTTTGTTTATTATTGGTAAAAAAGTTATGACTTGGTTACTCCATTTTTCAGCATCTAGTGAGCTTGATGAACTGTTTATGAGTTCGGTTCTTTTTATAGTTATATCTGCTTCACTTTTAGCTTCAGTTATGGGTTTTACATATTCTTTAGGGGCTTTTGTTGCTGGTATGATTATAGCTGAAACAAAATATCATCATAAAGTTGAAGTAGATATAGCTCCTTTTAAAGATATTTTACTTGGTACATTTTTTATCATTGTTGGTATGAAAATAGATATTGTATTTTTCTTTGAAAATTTTAGCACTATTGTTGGAATTTTTATACTAATTTTAATTTTAAAAACTATTATTATGTATATACTACTCCGTTTTACATCTTCACATGCTGTATCTTTAAAAACAGCCTTAGCTTTATCACAAGTTGGAGAGTTTTCATTTGTGATTTTTGCAGTTGCTTCATCTGGTGGGCTTTTAGATAAAGATTTAGAATCTTTATTTATTTTAGTTGTTATTTTATCTATGATGATAACACCATTTTTTATTAGTAAAATTAGCCCTTTTGTTGATTATTTGAGAAATGAAAAATATATGGCTCCAGAATCATCTCAATTTGCTTCAAGAGCAGATCATGTTATAGTTTGTGGATATAGTGTAGTTGGTAAGTTTGTATCTCAACATTTAGAGGCATTAGATGCCCCTTATGTGATTATAGATAACTCACCAAAACATGTTCAAGAGGCTATAAATGATGGTAAAGAGGCATATTTAGGTGATATGTCTAAATTAACTATCTTAGATGCTGTTCATGCTCAAAACTCTGCTGCTATCATAGTAACACTAGATAATCTGGATAAAAAAAGAGCTATTTGTGAAGCGGTAATTAAACAAACAAAAAATGTTAATTTGATAGTAAAAGTAAACTCTTTAGAAGATAAAGAGAGTTTAAGTGATTTAGGTATAACAACTATAGTAGATGGTAAGCTTGAAGTTGGACGGGTTTTAGTTGAGCGGATGATAACTTGTCAGTTAAAGTACAGTTAAAAACTGTACTTTAGGTTAAGTTAATTACCTCTTGAACCGGGTTTTATAGCTTCACTTCCATCTTTACAAAGTGGACACTCATCTGGTGAGTACATCTCAAATGTAAAGTCTGCTAATGCGAAAAATGGTATATCTGTTGGTAGTTTACAGTTTGGTTTTGTTGTAACATCAGAATTTTCTCTTTTACAAAAACCACGGTTTGCTAAAGCTGCTGCTCCAACAATTTTACCACCTAAAGATTCAACAGCTGCTGCTGCTTCCATAGCACTTCCACCAGTAGTGATAATATCTTCACACATTAAAACTTTTTCATCTTTAGCCACTTCAAAGCCACGACGAATAGTCATAACACCATCAACTCTTTCAGCAAAGATAAATCTAACATCAAGAGCAGTAGCTAAAGCAAAACCTGCTATAAGACCACCAAGAGCAGGAGCACAAACAGTATCTATCTCTAAATCACTCTCTTTGATTTGTTTAGCTAATGCTTCAGCTAAAAGTTTTGCAGTTTTTGGGTCTTCTAAAACTTTTGCAGATTGAAGGTAAAATTGAGAATGGTTACCAGAACTTAGTTTAAAGTGACCCTCTAAAAGAGCATCAGCATCCATATATATTTTTTTAACATCCATCATTAAACCTTTAAAATCTCAGATTCTTTCTCTTTTACAATTTTATCAATACTTGTTGTGTGTTTATCAGTGATTTTTTGAATTGTATCTTGAGCTGTTTTTGATTCATCAACTGTAATCTCTTTATCTTTTTCAAGTTTTTTGATTTTATCATTTGAGTTTTTTCTATCATTTCTTAAAGAAACTTTAGCATTTTCACCCATACCTTTCATCTGTTTTACAGATTCTTTTCTTTGATCAACTGTCATAGCTGGAAAAAATAGTTTGATTTGGTCACCATCATTATTTGGTGTTGCTCCAACATTTCCTTTAGAGATAGCAGATTCAATATCAGCTAAAAGGTTTTTTTCCCAAGGGTTTACAACGATTGTAGTTGCATCAGAAGCGATAACAGAACCAACTTGATCAAGTGGAGTTGGAGTTCCATAATAATCAATTTTAATATTATCCAAAACAGCAGTAGTAATTTTACCAGTTCTAAGTGTTTTGAAGTCTCTTAGCATATGGTCTATGCTACCTTGCATTTTTGTTTCACATTCGTTATATATTTCGTTTAACATTGAAATTCCTTAGAGTTTATTATAAATAATTGTGTAATTGTAGCAAGAAAAATTTAAGATGGAGTAAAAAAGTGGCATTGATAAATAGCTTCAAATAGTTTGAAGCTATTTTATGAGAATAACTCTATTTAGTAGTTTTTTCTACTGGTGTTGAGGCAGTTGGTGCTACAACATTTGTTGTATCAACCATCTCATCAATAACTGATTCTTGGGTAGCTTGAGAGTACATATACCCTAAAGTTATTGTATTTACAACAAACAAAAAACCTATTGTGAAAGTTGCTTTTGCTAAAAAGCTATTTGGACCTTTAGCTCCAAACACAGACTCATTTGAGCCACTATATGCACCAAGACCAATGCTTGAGCTTTTTTGTAATAGTACAGCTATAACGATAATAATAACTAAAACTATTTGAACAATAAGTAAAAAACTAGTTGTCATATAAATATTCCTGAATATAAAAAGTTGTGAATTATATCTAAAAAAACTAATATTACAAAATAGGGTATAATTTCAAAAAAGTAAGGGATTTATAAATGAAGGACTTTAAAAAGATAATTTTTGTATTAGTTGTTGCAGTATCTATGTTGTTTATATTTATGACAAAGCAAGATAGTAAAAAAACAGATCAAAAAATTGATGTTAAACCTATCGTATCACTTAGTACATTTTCATTATACGATATAGCTAAGCATATAGCTGGTGATAGTGTAGAGTTAGTTATGATTTTACCTTTTGGTATGGATGCACATAGTTTTGAACCAACACCTAAACTTATGGCAAAAATACAAAAAAGTGCCTTAGTTGTTTATAGTGGTGCTGGACTTGAACCATGGATAGATGGTTTTGAGTTTAAACATGATGTTATTAATATGAGTAAATTTGTAAAATTAAGAGAGTTAAAAGCTGGTGAACATCACCATCATAAAGGTGAAATGACAGAACATAGTAGAGTTGATCCACACTATTGGTTAGATTTTCATAATATGGTTATAGAAACAGATATAATTAAAAATAATCTTATTAAGCTTTTTCCAAATCATAAAAGTTTATATGAAAAAAATGCAAATAATTATATAAAAATGTTAAATGATTTAGATTCTCAATATAAAAGTAAAATAAAAGAGTGTAAAATTGATACTATAGTTGTAAATCATAATGCTTTTTCATATCTTGCACATAATTATGGTTTTCATGTTGAAGCATTGAGTGGTTTATCACCACAAGCACAACCAAATGCTAAAAAGATGATTAAATTGATAGAAGATATAAAAGCACAACATATATCTACTATATTTTTTGAAAGTTTTGTAAGTGCTAAAGCTATAAAAAATATAGCAAATGAAGCTAAAGTTAGTGTTGATGTACTTCAACCTTTAGGTAATATAACAGCAGATGAAGCAAAAGAGAAACTTACATATAAAGATATAATGTTAGAAAATTTAGACAAAATCTCTAAAGCTCTTGAGTGCAAATGATATTTAAAACACCTATTTTTGATGTAAAAAATCTTAGTTTTAATGTTTCAGGGCAAAAGATATTATCAAATATCTCATTTGAGATTTTTAACTCAGAGTATATTGCGATTATTGGTCCAAATGGTGGTGGTAAAACTACATTAATTAGGATGTTACTAGGTTTAGAGACACCAACAAGTGGTGAGATTAAGATTTTTGGTAAAAAACTAAAAAACTTTAAAGAGTGGCATAAAATAGGTTATGTTCCACAAAGAGCATCACATGTTGATGCAAATTTTCCAGCGACAGTACAAGATATTGTAAATATGGGTAGAACTTCTAAACGATCACTGTTCTCATCTATGGGTAAAGAGGATAAAGAGATAGTAAAAGATTCTATGACGAAAATGGGTGTTTTAGATCTAAAAGATAAGATGGTTGGAACATTATCTGGTGGGCAAAGACAAAGAGTTATGATCGCAAGGGCATTAGCTTCAAAACCAGAAATCTTGATACTAGATGAACCTAATACTGGTGTTGATATGGTCTCACAAAAAAACTTTTATAAACTTTTGGGTAGATTAAATAAAGAGGAAAATATCACAATAGTTTTTATAACTCACGATGTTGGTGTTATAGCTGATGATATTGGACGATTATTTACTATAAATGAAAAAGCTATCATCTGTAATGACCCAAAAAAAGCTATGAGTTGTGATGATATGAGTAAACTTTATGGGATAGATGCTCATCTTATACACAACCATAAGCACGAGCATAAGGAGTTCTGATGTTAGAGATGTTTCAATACGATTTTATGCAAAGAGCTTTTTTAGCAGGTGTGATTATAGCTATACTCGCTTCTGTTAGTGGAACTTTTGTTGTTCTTAAGAGATACTCTATGATGAGTGAAACATTAGCACATTCAGCACTTGTTGGTGTTGCTGTAGGGCTTGTTGCTGGTTATAATCCTCTTTGGATAGCAGTTGTTGTAGCTATCTCCTCTGCTTGGCTTATAGAGTATCTTAGAAGCTCTTTTTCACTATATTCGGATGCTATACTTGCTATTTTATTATCTGGTTCATTAGCCTTAGCTGTAATTATAGTTTCACTTGGTGGAGCAGTAAATAATTCACTTTTCTCTTATCTTTTTGGTTCTATTTTATCTGTAAGTGGTAATGATATTATAACTATTTTAGTTTTTGGAACTATATCTTTAGCCTTGTTACTTACATTCTCAAAAGAGTTATATTTTATAGCTTATGATGAAGAGGTTGCAAAAACAAGTGGTATAAAAGTAAAGTTACTTAATTATCTACTTGTAACTGTTGTAGCTATCATCATAGCTTTATCTATTAGAGTAGTTGGAAGCTTACTTATAGGGGCTTTGATGGTGATTCCAACTGTAACAGCACTTCAGTATAGAGTAGGTTTTTTACAAACAATGTTAATCTCCCTATTAGTTTCCATAGTAAGTGTTATATCAGGTATGATTTTATCTTTTTATTTCTCTTTACCATCTGGTGCTACTATTGTTATGTGTGTTCTTACTATTTTTATAATGTCGTTGGTGATAAATAAAAAATGAAAGTAAGTTCAGAATTTTCAAAATATGCCCAGCATTATAATTCTCGTAATATCATTCAAAATAAAGTGGTTGATAAACTACTAAGTTCTATAGAAGCTAAGCCTAAAAATATTTTAGATTTAGGCTGTGGTAGTGGAGCATTATGTAAAAAAATTGATTGGGAATATGATTCATTTATAGGTGTTGATTTTGCTAAAGGGATGTTAGAATTACATCCAAAAGGGCAAAAGATAAACACTATATATGGTGATTTTAATGATGAAAAACTTTTTGAAAAATTAAAATTAAGTAGTTATGATTATGTTATTTCAGCATCAGCATTACAGTGGGCAAAAGATTTAGATTCTGTTTTTTATCATATACAAACATTAAATACACCTATAGCATTAGCTATTTTTACCTCAAATACATTTAAAATTTTAAATGAAACTGCATCATTGAAACCTATTTTGAAGAGTGTAGATGAGATAGATAAACTACAAAAAAAATATTTTGATGTTAGTTTTGAGGTGGTTGAGTATAAATTAGAGTTTGATTCTATTCGGGAGATGTTTAAGTATATAAAACAGAGTGGAGTGAGTGGTTCAAGAAAGGTTCTTGATTATAAACAAACCAAAAAACTTATGGAAAACTACCCAGTTAATTATCTTGAATTTGAGGTTGTTTTTATCACTTCTCGTTAAGAATTATCTCTTTTTCAAGATTATATAACTCATATCTTATATATTTAAAATTTTCACTATACTCTTTACTATCTAATTTAAAAAGTTCTTCTAAAACTCTTGATGATTCCTCTGCTCTTTTAAAGTTTGCTACTAAGATAGCTTTAATATCTGTACGGTTTAGTTCACTTTTAATCGTTGGACGAAGTACATCATTTATAGAATCTCTATATAAAAGAAGTTCATCTATCTCTTTAATTTTAGCTTTATGTCTTAATGATTTTAGTTTTGTTGAAAGTGTTTTGTTGTTATCTCGGTATCTCATAATATCTTCAACAACTCTTATACCCTCTTTTAGACGGTTGATGTTGGCATCAACCACCCGAAAAAGTTCAGGTGGAAGTTTAAGATTAGTCATCGTTACCGAAGATACCAAATAGTTGAAGTAAAGCAGTAAAGATATTTAAAAAATCTAAATAAAGTGCTATCGCACCATCAATAGGAGTTTCATAAGCACCATTCATAATATTTTGAGTGTCATAAACAACTAAAATACTAAAAAGTAAAACAACAGCACCAGAGATCATTACACCTAGCATAGGATTACCTAAAAAGATGTTTAGTATAGAAAATCCAACAATTACAACTAAAGCAATCATCAATGGTTTTGTGTAGCTAGTAAAATCAGTTGTCGTTTTTATAGCATAAAAACTCATAGCACCAAATACTACAGATGTCATAGCAAAAGCATTACCAATGATGGTAGCTCCACCACTCATACCTAATGTTCTAGCAAGTAAAGGTGCTAACATTAAACCTGTCATAAATACAAAACCAAACATAACAGCTAAATTAATACCAGGTTTATGTTTTACAAATTGTAAACCTATAAGTAAACCTATCTCTAGTGCGAATAAAGGCCAAAATAAACCTTGTATTGCTCCAGCCATTGGAACACCAACATAAGCACCTACAGCACCAGCCATCATCGAAGCAGCAAAAAGTTTGTATGTCTCTTTTACAAAAGAGATAATCTGTGTATCACTCTTTGTTGCACTTCCATAAGCAAAAGAGTTCTCTCTTGCATAATCACGATCATATAATCCCATTTTATTCCTTTAAATGCTTTTACTTTCAAAAAGCATATATTTTTAATATAGAGATTCTATATATAAAGAGTTAATACATTGTAACAAGCATAATGCTTTTATTATTTACTATTTTTCTATTATAATGTAAGCAAAAAAGAGCGAATAAAGGTATGTATGAAAGCCAGCAAAAAGAATATAGTTTCTTTTCATTCTTTAAGCTTCTTCTAAGCCCCACTACCCTATAATTCCCATCCACAAACAGAGA
>Ga0256842_1003325_pt1 | contig 10805 bp, 9 predicted proteins | sample 4559240metaG_FD_185973 | JGI IMG/M metagenome (GOLD analysis project Ga0256842, IMG submission 185973) | Hydrothermal vent microbial communities from Guaymas Basin, Mexico - 4559-240 | ecosystem: Environmental > Aquatic > Marine > Hydrothermal vents | place: Mexico: Guaymas Basin | collected...
AAAGAGCTGCAAAAAGTCTTCGTATGGGGTGATGAAATTATCAAAACCATACACAAAGAGCCCCACTTCTTCAAGCTTCTGCCAGGCGATATAGTAGAGCACTACCCTCATGGAAAACTTTTCACTGTCGATAATCTGCATGAAGAAGCCAAAAGATTCCAGGCAAGAGATATCAGCCCCACCGGGCTTCTTTCTGGAGAAAAAGCCACTCACGCAACAGGGCTAGCCTGGGAGATCGAAAAAGATTTCGTCGAAGAGGTGCCTGCCAGAGGATCTCGCCGATATGCATGGATATGGCCAAAAGAGATTGAAGGATCATACAAAAAAGAGGAGTGGCACTATGAACTTCATTTCACCCTCCCCAAAGGGAGCTACGCCACCGTGATGCTTGAAATGATCGCAAATCGCAAGATTCAAACAGGTTAACTTTTAGGATATTTTGATAAGATACTTCGATGAAAAACGGAAATATAATATGAAAAGATATTTATACAAATTTGCAACTATGCTTACAATTACACATGCTGGGATACTCTTTGGACAGGATGATACAGCCATCGAGGAAGATTTTCTATCGTCCTTGAACGAAGCGAGCGAAATTATCGCCAAAGAGAAGCTCAATATTGATAAAATTCCTTCTACCGTTACCGTGATCCGCCATAAAACCATCGAACACAGTGGGGCCAAAACACTGTACGATATTCTGGCAATGGTCCCCGGTATAGATATCTCCATGAGTGCCAGTGGCAAAAGAGAAATTGTGGTACGAGGCAGCAGGGAGAAGTATCGGGATAAAATCAAACTTCTCGTGGACGGCATAGATGTAACCAACAATCTCTACAGCAACCAGTTTTACTACTACCTTTTCCCTGCCGCATTGATCAAGCGCGTGGAGGTGACGAAGACTCCCGATGCGATTTATGGAAGCAACTCACTACTCGGTGTCGTAAACGTCATCACTTTTCTTGGCCAAAAAGGAAACGCGGCCACTTTTGACATCTCTTCCGAAAATGGCTATCTCACGACACTTCATCAAAGATGGGCCATAAAAAACGGCACACTGAGTGTCGATATGCACAAGGGCTACTCAAATCCGGACATAGAAGCGGATCCCACTCTACTCATCGACCTTAAAACACACAGAGTCTCCACCCTTAGATCGAAAGAGTTGGCCTACGCCCTGGAAAAGACCAAGGGTGTCGGTATGGAGTGGAATAGCGGGAATTTCAAGCTCGAATATCGCTATCAGAACTATATCAAAGGAAGTTTTTTTGGTATATCAAACGTAGTGCCTTTGGCACATGATCACGATGTATCTTTATCCCATCATGCGCTGCAAGCTTCGTACGACGGCAGGCTAGGTCCAGAATGGAGATGGCACCTACAAGGCAGCGACAAAGAGTATATATGGGATGGAAGCTATCGAACCTTTCCATATAACTTCCAGCCAACCGACGATCCTTCAAAAGATGTGATCATGGGCGCATATATACATGAAAGAGAGATCGGAGCCATGGGATACCTTAAGTACGAGGGTTTGATCCATGCCATGACCATTCAAGCGGAAGGAGCCTATGCAAAACCTGTAAAAAGCTACTATATCCAGTACATTCCCGCAATAGGCCAGCAGGAGACCCATCTTACGGGTGAAAAAAATATCATCAAAGAGGGAATCAAACGTACAACAAAAGCGATCTCCTGGGAGGATTTGATCACACCCTGGGAAGATTTTTCACTTATTCTGGGTATCAGGGCCGACCATTACAGTGATTTTGGATATCACACGTCATGGAAAGCGGGAATGGTCAAGCAGATAGGCGATGCAGATGTGCTGAAACTCCTTTACAACAATACTTTCCGTGCGCCATCGTGGGTAGAGCTGTATGCCAAAGCGGAGGCGGAGTTTCATGGCAACGAAAATCTCAAACCGGAAACCATGCAGATGCTCGAAGGGGTCTGGCTGCACTATTTATCGAACTCGAATCGTATTCAGCTCAATGTTTTCATAGGTAGAAACGATGACCCGATCGTGCGCGCCACCAACGATCAGGGGCTAAACCAGTATATCAACGGCGATCGTAAAACTTTTCGGGGCATGGAGCTTTCATGGCGCTGGGAGAGTGTCGATGACAATATACTCTTTTTAAGCGCAAGCCTGACCAACAACAGCGACCCGGGGATCAAATACCAAAAAGCAAATTCGCCAAAAAAGAATATCAAAGGGTGGTTCGATTGGCATATAGAAGATGGCTTGCACCTCTTTTCACAAGCCTCCTACCGTTCATCCATCACAGTCGATCATCCAGGCCAATCTCTAAAAGTTCCATCTTCATTCGTCGTCAACGAGACATTGACCAAAGACATGGGCGCATGGAGCATAAAAGGAGGAGTGAAAAACCTGTTCGACAAAGATGTGGAGTATCTGGCCGGACCAAGCGACATAATACAAAATCGTTATATGTTTATCCATTCACATGGCGAGATAAGAGTTTTAGGGCGTGAATTTTATCTTCGAATAGAAAAGCACTGGTAATGAAGCTCATTGTCTCTTTTTTGCTCATACCATGGCTTCTTTTTTCCCAGGGATTCGACAGCCGTTTGATGGAGATAGAGACTGCTCTGTTTGAAAAAATCATTTTTCTCGATTACGATATCAGGAAAAAACTTGTGCAAAACAGGGCCGAGATATACATTGTCTACAAAACTAAAAGGCAAAAAAGAGTGGCCGAGAAAGCCGCAGAAATACTCGATGGCAAAAAATTTCACGATATTCCCATAAAAGCGCATGCTGTAGCTTTCGATATGTTGCAAAAAAGAGATACACCTACGGTCTATATTGCCGTTCTCTCTTCGAAAGATATCCAAAAACTTCTACAAATAGCCGTAAAAAACCATCGGCTGCTCTTCACGTACGATCCTGACAACATCTCCCATGCGATGGTTTCATTGCAAATAGATGCAAAAATTACACCTATCGTTAATTCGGATATGTTAAAACAGGCAAACATAGAACTTCGCCCCATAATTTTCAAAGTGGCAAAAATCTACAGGAACGCATCTTGAAATTTATCGATTTTCGCTCCCTGCACGTGAGAGTCATTTTTATCCTCTCTCTCTTTCTGTTAGGTTTTTTGGGATACTCGCTTTTTACTTTAAAAAAGACGGAAGAGACGATGCTTTCTCTCGAAGAGGCCAAGGCTCGTACTTTGATGCAAAGCAATCTTTCCAATCTGGCCGACGCCCTTTACTTTCATTTCGACCGCACGGCTGAAGATATTCTAAAAACCATACTGTTGCAAAATCAAGGTATCGTAGCGCTTCGACTTTACTCCAGCGCTCCCAAATCTCATCCGGCCTCTTTCACGGCCGATCCAAGCCTCTCTTTCGAGGATCTCAAAAAAAGAGAAGGTATCTACCCCATTCTGTTTTCTGTGAAAAAAGACAAAGAGCGTCTGGCAACGGTCGAAGCGCTCTATCAACCATCTCTTTCCAAGCGTTATTTTGAGACATACCGCTTTACCGCACTTATTTCAACGCTTCTGCTCATCACTCTTTTTGTCGGCGCAGCATCGTACATATATATGAAAATACGTGCCTTCTACCTGCTTGGCCGGAAGCTTGAATCGATCGATCCTGTCCATGTAAAGACCATCGAGCCTGTCGATTCCTATTCGGAAATTGAAAGTATTACGAATGCGGTCAACCGCCTCTTTTTAAAAATATCGGACTACGCCAGAGCTCTTCGTGAAAGTAAACGTCACTTGATGGAAGCACAAAAGATCGCCCATGTTGGGAGCTGGGAATACAATCTGCGCGAAAAAACCTTCGTTGCAAGCGATGAGTTTTATCGCATACTCGGCATCGATCGCCATGAAGAAAAGATCGGGCTGGTGCGTTTGATGCACCTGATTACCCCTGATGAGCGCAAACCGTTTCTTCAGAAACTGAAAACAGCCATCAGAGCAGGCGGACGCTTCGAAGTTATCCATAAAATACATACGGCCACCGGAAAAGTGAAATATTTAAAGACAATTGTAAAAGTGCGCTATCGCAAAGGAGGAGCTGGAAAAGTTATGGGTATAAGCATGGACGTCACCGAAGAGATCAATGCAAAAAAACATGCCGATCATCTTGCACTCCACGATCCACTGACTGGCCTCCTAAACCGCCGCGCCTTTATAGAAAACGTAAATTTGGTACTCAAAATCGCCGAACGCCATAACAATATGTTTGCAATTTTATTTATAGATCTTGACAATTTCAAACCGGTCAACGACTCTTTTGGGCATGAAACAGGCGACGCTCTTCTTCAAAAAATAGCACATATTCTTACAGATGGCGTGCGGAAATCGGATGTGATCGCACGCATTGGAGGAGATGAATTCGTCGCTCTTTTAAACGATATTTCCAGTATAGAGAATGTAGAAAACATAATAAACAAGCTAATTGCAAATATCTCGAAAATCCATAAAATCCATAAGCACGAAATAAAAGTCACCGCCAGTATCGGTGCGGCCATATATCCGATACATGGAAAAGACACCGAAACGTTGTTGCGCAACGCAGACGCCGCAATGTATGAAGCCAAACGATCGGGGAAAAATCATTATTTGATATTCAACGAGAGTATTCGGCGCCGGCTGAGCGATCGGATGTTGGTCATGGAGGAGATTGAAGAAGCGTTGAAACACGGAGAGATAGAACTCTTTTTTCAACCCCAAATCAATCTCAAAAGCGGTGAAGTCAAAGGAGCGGAAGTACTGACAAGATGGAATCACCCCAAAAAAGGATTGATTTTCCCGGGCGATTATATTCCCATAATAGAAGAGACGGATTTGGTGATCGAATATGACCATTATGTCATAAAAAAGACATGCCAGGTTTTGAAAGAGTGGTCCAAATCATCTTTTTCCAGCTTGGCGCTCAGCGTCAACCTCTCTGCACGCCATTTCAACAGCAGAAATCTACAGCTTAAAATGCAGCAGGTGCTTGAAGAGCACGAGGTATCCGCAGAAAAAATAGAGCTTGAAATCACCGAAACACTTTCGATGGAAAATGTGGATTTCGCCATGTCCATTTTACAAAATCTGAAGGATATTGGGTATATGATAGCCATCGATGATTTTGGCACAGGATACTCTTCGCTCAATTATCTCAAAAAACTTCCATTCGATTATCTCAAAATCGACCGTGGCTTCATTTCGGATATAGATAAATTCGAAGACAACGCCACAATTGTGAAATTGATCATACAGATGGCTCATACATTGGGGAAAAAAGTGATCGCGGAGGGTCCAGAGAAAGAAGAGCATATCCATCTTCTCAAGGCGCTGGAATGTGATTTTGCCCAAGGTTATTATTATGCCAAACCAATGAACAGAAAAATGTTTGAAGACTATGTTGTGTCGATACATCTCTAAGTGGGTATAATACCCCAAAGTCAGACCGTATATTTTCCCATTCCAGCATGCGGTGAGCGGATTCAAATCATATAAAAAAGGATAAACAGCAATGAGCACATACCTGCTACTCGAAATTTTAACATCTATATTATTTTTCTCTACGGTATTTCTTGCTTATGCACTTTTCAAGCAAGTACATAAAACCCGCCAATGTTTAGCTATCAACAAAGCCATTAGAGAAAAATCTCAAAAAGTTGTGATTTATGACAACACTACAATGGCATACAACTATACATATTTTGTGCGACATGCCAATGGGGCGATCGTCAATACAAGAAAAAACAAAAGCTCTATAAGTCTATTGATTATAGATATAGACCAGCTGGAAGAGATAAATATCAAGTTCGGTTTCCCGATCGGTGACAAAACTCTAAATATCGTCTGCGATGCAATCAAAAGTTCAATACGAAACGACGATATAGTGGGTCGTTTCGGAGGGTCTGGCTTTTTCGTTCTGCTAAACGAATGTGATGCCAAAGGCACGGAAAATGTCATCAGGAAAATCGACAACAAACTCGGTACCAAGCAGGTTACCGGGATGCATGATGAAAGCATCTCCTTTTCTGTCAAATATTCATCTTCCATTGCGCGTGGCAGACTTGCCCAACTTGGAACGCTTATAGAAAACGCTGAAGAAGCGACACAACGAATCAAAAAAGAAAAACTTTTTTACATGATTACAGATCACAACGGTTATCCGGTTGTATTGAGAAAAAAACCGAGCCTGCAAACAGCTTAACACAAAACAAGTATATTTACCGATGTCGGATCGTCTCTTGTTGAGAGACGGATGCATCAAAATTGAATAAATGGTGAACAATATGCACAACTTTGGAATGTATGCAAAAAAAGAGGTAATAGGACAGAACAAGCCTATAGAGTTTCTGGACCTAGCAATCGGAAGGCTTGGACGCATCAAGATTTTCGAAGGAGTGGATGGGCTGCTTACGCTCGCAGGCCCCGGGGCGTGTGGAAAAAATTTCGTAGCCAAAGTGATCGCCCGCTTCATGGAGCGATCTATGTTGGTTCTGCATATGGATGAGTTCGGATACGCTGATGACATAGATCGTCTTTTGGGTCCAAAGGGTGTATTGGAAAAATGGGTTTCAAAACACCCTGACGGTCTCGTGATTTGCGAGGATATAGATAAGGCTGACCATGCCATCCAGCGTGCACTTGCCGCTATAGTGGCTGATGGCGCACCGGACGATCCAGATCGCTACAAGCGGACGGTTTTTATACTTACCTTCTCCCTGAACGATCCTGCATGGTATGAGAAACGTTTTGTCGATAGTTATTACGAAAACACGCTTCTTCGTCAGGGTAAATTCTACGAAGAGATATCGAAAGTATTGGCTCCCGATATCGAAGGAAATATGGTCAGCCTTTTCGATCCGCAGATTCTGACGGTAATGAGCGAAGCGGATCTGGCTCTTTTTTATGCACTTGATTTAAGATCCCTATGGAAGATTTCTCAAAAAGTGCTGGATCGTACTCTTTTGCAACTACAGGGCGCTTCTTTGCCTAATATAAAAATAAAAGATAGCAAGGCACTTTCGATGGGGCTTTTGCTGGAGTTTTCCCCCTATCTAAACGCCAAACGCATAGCTCACAAACTGCCGGCACTGCTTTCCGATCTCATAGCCACACACTGCAATGAAGCTAAACTGTGCACATTCACGATATCTTCAAAAGCACAAAGATGGCTTTCAGAATTTTTCGATCCATCGTTTGATCTGAAATATTTCGTCAAATTCGAACGCCAATTCAGGCTTTCATGGAGAGTGAAAGCACTTGAAAAAAGCGGACATATCCATCTGGTTTTGGATGACATAAAAGAGGTGGAGTCGCTCAAGATAGAGAATCGTCTGCCTTATGCCGATCGTTTGGCCATACGTGCATCGCATATCGGTTTTAAAGATGTGGCAGGGCAGATACGTGTCAAAAACGAGCTGAAATCGATCATGAAAGTGCTTCAAAACGAGAAAGGACTTAAACATTTCGGCATCACTTTGCCAAAAGGATTGCTGCTTTACGGGCCAGAAGGAGTGGGCAAGACAATGCTGGTCAAAGCGTTTGCCAAAGAGGCTGGTCTTCCATACCTTTATCTGCAAAACTCCGACCTTTTCGATGAAGTTTTGATTCAAGAGGTCTATGCCCGTGCGCGTGTCGCCGCACCAGTCCTCGTGGTTTTGGAAGAGGTGGATACCAAAGGGATAGTCGAGGGTAGCTACACTTCAATCCCTACAGGTACGCTTTGCGATATGATCGATCATGCTCCCGCAGAGCCCGATAACTATATTTTTACCGTTGCCACCGCGCGCGACCAAAACGAAGTACCCGAGGAGCTGATTCGTCCAGGTCGTATAGACCAGAGTGTGGAAGTACCCGAACTCGACAAAGAGGCACGCCGTTTCTTTGCCAAAAAGATTTTGGAAAAACCGCACAAAAAGGATATAGATATCGAGCGGATAACGCGCTATATGAGTGGTATGAATGGCTACGAACTGGAACGTATCGCCAAAGAAGCGGCTCTGGATGCGTTGCGTCAGGGAAAGGAAGAGCTTACCGAAGAGATCATAATAGATCGTATCAACACAATAAAATATGGGCACAAGCTCGAAAAGAAGCGATTCAAAAATTTCGAGGAGGACCTTAAAAAGAGTGCCTGGCATGAAGCGGCTCACGCCATCACTTCACTGCATCTTCTACCCGATGTGGAGATAGAGCAGGTCACCGTGATTCCACGCAGCGAAGCACTGGGGCTCGTATCGTATATGCAAGATGCCATCGAAACCAATATGTCCAAAGATGAGATTCTCGGAAATATCGGCGTGCTTTTGGCCGGACGTATGGCTACGATAAAAAAGTTTGGGCCCGACAAGGGGATGGAGACGGGCGCTTTCAGCGATCTGCAGGAGGCGACTCTATATGCCTACAGTGCAGTGGCACAGTTTGGTATGGATGAAGAGATGCCGGATGTGAGTGCCGAAATTCTGATTGAAAACATAAACAGCGATCTTTTCAAAGAGAAGATCGAAAGCCGTGTCCTTCACTGGGTGGAAATAGGTAGAAAGCGCGCAAAAAAGGTGATCGACAAAGAGTGGGAAATGATTGAAGCCGTAGCCAAAAGGCTTCTCAAAGAGGAGTTGATCGAAGGAAGCGAACTCAAAAGTATGGTTTTGAAATCCTCCAAAAAGCGAACATCCCAGTGATCGTTTGAAATCTGGGGTATCAAAACTGATTTTTCTCCAGTCGCCTCAGTAGCGCTGCCGCTGCAAAAGCCCAAAGCATACCGAAAAAATACCCTCCGCAAACGTCGCTTAAATAGTGCACCCCCAAATAGATACGACTGAAGCCTATCAAAAATACGAGTGCGATAATGATCGTATACACCAGTGCCCTTAGAGTTTTGGACCGGGATTTTCGAATGGCGATGTATCCCAAAAAAGCGTAAAACGATATCGCGAGCGTTGCGTGCGCGCTGGGAAAAGAGTAGGTGGACTCGGAATAAAGCGCTATCTCTGGGCGTGGCCTGTGAAAAAATATCTTTGCCAAATAGACAAAAATGGAAGAGCCGAACAGTGAGACGCAAAGCGCGATCATTTCGTTGAATTTCTTGTGGAGAATCAATATGGCCGATGCGGTTACGAAAAAGGCACAGATCACCTCCACTTTTCCAAGATAGGTGATCCATGTAAAAAAAGTTATCAATTCCTGGTCTCGCCACTCAACGACAAGATTTACAAATATTCGATCGATATCCAGAATGGGATTTTTGTGGATGAAATTATCGATCTTTCGAATCCCGCTTTACGCTTTTAAAAGGAGCGAGAGAGCAAGATTTTCCATATTGTCCATATGTTCTTCTTTCAGAAGCCTGGTATATCTATCTTTGATTTCACGGATATCTTCCTCGAATTGTTCAAACTCCTCGTCTTCGTACATCTCTGTGGTTTCGAAAAATATCTCTATCTCTTCTGTCAAATTTTTTAAAAGCTCATCGAAAAAGGCGAACTCTTCGGGCCTATCGCTCATCAATAGTTCGCACTGCGGAGCCAAGGGAGTGGATATCTCTCCAAAGTAGGGATCAAGGTTGACCATCTGGCTCATGCCGTTTTTTTCTATCTCTTCGAGTATCGTATTCAATGCTTCGATAGTCTCGATATCTCCATTTTTTTGCAGCGCACTTCGCATCTGCTCTTTTGTCTTTTGCGTAATCATCGATCTATGTCCTTTTCGTCAAAATCTATTTTGCATCCGTAGTCATTATCCAAAAGCAAAGGTACTTTTCTCTGCGATCCGTCAAACGAGTGTATCGTCACTTCCGTTTGGCCTTTGGACAGAAGCTCTTTGGCTTTTGCCTTGCTCAGCATTTTACCGCCAAAACGCTTAATGGAATTTTTGAATATGGCAAATTCACAACCCTCCTCCCAGCGGCTACATCCAAAACCAAGGGGCGACTCGACCACATCTGCGCCGCAGAGTGGGCAACTGCCCAGGACTTCGAGCTCGCTTCCTGCGTCAAAGTCTATCCAGGGGCGCAATTTTCCATCCATCTCCTTTAGCCCGACTGTAAAGAGGCGTTCGACGCCACTGGAGGTTTTGAAGGTCATTTGCACCGGCCCTTTGAGGAGTCCGCGCATCTGTTTCGGGCTTATTTTATAGTGGCCAAGTTCGGCCAACGCGAAAGCCGACACGGTAAAGTCGCACCCTTCACGAAAGCCATCGCATCCGTAAAATTCACCCCTGTTTATCACATCGCTGCCGCATTTTGGGCATTTACCTACACTGTTCGCCGCTTTTTTCATCGATGGTCATCCATCTCTTTCATGTCGGACATAAAATCTTTTTGCATATCGACAACTACCAAAATATCCACTTTTGTCAATATATTCCTTTGGGCGGTGCTTTGTACTATTTCTAAAATGATACAATAAAATCGATGGCAACCCCAAAGGATAACCTTGGAGGTCTTTTTCTGCTCCACCATCTGGTAGTGCGGTATTTTTAAGCTATAATGGCACCATTCACACATAAAGATAGATAATTGACACCCACTTCATTCAAAACCCTTTCTCTCGAGCAGGATATGCTCGAAAATCTAGATTCACTCGGATATACCGCAATGACACCCATTCAAGCCAAAAGTCTCCCTTTTATTTTAGAAGGGCGCGATCTCATTGCCAGAGCCAAAACCGGCAGCGGCAAGACGGCGGCTTTTGGAATAGGTCTTTTGGAAAAACTTGATGTTGCAAAGTTTTCCATTCAGGCGGCAGTTCTATGCCCGACACGCGAGTTGGCCGACCAGGTAGCCAAGGAGTTGAGACGTTTGGCACGCGG
>Ga0256842_1003326_pt1 | contig 10805 bp, 9 predicted proteins | sample 4559240metaG_FD_185973 | JGI IMG/M metagenome (GOLD analysis project Ga0256842, IMG submission 185973) | Hydrothermal vent microbial communities from Guaymas Basin, Mexico - 4559-240 | ecosystem: Environmental > Aquatic > Marine > Hydrothermal vents | place: Mexico: Guaymas Basin | collected...
ATCCTGCAAGCGTCGAGTTTGCCGAAGACCTGCCTGCAACAGGCAGGTGCAAGGCGGCAAGGGCGCAGACGTACTACAATACTTCAAGTCCTTGCCAACACCGCAGATTCGGTAAAATCGGCGCTCAGAAAGCGGTAAACTATTTTCAAAAATCACAACCTTTATGGCCGCATCAAATTGATGCGTGACAAGCACAATATTTTTATAATTCGTTGATATTAAAGCCATAAATTCCTTTTTGAAAATAGTTTATGCAGGCTTTAGGTTGCAGATAAAAATCCACAATGCCCAAAAACCGGTTTATGGATGGAAACTATCTAAGCTTCAGGGTGCTTATCGCACAAAGGGCCAGTAATATGGCAACAATCCAGAATCTTACTATCACCTTGGGTTCAGGCCACCCCTTCAACTCAAAATGATGGTGAATAGGAGCCATCCGGAAGACACGCTTGCCATTGGTAAACTTGAAATATCCTACCTGGATAATCACAGACAAGGTCTCAAAAACAAACAGACCTCCAACTATCACAAGCAGTATCTCCTGTTTTGTTATAACCGCGGCCATTCCCAATGCCGCCCCAAGAGACAGTGATCCTGTATCACCCATAAATATCTCAGCCGGATAGGCATTGTACCACAGGAAACCAAGACCTGCCCCGACAAGCGCTCCGCATACAACGCATATTTCCCCGGCTCCGGATATATAAGGAATATGAAGGTATGAAGAAATAATTTTGTGTCCTGCAAAATATGAAAGGGCCATATAACATGCAAATGCAACAATAAGCGGGCCTGTGGCCAGGCCATCCAGGCCGTCGGTCAGATTTACGGCATTGGACGAACCCGTAATAACAAACACCATCAGGAGGATATAACCAAGACCCAGATCAGGCCTGATCTCCTTGAAAAAAGGAAGAACCAGCCTCGAATCAAAGCCATGATGAAGATACAGGACTATTGCTACAAGAAGGCTACAGACTATCTGTAATGAAAATTTGACAGACGCCCTAAGTCCCTTGCTGTTTTGCCTCTTTATTTTCAGCCAGTCGTCAAGAAAACCAATAACAGCAAAAGAAAACATAACAAAGGCCATAGATAACACGTAAAAATTGCCCCAATCGACCCACAGAAATATGGACAGGAAAACCGCGGGAAGAAACATACATCCACCCATGGTAGGGGTACCTTGCTTGGCCTTATGGTTAGGAGGTCCGTCATCCCTGACAAATTGCCGCATCTGCAACGAGCGTAACTTATCAATAATCCAGTCTCCAAAGACAAAACAGAAAAGAAAAGAGGTCAAAATGGACAGGATTGTTCTGAAGGTAATATATCGAAATACATTCAGCCATGAGATATCTGTATGAAATATATAGATCAGCTTGTATAGCATTATTAATCCTGACAGAAGCTGAAACGATAAACCAAAACCGGCATGGTCAGATTCAAAATATCCTGGCTATTCACGGAGATGGAAATACGACCTGGTCTTTCAGCACGGTTTTGTGTGTTTTCACGGTAAAGTAAATAAAGAAACGGATGATAAGAAATATCCTGGTTTTTAAATATCAGTGCGACAAACAGGGAAAGAAACAGGAGACCTTTAAAAACAGTGCAGGCTTCAGACATACGTATGGGCCCTTAAATCAGGCAGGTTCGTTGCCTGCCAAATCTACAATGACATTTTCAAGCCCCATACGACGGGAACCTTTTACCAGGATCATACAGCCACTGGTCATCCTTTTTTTTATTGCATCTGACATATCCCTATGACTGTCAACATGTATAATGTGACTGACAGGCATACCAGCGCCAACTGCACCTTTTATCAATTCGGAAGAAAGACTCCCCAATGCAACAAGGTAGTCTGCATCTATATCTGCCACATCACGGCCTGCCTGTCTGTGCAGCATAGGTGAGGCATCACCAAGTTCAAGCATATCCCCAAGGGCCACAATAATCCTGGCCGACCCCTTTGCCATCTTTTTTATTGATTCAAGGGCGGATTTGAGTGACGATGGGCTGGCATTATACGTATCATCTATCAGGGTAATATTTCCAGGAAGGGGTATAACCTGGAACCTGCCTTTAACTCCCGTAAAGCTGCCTATAGCAGACAGGATATTTTCTACAGAAATACCCGCATACATACAGGCAGCAAACGCAGCAAGGGCATTGGATACCATATGAAAACCGGGAAAAGGCATTTTTGCCTGCCAGCATTTTCCTCTGTAACAGATCTTAAACCTCGTTCCCTGGTTACCGAGGCACATGACCTCCTTACCCCTTACATGATTATGTTCCCCAAAACCGAATGTAACAGGATCTCTCCTGTAGGAAGAGACCACATCAACAAGATCCGGACTGTCTCCATTGATAATAAGTATCCCGTTATCTGACATCTTCTGTGCAAGCTCTGCCTTGGCCCTCACTACTCCACTGAAATCACCCACTCCTTCAAGATGAGCCATACCCACATTAGTTATCACCCCTATGTCAGGATCTGCTATCTCTGTCAGGCGATATATCTCATCAGGTCTGTTCATCCCCATTTCCACCACAGCAATCTCGTGCGTATTGTCCATGTTAAGCAGGGTGATGGGCAGTCCGATCAGGTTATTAAAATTTCCCCTGTTCTTTAACACCCGTCTTTCAGAGGATAAAATGGATGCTATCAGCTCCTTTGTTGTAGTCTTGCCAGCACTTCCTGTTACGGCTATAACCCTTGCAGAATGCTGCCTCCGCCACCATCCCGCCAAATCACCAAGCGCCTTACAGGTGTCTTTAACAGCAACAAACACCTTGTCTTTTAAGAGACTGATCTCATTAAAGGCAGCGACATAACCTTCCTCTGCTATTGCCCCTGCCGCATTGTCCGACAGAACCATTGGGATGAAGCTATGACCATCAAAGTGTTCCCCCCTAAGGGCCAAAAAGATGTTTCCAGGAAGTATCTGCCTGGAATCGGTACTGATACCGGTTAACCTTGTTTCGGGATCCCCAGATATCAAACGCCCTCTGACAGGACCAAGGATATCCCTTACTGTTACCGTTCCCCATTCACAACTCATTGCGGACCCTTTTCAAGGGCACATAAAACCTCTTTTCTGTCATCAAAGGGATATCTTTTGTTTCCAATTATCTGATAGGTTTCATGTCCCTTTCCTGCAATCAGTACAAGATCCGTTTTATCTGCCATGTTCACTGCCATCCTGATGGCAGCCGCACGATTTAGATTCACCAAAAAGCCTCTGGATTTATTCGGCACCAACTGATCCAACCTGTTCATCCCCGACTGTTGAATACCCTCCACTATCTGAGAGGCAATTATCTTTGGGTCCTCTGTCCTTGGATTGTCGGATGTTACAACAACAAGATCGCTCATCTTCCCGGCAACATATCCCATCTCCACTCTCTTTCCCATATCCCTGTCTCCCCCACACCCAAAGACAGTAATCAAACGCCCCTTAACAATCTCTCTTGCCGCAGCAATAACCTTTGTCAGGGCATCAGGGGTATGGGCATAATCCACAATCACGGGTAATGACCGCCTGTTTTTTATTAATTGCATGCGACCTGGCACACCTTCAAGTAACGATATCCCTTTCGCAATGGTTTTAATATCAATCCCAAGGGCAATGGCTGCTGCCGCAGATGCAAGGATATTGTATATATTGAAAAGACCTACAAGGCTGGATTTCAAAAGCGTCGTTCCATATGGGGTCACAAGCCTTGCCCTTATACCATCAGGGCCTTGCTCTACCTCTTCCGCCCTGACATCACAGGACAACCCAAGCCCATAAGTTACACAGGAGCCAGGAGTCAGGCCAGCAAGAGTCTTTCCCCAGGGATCATCAATATTTATTACAGACACAGAAGGAGATCTCCATGATCTGCAATCACCAGTAAAAAGACGACTTTTCGCCTTAAAATAATTTTCAATGGAGCCGTGGTAATCGAGATGGTCACGGGTAAGATTTGTAAAAACCGCAACCTTTATTGGGCATGCAGATATTCTTCCCTGATCAAGGGCATGAGATGATACCTCAATTATCACATCAGAAACATCTGCCTTTGACATTTCATCCAAGATCCTGATCAGGTCCACAGATTCGGGAGTGGTAACAGTTGCCTCAACCGAATTACCTGCAAAACGGTAATTGATAGTCCCTATGACGCCCGGATTGGCACCTGCACAACGCAGAATTGATTCCAGCAAATAACTTGTAGTGGTTTTGCCATTTGTTCCGGTAATTCCTATCAGATCAATGTCCCTAAATGGATATTCATAAAAATTTACCGCAATGCCTGACAGTACCTTTCTTGAATTTTTTACCTTTATCACACAGACATCATGATCTTGTCCTCGATAGGTATCCTGCATAGGGGCAGGAAATCTTTCAACATCTTCAACAACTACAGCCTTGGCACCATTTTCAACTGCATCTGCAATAAAATCATGACCATCCTGACTGAACCCCTTAAGGGCAACAAACAAAAAGCCCTTTTTTACACGCCGTGAATCATAGGCGATACCTGTTATATCTACATTCGGATCTCCTCTGAAAGACTCTACGCTTATACCTTCAAGACATCTTTTCAACTTCATACCAAATACCCTATGCCGGAGGCCTGAAATATACCTTAAGCACCTTAACCTTCTTTATCAAAACTCCTGGCTTCGGATATTGTTTAACGGCCATTCCTGTACCTTCAAGAGTCACGACCAGTCCCATCTGCCTGGCCCTGTTAAGCACCCTTCTCATGGAACTGCCTGTAAAATCGGGAAGTCTATCGTTTGGAAAATTGTTTTTCTTATGAAGCACCCTATTTTTCACAGGAATATTTTCACATGTAAGCGACAGATCTGATTTCTGAGGTTTAACCTTCATATAGTTAAGCGTCCACAACCCCACCTTTTTAAATACCGGGGCAGAGACAATTCCTCCATATGGGATACCCTTTGGTTCATCTATCATAACAAGAATCACCATTTTTGGATGCCTGACCGGCACAAAACCTACAAAAATCGCCTCATACTTGCGTCTTGAATATTTGCCTGTTTTTGGATTTATCTTCTGGGATGTCCCTGTCTTGCCAGCCACATTAAAGCCGTATATGGCCGCGGCAGGAGCGGTTCCCGTCTTACCCGTTACCTTTTCCAGAACCATAGCTGTCTTTTGTGCAGTAGCAGGAGATATAACCCGTCTTATTACCTTTGGGGATGTCCGGTGCAGCAGTTTTCCATTGTGGTATCTTATCTCTTTGACCACATATGGTCGCATCAGCTTTCCTCCATTTGCTATTGCGGCAAAGGCCATTGCCAACTGTATGGAAGTAACACTGACACCCTGCCCAAAAAAGGCAGTGGCCTGATCTACGGGCCTGGAATCTTTTAACAACCTTACACTGCCCCTCCTTTCCCCCAAAAGATCTATCCCTGTCTTCTCTCCAAACCCGAACTTCCGGAGATACCTGTAAAACAGATCATAACCCAGGGCCCTGCCTATCTTTATTGCCCCTATGTTACTTGATTCTGCTATGATTTCGGAGACACTCAGTATTCCATGTTTGTGTGAATCATGAATAATATGTCCGGCTATATTATAACGTCCATGCTCACAATCAAATTTGGTATCCGGGGTAACCACCCCCTCTTCCAGTGCTGCTGCAAGCAGTATTGCCTTGATGGTGGATCCTGGTTCATAGCAATCTGTAACGGCCCTGTTTCTCCATTGGGACACCTTGAATTCGTTAAAGATATTCGGATTGAATTCAGGCACATCCGCCATGGCAAGGACCTCGCCCGTTACAGGATCAAGGACTATACAGTTTCCCGATTTTGCCTTTGTCCGCCTGACAGCTTCCCTAAGGGCCTCTTGCACCTTGTACTGGATATCCCGATCTATAGTCAGATATATGTCTTTCAGGTCCATACCCGAAACAACAGGTTTATCCATATAAAACGGACGCCCAAAGGCATCTTTCATCTCCAAAAGCGTATGTTTAGGCCCTCTAAGTATACTGTCATATCTTTTTTCCAAACCCTCCAGTCCCTGATTATCTGTACCTACAAAACCTATTACATGGGCAGCAACCTCCCTGTTCGGGTAATAACGCCTGGTATCTGACAGCACCCCAATGCCATCAATGTCCAGTTTCTTGATTTTCATGGCCCATTCAGCGGGGATTTTCCTGATGATCCATACAAACCTGCGGTCTTTTTTTAACAGTAAAGATATTGATCTGACCTTTTTATGTATTATCCTTGACAGTTGCCTTGCTGTCTTCCAGCGACTTTTAATCTTGTGGGGACGTGCATAAACAGACCAGGCCTCTACACTTACCGCCATTTCATGACCATTGCGATCATATATGCTGCCACGTTTTGGCGGAAGCCTTTTCAGCTTTCTGTAAGTTGCCCGTGCAAGCACCTCCAGTCTGCCTCTTTCATAAATCTGGAGCTGATAGGCCCTGGCCATTATAACGGCAAGAGATAAAACAAAAAAACATCCCACCGTATAGATGCGAAACCTGATAAAGCGTTTTTCATTAATATTCATTGCAAGATAATTATCTGCTTATAAGAGGGCGACTTAAAACCCAGCTTTCTCGCAACATTTACCAGATTCTGTGGAGACTTTAAAACAGCAAGCTCAAGTTTTAGCTTGCGATTACGTTCCATGAACTTCAGTTCTTTTTCCTTTAGCTGGCTCAGGCTGTAACCCATCCGGGTACTCTGAAAATTGGACCATACATAGCCAATACCGCTTCCCATTATCAAAAACAAAACAAGAGCCATCATGAACAGATGTCTCCTGGTCAGTACAAGCCTTGATCTCCTGGCCCTTTGATTGTGAATACGAACACCTGTATATGCATTTCGTGTCCGTAGCATACTGGAAACCGCATCTTGTCCTCTCATGGCATTGTCCTTTCCGCAGCCCTCAATATTGCACTGCGCGCTCTTTGGTTTACAGTAATCTCTTCTTTATCCGGTTTTACCCCCTTTTTCTGTATCCGAGTCATAAGGGGAAGCTTTCCACAGACACATACAGGAAAATCAGGAGGACATGTACACCTCCTTTCCCAGCCTACCATTGCCCGCTTAATGAGCCTGTCTTCCAGCGAATGATAGGATAAAACGACCAATCTGCCTCCTGGAAGCAGCAAGGAAGGTACCTTTTCAAGAAATACCTTTATATTGTACAGTTCCCTGTTTACAGCTATCCTGATAGCCTGAAACGTCTTTGTAGCAGGATGTTTCCCTTTAAAACGGCGTGATGGTGGAACCGCAGAACTTACAATATCTGCCAGCTCAACGCTGGTCATGATTCTTCTCTTTTTTCTTTCCCTGACAATAGCCCTGACAATAGCCCGTGCCCTGCTTTCCTCACCATAATCCTTTAATATTGAAACAAGATCTTCTGCAGAAAAATCATTTACCACATCCTGTGCATTAAGATCATCTTCAGGATCCATTCTCATATCAAGGGGCTCGTTTTTCAGGAAACTGAATCCCCTGCCAGATCGGTCAATATGATATGAAGACATCCCAAGATCCAGCAGTATTCCATCGACGGCCATGATTCCGATACTATTCAAAACACTATCAATGTCAGCATAGTTTGCCTTGACAATCGTTACCCTGTCCGCCACATGAGAGAATCTTCTACTCGTGAATTTTACGGCATCAGGGTCTCTGTCTATGCATATCGTATGACCCCTTTTGGAGAGAGACCGAACAATGGCTTCTGAATGTCCTCCACTTCCCGATGTGGCATCTACATAGATACCATCCGGTTTGTGTATCAGAAATTCAAGGACCTCATTTACCATTACCGGTTTATGTGGATAGGTGATGCTGCCTGTCATCAAATACCGAATTCAGACAGAGCTTCGCTTGATTCCTTGAATTCTTTCTGTGCCCGCTTGAATACAAGTTCCCACTTATCTCTGTCCCATATCTCAAATTTCTTCAGTTGACCAACAACTACAACATCTTTACGCAGACCTGCTATTTCTCTGAGGTCAGGGGGAATATTAATTCGCCCCTGCTTGACTGGACATTCCACTGCACCTGATATAAAATATCGCAGATAATTTCTTGCAGCAGCATTGTTTTCCGGAAGACGGAGGGCCTTTTTTTCCTTGATGGCCCATTCAGATGTTGTATAGGCACACAGACAAACATCATCTTCCGAACCATAGTTGGTAATGACCAGAGATGTCTCTCCTTTTTCAGCCAGAACCTGTTTAAATCTGGCAGGAATAGACAATCTGCCCTTTGCATCAAGGGTATGCTTTGACCTTCCTTTGAACATACAAGGCTCCGCCACGACACTTTATGCCACTATATGACACTTTATGCCACTATCAGGCAATAAGACACACCTGTCAAGAAAAAAATCAGCCTTGCATATAAAAAATTACACCTTGGCAGAATGTTCAAGCTTACTCAGGTTCATGGAAGGCAACAAGGTAATAGCTCAACAATAATTAGGGGCAAGAGGGTTTTTCTGACGCGACTGTCGGGAGGGCGCCGTATCTTCGTGACTTATCAGTGGGGGAAGCCGCAGCCCGGTACTCAACTCTCCAAAAACTCTATAGAAACCGGCATGGCCGGATCCAAAATATCCTGGCCACCCACGAATATGAAAATACAGACTGGTTTTTCAACATGGTTTTGTGTGTTTTCATGGTAAACCGGCATGGCCGGATCCAAAACATCCTAGCCACCCACGGATATGAAAATACAGACTGGTTTTTCAACATGGTTTTGTGTGTTTTCATGGTAAAGTATAGTCCTTTATCAGACAACCCAAGCCTCTTGGCAAACCATTTTCTGATTAGTAGTTGAGTGCCGGGAATGCTTAAGGGGCCAGTGTCCCCCACAGATAAGTCACTGAAGAGACCAGCCCGGGAGGCCCGGAGCGGAAGAAAAATTCTATTGCCCCATAGTACATTCGCTCTTATCTCCCTAATTACTGAGCTGATACGCAACAAGTTTGATGATCCTGTAAAAAGTCGAGTCGATGGCTAAGTAAAAATCTTCATATACAAGGCATAGTGTTTGGTCATGCGTGAAGGCATACAGGTAGTATGTCAAACGTATGGCCAAACGCTATAACACAGTATATGGAGACTTTTTACGACGCCATCAAGTTTTAAGGAAGGAATATATAGAACACTTCGGGGATCACAAGACAGGCGCAACAATTGGACAAAAGCTCTTTCAGGCCTCTGGACCTATCTCTCTTACGGACTTACTTCAGGAAAATTTCCTGATTCCGCTGCCCTTGAGATACTACCAATTTTTGCGGTAAATTGAAGGAGGTATGAAGGAATGCAGATTTTGACTGGACACCCACGGGTATAAAAATACGGCCCGGTTTTTCAGAATAGTTCCGTATGTTTTTGCGGTAAAATCAGACTCGGACATGTATGTCGACGGTAGGCTCAAAAATCGAACGAAAGGAAACAACACAGGGCATTATGAATTAAGAGGGAGCCAGTTATCAATGATAAAACGCCTTAGTGCATCAATGCCCTCACCGGTCTTTGACGAAATTGGCAAAGAATCAAAGCCTCTTTTTGCCAAGGCATCCTGGAGTTCTTTTACACTCCTGTGTGCCTTTTCCGCAAGATCTATTTTATTGATCAAAACAAGCTGGGGTTTCTTAAGCAAATCCGGGTTATAGGCAGACATTTCAGAAATTATCGTATTAAAATCGTCAAGGATGCGATCAGAGGAGAGCGAGGTAATATCCAGCAAATGCAAAAGGGCCCTTGCACGTTCAATATGCCTCAAAAAATCATGACCAAGGCCAAGGCCACGACTGGCACCTTCAATCAACCCCGGAATATCTGCCAGAACAAGTGAGCATTCATCATCAAGAAAAAAGACACCAAGATTGGGAACAATGGTTGTAAAGGGATATATATCTATTTTGGGATGAGCAGATGTAAGATAAGAAAGCAAGGTTGATTTGCCAACATTGGGCAGACCGATCAAGCCTATATCGGCAATAAATTTAAGTGTTAGCCTAAGCCTTTTTTCCTGTCCAGGCTGCCCAGGCTGAGCGAATCGCGGGGTCCTGTTAGTAGATGTAGCAAAATGCAGATTTCCTTTTCCACCCCTACCCCCTGGGACAAGAGTTACCTGCTGACCATCACACGTCATATCCGCAACGACTTTCTCTGTGTCACAATCAGTTATAACAGTCCCCACCGGAACCATTATGACAAGGTCTTCACCGTTTTTGCCTGTCTGATTCTGCCCCTTTCCAGATCCCCCATTTTGGGCAACAAAATGTTTTTTTGAGACAAAATCAGTCAAACTGAACAGTTTTTTTGTGGCACAAAAAACAACATCGCCCCCTTTGCCACCATCTCCTCCGTCAGGCCCACCTTTTGGTATGAACCGCTGACGTCTGAAACTTACACAGCCCTTACCACCGTTTCCTGAACGAACTGTTATAACAACATCATCTGCAAAACGCATTTTATATTCTCAATAGAAAAAGTAGTAAGGATAGGGGAATCCAACATGAAAACTCGCCAGTACCCAAAATTGCTTCACGTATGGGCACAAGTAAGATAGCCTTGTTCAAAATCAAGGCATACAAAAATTTCAATCACAGGCACGAGTTATTCCGAGAATTAAAATCTGATGAACCTGTAAAAAGTCGAGTCGATGGCTAAGTAAAAATCTTCATATACAAGGCATAGTGTTTGGTCATGCGTGAAGGCATACAAGATGTCCAACGTATGGCCAAACGCTCACAGTAGATGGAGACTTTTTA
>Ga0256842_1003328_pt1 | contig 10799 bp, 7 predicted proteins | sample 4559240metaG_FD_185973 | JGI IMG/M metagenome (GOLD analysis project Ga0256842, IMG submission 185973) | Hydrothermal vent microbial communities from Guaymas Basin, Mexico - 4559-240 | ecosystem: Environmental > Aquatic > Marine > Hydrothermal vents | place: Mexico: Guaymas Basin | collected...
GTGTTTTGGTATATATATTTTGTCTCCATCTTCTAGTGTTATTTTAGATAAGTCTGTGTTGTCATTTAGTATTACTCTACCTTTTGGCTCTATCTCTTTTGCTCTTTTTATAAAGTCTAACACTAAAGATGCTTCTTGTTTTCTGATAATCGCTTCATCTGTTGTTGTAGATGCAGTCTTTAATACTGATGATTCCAAATCTTTTAAGCTTGAACTTAACAACTCTTTTTGTAGCTTTGCTATACTTTGTCTGTATAGGCTTATATTTGCTTTTGCTGAGAGATTTGTTAGCTTGATTATTGAGATTAGTTCTTTTAGAGTTGTTCCTTTTTTTACTACTATATGTTGATTATCATTATGTTCTCCATCTATAACTATGTTAATGTTATTTACATAGTTATTAGATACAAACTTAATGTTGTCTTTTGCTTTTATATCTGAAAAATTAGGGGTAATTTTTTCTACAAACTTGTATAATTTAGAATCTTTATATCTCGATATTATGATGTCCGTAGCATCTACACTTACTTTAGATATATCTATGATGTCTTTTAATTTTACTGCACCTTTTAGTTCTATTTGTAGTGGTTTTTTTACATCTCCATCTACTGTTATATACTGTTTTAGGTAGCCTACATTTATCACATCTCCTGTTTTAAACTGTATTATATTTAGCTTCCCACTTAGCAAATAATCATATAAGTCTATAGTAGCTATGATTTTATTTTCTCTTAGTATTGTTATATCTCGGTAGCTTCCATTGTCACTAATCCCTTTTGCTTTGTCTAAAAACTGCAGTACAGAATCACTACTTAACCCACTGTAAAGACCAGGATTATTAATAGCACCACTCACAAAAACATCTATGGTTTGATAACTCTTCAAACTTGCATATAGATGCACATTTTTTTTATACTTTTTTATCAAAGTATTTTGTAGTTTTTTTGTTAGGTTCACATTTTTTACACCCAAAAGTTTTACTGCTCCTATTTTTGGTAAAAACACATTACCTTGTTCATCAACAGTAAGTTCAAGATTTTTTTCATAAGCACCCCAAATATCTAGGTTTATAACATCACCTATGTTTATTATGTACTCTGGGTTATATCTGTGTTGAGTAGAATTTTTAAAACCACCATTAAACAGATTAGCACCAAAAATAGTTACTTTCTGCTCCACTTGTTGTTGAGTTTTTACCTGCTGAACTGGGATTTGTATGGCAGATAAGATTAGTGTTGATAACACTAGCATAATCATTTGTTTTATCATAATTGATGATCCTTTATAATTGCTATAAGCATAGAGATTATTCCGTAGAAAATACCCATAACAAGAAGAATGGTTATAACCTCTTTGAGTTCATTTGGTTGGGTATAGTTTGCTGATAAGCTAGGCTGTATCAACACTTGCATCATTTTTGAGTATTTATTTGCTTCTACTTTTGCCAACTGAAGCTGTAGTAAACTTTGCTTGTAGAGTTCATTGTTAAACTCCATATTTTCTTTTAATATAGAGTATTCAAATATATTTTTATTTATGCCACTATTGTTTTCACCTGATAATTTTTTACTAATCTCTGCTATAAAGTTTTTTATCTGAGATATCTCTTGTTTTAGGTTTATTATATCTATAGACTGAGATGTTTGAAAAGTCTGTAACTCTTTTAAAACTGCTCGTTTATCTACCAATCTAGCATTAAGAGAATCTAAAATAGCTATGTTTGAGCTAACTTCATTTTGTGGGTCTATGAAGTTATGTTTGTTTTGATATTCTTCTAGCTTAGCTATAGAATTTGCTAAATTTTGTTTATGTTTTTTTGTTTCATCAATCATAAATTTTAGATGTTTATTTGCTATCTCTTGGTTGTATCTATTTAACCTTTTTTCTGCTTCATCTATAAGAAATGAGACTATCTCTCTTGCTATTTTTGGATCAGTATGAAGAAAAGATATTTTTAAGATAGATGATGTTTCATCATAGACTAAAGATAATCTTTTTTTGTATAGTTTTACATAGTCTTCATCTGTTTCCCAGCTATAAATCCTTGCATAAATATCTTGAGCTTTACTAGCATAATGTTTTTTTAGCATAAATTTACTATCTACTTTAGCAAACATCTCAAAAGAGTTAAGATACTCTTTCATAATCATAGCATCTTGAACATTGCTGTTTTGCTGTCCTGTTACCATAGATAAAAGTGATGGTGATTGAGTGCTAGTTTCTATGTTTTTTATAATTAACGAAGAATTAGAAACAAAAAGATGTGTTTTAATAAACACAACATATACAATAGCTAAAGATGTTAAAAATAAAAAGATTTTTTTTAGGTTTATCTCTCGTAACATTTTATCCCCTCTTCAACATTATCAAAATATTGTAAATTTCCATCTTTTAGATAGATGCTGACATCGCATATCTCTCTAAGTATTGACATAGAATGACTCACAACAATCGCATGTGATTTTTCTATCTTTTTTCGCAAAGCCTCTTTTGACTTTTTTTGAAAATCTCTATCTCCAACAGATAGTGTTTCATCTATGATAAGATAGTCAAAATCAAAGTATAAACTAAGAGCAAAACTAAGCCTAGATTTCATACCACTACTATATGTTTTTATAGGCATCTCAAAGTAATCTTCTAGTTCACTAAAATCTTTTACAAACTCTATAGCATTTTTTATCTCATTTTCATTTTTTTCATATATGCGACAAACAAATTTTACATTGTTTCTACCTGTCATAGAACCTTGAAAACCACCACCTAAACCCATAGGCCATGAAAAAGATTTATCACTCTTAATTCTCCCAAAATTTGGAAATTCTATACCACCTAGCATTCTTAAAAGTGTAGATTTTCCAGCACCATTTGCACCCAATATTGCTATGTTTTTTTGTGTTGGTATAGTTATATTTACATCATTTAGTATATATTTTTTAGTGCTATTAGTTTTATAGTATTTTGTAACATTTTGAAGTTCAATCATCATTTTTTCCTAGAACTCATAGATTAAACCAGTTTTAAAAAAACCGTAATGTCTTGAAAAACTATAGGCAGTTAGCTTGTTATAGCTATATGGTATGTAGTTCATAAGTTGATGTGTCATATACTTTACTTGAAAAAACAGATTTAACCTCTCTGTAAGTGAATAATTAAACACAAGGTCAGCTGTTTGGTTTACATTGTATTTATTTACTATATCTCTATAAAATTTATTGTATTCATAATTAAACTCCAATTTTAAGTCATCAAATCTCTTAAAATATGTAAAACCAGAAGCAAGAACTAACTCATCTCTCGATATAGAGTTTAGACTACCATCACTTTTAATCATATCTGATTGTGGTTCAAAAGAGACATCACCATAGATATTGTTTTTTACTATTGATAGATAAACATCCAAATAACTATCATAAGTTATGCCGTATCCAAAATATGTTTTTAAACCAAAACTATTTGAGTATAGATTAGATATATTTACCTTTGGTTGTATAAAGTTACCATTTTTGTCATATATATTTACAGTAGATGAACCAAAGATTATCTCATCATCTACTATCTTTATGTTTTTATCTGGTGCTATCTCTTTTAGTATTTTGTTTAATGTCCAGTTGTCTGTTATGGCTATATCATCAGCTTGATTTCGCTCAAAGATAAGGTCGGTTGTGATATGAAACTTTTTTTTACGATATAAACTAATTTTGTTTATAAGTTTCATTTTTTGATTGTGCAAGTTAAAACCCTTAAAGCTTATATCTGAACTTTCATAATCCACATATAAACCATAAGATTTACTGATTCTAGTTCTTAGGCTTATAGTATAAGCATCTATATCTTTTAGTGCAACATACTCTTTGTATTTAAACGATTTTGAAATCATAATCTCATACGGTGACATAGGTAAAACAGATGTATTTGAGATCACATTTTTACTTGCTTGTAATGGTAAAGAAACAGTTATACAAACAGCCAAAGCTGTTTGTATGTAACCCCATTTTAAATTACTGAACATTTAAAATACCTGTATAACCTTTTACAGTTGAACCACTCATACCAAAATCAGATTTGATTTTGGTAGCAATATCAGAACTACTCTCTAAACCTAAGTTTGTAAATAAATCTACAGATTCGTTGTCATTTGTAAAATCAACTGAACCCGTTCCTGCATATGCATTAGTATCTAGGAATATACCTATATTGTAACTACCTGCATTGGTAGATTTGTTGTAGATATGTGTTTTCATAGTGTTACTTACATCATCATCTTTGTCGAAAAATTCTGCAATTATTTTTCCTAGTTTGATTTTTTGAGTATATTCTGCACCCTCTTTAACTTCAACTTTTTTACTAATCCAATCTGAATTATTTTTAGCTGTAGCTTCATTGAAATTATCATTGTTTTCTGTAGTAAAATACATTTTTGCTAGTCCAGCATCTTTTATAGCAAGTTGAACATATTTTTTGCCATTTTGTGTAGCAAAAGTTATTTTTGCAGGGATGCTAAGAAGTAGAAATGCATTTTCATCGCCTAGTATTTCACTTGTTCTTTTAAGGTAAACACCTAACTTAATCTCTTTGTTTTCTACATTAGCTATGTCTTCTGAATTTACAGGGATAGTGTATGTAAAACTATATAAATCATCAAGTTTATTTTTTATAGCATCATAGTTATCACCAGTAAGTTTAGCAACTCCAACATTATCTAAAACACCAGTTGATGAAATATCTACATCATTGTTTGCTATCGCAAAAGAACCTAGTGTGATGCTTGTTGGTGTAGTTGTATTACTTGGTGTAGTCGTGGTTGTACTACTTGTAGTTGTATTGCTTGTTACTGTAGTTGCAGTCTCATCACCATTGTCAGTTTCTGTTTCTGTTACAGTATCATCACCATTGTCAGTTTCTGTTTCTGTTACAGTATCATTATCATTGTCAGTTTCTGTTACAGTTTCATCAACTACAACTGCTGATTCACCAGCATTAAGTGATGCTTCATCTGCTGCATCACTTGCCGTTTGAACTGCTTCAGTAATATTTGCAACATCTATAACTACATCTGCAGATATAGTTCCATTTTCTTTTGCAATATCAACAACACTTGTAACAATATCTGCTATTGAAGTGTCTGAACCCTCTGCCACTTTACTACCAACTTCTGCAACCATATCTAGTGTAAGACCACTATCAACTAAAGTATCAAAAGTATCTGCTTGAATAGCTATAACATCATCAGCTAAAAAAGTTTCAGCAAAAGAGCTAGCATCTATTGTCTTTCCAACTCCAGTAGCCTCTATTTGTGCTTCTATCTTAGTAGCTACACCAGTAACACCACCTAGCATAACAACTGCTTTTGTAGCTTCCTCTGTTGCAGTTTGTGCAACTTCTATAGAAGCCACATCTTCAGATGATGCAATAGCTTCAACTTTTTTCTCAATAGTGCTTGTTACAACTTCGATAGCCTTAGAGATGTTTTCTAGTTGAGCAGTAGAATCAGCACCAGTTAAAGCTGTTTCATCTATAGCCGAAACAGTTTCTACTACTGTTTTTGCTGCATCACTTACTGCATCTAGTTTTTCAGATATAAGTGTATCTGTTGAAGTATCTTTTAGTTTTATAGCCATATCTGTAGCTAATTCTGCTGTATCGCTCATAGCAGTTTCTATGTTAGTAGAACTTTCTATTTTTTCAGCTATAGCATCCATACAAGCATCAAATGCTTCATCTGAAGAACCAACAGCACTAGCAAAAGTCTCAGCAGTTTTTTGAATAACCAAAGAGTGTACTATAACTTGTGCAGCTTCTGCTTTTTGTGCATCTGTACCAGACTTTAAAACTTCAACAGGGTCAGCTTCTATAGACTCTACAGATACACCTAGTTTTTTAGCAACTGTAGCTTTTGCATCTTCATGAGATGCACCATTTTCTACAAGAGAACTTACAATAGTAGTAATAGGAGTAGCCACAATATCTTCACCATCTGCACCAGCAGGAGCTTTTAGTACACCCTCAAAAATTTCACCAGTAGAAACATCAACACCACCTTTAAAAGAAAGGATTGCACCCTCAGGGATGTCGTTTACAGTAAACTTACCATTTGCATCACTTAACCCTACCTCTTTACCATTGTAGTAAACTTTAGCACCTGAAACATAACCATCTATCACTGTACCGCTTGAAGTTGTAGAACTTGATGTTGTAGATGCACTAGAATCACTACTACCACCTCCTCCACAACCACTTAAAACTAAACTACCTACTAATGCAATACTTGCTACAACACTAAGTTTGCTACTAAATAACTTTCCCATAAAAATCCTTCATATATTTAATTGACAAAACTAGGTTTTATCTTAAAAATCTTCAAAAGAAAACTCTTAAGATAAAATTTTATATTTTGCTTTTTCATACAAAAATAAACCAACAAAAAGAGGTATCATTGTCCAATAAAGCATATATGTATAATCTACATATTGTGTATCTAATGCTACAAAATAATTTCCCCTTATCATCTCCATAAAATGAACTAAGGGGTTGTATAAAATCACTGTTTTGAGTATAGGTGGAAGTGAATCAACCGAATACATAATAGCCGAGATAAACATCAAAGGTGATAATATAACATTTAATATTTTTGAATATGTTTCATAAAACATACTTATAACTGCACTCATCAGCCCAAGTCCAAATCCAAAAATAACCAACCACACAACTGCCAAAATAACAAAATTGAAATTTTCAACAGCTATATCAAAACAAAAATACCACCCTATAAACAAAAAAATCAAGGAAGCTACAGAGCTTATTAACAACTCTAGTAAAACTCTTGAGACTAAAGTATAAAAAGGTTTCACCTGTCTATAAACAAACAAAGACTTATTAGAAGAAAATGCATTCATAGAACGATTTATAATATTTTTCCAAAGAAAAAAAGCTAAAAAACCAGTTGCTAAAAAAACACTAAAATCAACACCAACCATAGCTTTTGGTGCTAGAGCTGTTTTTAATCCTGCAAAAATCAGTACCATCAACATAGCATCAAAAATTGCCCAAAAATAACCGAGCTTTTTTGTGCCAAATCTTGTTTGTACCTCTCTTAAAAAAAGTGCTTTTATGACATTCATTTTCTATTGCTACCTATTAGTTATTCATAACGAATAATAATTATTTGGCATAATATAATCATATTGTTTAATGTAAGGTTAATTAAACATATTGATTAGTAATTCTGTACTCATAGTATTTAGTATCATTCAAAAAAATTAGAGGTAAACAATGGAACTATATGAAAAAATCAACGAGATAATTACTATTAAAAAGATGAGTAAAAAGAAGTTTATTAAAATATTTTTATCATTAGAACCAAAACTAAAAAGTACTGGGGAAATACCTTTAGAGGCAACGGTATATGCTTATCTAAATGGTACAAGGGAGTTAAAGATTGAGCTTATCCCCTATGTTGCAGAAGCATTAAACATAGTAGAACAAGAACTATTTGACAACACTGAAAATGCAAGGTTGAATTATTTGAAATATATATTGAAAATGCCTACAGATAAGGAGCTATATTTGATCAAAGAAACTTTATCTAAGCATAATATAGATTTGAAAAATAATGACATTAGTATAAATACCATAGGTATAAACCATGGAAATATTCATTTTGTTGATGATATAAACAAATGTTGCAACAAAGAAGCAGAAGAGTTATCTAATCTGCTACCTTATGCTTCAAAACCACTTATTTCAAACTTTATTAAAAAATTAAAAAAGATGAAAGAGTTATCAGACATATAGGCTAATAAAAAATATCATTAACTTGAGTATTTTCGATTAAATAACACCTATATCTATTAAACAATCTTTTATCTACTTCAGGTTGAAAAGACCAAAATTCATCTAAAGTGCTTTGTGATGTCAAACCATCTATATCATATATAGCTTCACCCATACATAATGTTGGAGTATGGTGGTAAAGTGATGACAATCCAACTGTACTATTTACAACTATGGTACCTTTTGTATGTTTTAGTAAGGTTGGTAAATGAACATCATATACAACCATAATTTTATCTTCACAGTTTAAAATTTTTGAATGTTTTTTTATGAAGTTACCATAATCACATCTACCTCTATCTACTGGATGATGCTTAAAAATAAGTTTATTGTTATCTTTTGAGTATTTTGCAAACGATTTTAAAATCTCTAAAATAAACTCCTCTATAGTGTTGTATTTAGAGTGTGTGATTATCTGAAAATCACCATGAGTTTGTAGAGGTACAAAAAAATACTTTTTTGACAATTGTTTGGTAATTAAAACTTCAAAACCATTTTCTTTAAGTCTATATTTTATCTTTCTATAAAAACTTCTGCATCCATAAAAAAACTCCTGCTTTACTGAAAAATTTCTATGATGTTTATAATATGGATATTTAAACTTAAAAAGATTTGCTACTATGAAGTATAAACTAGACTGCCAATATAGTTTAAAAAAGTTTGTTTTTTTAGTTATAACATCTTTTTCATAAGTTTTATCAAAACCCATAACATCATAAAAATCCCTATTTTTAGGTAAGCTGCTATATGCATTTACACCGTCTTTTTCCAAAGTTATATAATTTGGTCTAACATAACCCTCTTCAAATACAAAAACTTTAACACCTAATTTTTTAGCTTCTTTTATAGCTATACTTTGGTAATATCTACAATCACCAAAAGTAAATACCATATCTATTGAATTTTCTTTATAGTAATTATTTATGAAAAATCTAAAATCTTCCATTTTACCTTTGAATGGTGTGTAGTTGTCTCTATGACTAAAAAATTCATCACCAGCATTTAAGCCTATCCTATAAGTATTTGCACCAGCATCACTAAACTGTTTGTCCAATTTATCAAAGAAATCTCCCATAGGACCTTGCAATAACAATACCTGCTTATCTTTTAAAGAACCTATTTTTTTATATATATTCATCTATTTTATCACATTTAAAAGTTTTTGAATATTTCTACTTAAAACACTATAGATTTTCATTTTGTAATTATAATAGATAGAAGTATCCATCTTATGTTTTTGTTTTTGTATAGCATCTATTAATACATCTGCTTCACAATAGTTTTTAGTATTTGGGTCTATATATCTAGGATAAAGTATAAAAGTTGCAGCTATTAATTCATCTATATCTAACTCTCTAGTTCTTCTTGAACATTGTTTTTTATCTACACTCAAACCCCACCCTGCATAAAATGGCATCCCATAGGTAAACACTTTTTTACCAAGTACTAAAGCTTCAAAACCAGTTAAAGAGGTCATAGTATGCACTTCATCCGATAGATTTAGTACAGAATGCAAACCAACATTTTCTACAACATCATCACAATATTTCAAAGCTTCCTCTTTTACTATACCACCTACACGATTACCACTAAGTACATCGGGATGTGGTTTGTAGATAATATAACTATTTTTGTTATACCTATACACATCTTTTAGAAGCTCTAAGTTTGTCATACCATTTGCCCCGTATTTTATAGAAGCATCATCTTGAACTTGCCCAACAACAAGTATGATATTTTTATCTTTTGGCAGATACAGTTTAGCATCATCAAAAGAGTTGTATTTTGATACTTTTGTTTTTATAATCTTTTGTTTTAAATCTTTTGCTTGTTTTATCAACTCAATATCATTTTTAAAATCATACTTATTTAAAATCTTTTCAAGTCTACTAGATTTTGTAGGGTCAAAGTATATACCCTCATCATCAAAAACTAAACTAAAAGGCTGAGTCAAATCAGAACCTAATCCAACAGACCTAATAAAACCATCTTCAACTCTTATAATTTTATTTTTATTTATCTTGCTAAAGTTTTCTATATCTAAAAACTCTTTTCTTCCCCATATTAAAATATCACTATCTTTGTTTAATCCTTTTTTTAATGCTAATTGCAGATGAGTATTTAATATAGGATTTATAAAATATATATTTTCTTTTTTATATTCCTGCAAGAATGGAAGCATATATATATGCTTCCATCTTGAAAAACCAAATAAAAAGACTTCTTTATCTTTTTTTTGTTCTAAAGATTTATATTTAATTATACTCTTTATAGTGTCGAAAATATCACTATCTTTTTTTGTATATAAATTGTAGTAACGAGTATATAGTATGTATGCTCCTGCAAATACTTCTTCTATGCTTAAAACCCTTTTTCTTCTACTACAAACTGATTTATCTGTTGTTATACCCCATCCTGCATAAAATGGCATTCCAAAACATACACATTCACACCCTACTAAAAGTGCTTCAAATCCCATACCAGATGTTTTTGTATATACTTTTTTAAAATGTTTCAGCAAAGAGATTGGATTTAAATTTTCTTTTATGATTTTTACTTTTGTATCTAAATGACCAATATCTATATCTGACTTCTTTTTTCCACTTAAAACATCTGGATGAATTTTTATATATATATCTGCATCTTTATTTTCTAAAAATGCTTGTTGTATCATTTCATCTGTTGTAAAATTCTCTAGCATCCCATACTCTAGTGAACTATCGCCTGCTGTTTGAGCGATTATTAGAACTTTTTCTTTTTTAGAGTTTTGAAAAAAATTATCATCTATATCTAAAGCATTGTTGTATTTAGATATATGATAAGTTTGTATAAGTGATATAGCTTTTTTTACATCTAGCATTAGCCTTTTATCTGAATTGAAGTCATAAGTATTTAGTATGTTTTCTAGTTTTGATGGTGCTGTCGCATCATAGTAGATACCAACATCATCTTCTACCAAACTAAGAGAG
>Ga0256842_1003329_pt1 | contig 10790 bp, 7 predicted proteins | sample 4559240metaG_FD_185973 | JGI IMG/M metagenome (GOLD analysis project Ga0256842, IMG submission 185973) | Hydrothermal vent microbial communities from Guaymas Basin, Mexico - 4559-240 | ecosystem: Environmental > Aquatic > Marine > Hydrothermal vents | place: Mexico: Guaymas Basin | collected...
TGGAGCCTTCCTGCCTGTTGATCTAAAAAAGAGCCGGTTCCTGCAGCACAATCCCCACTTGTCTCGTAATCTGATATTCCAATTTTTCCACTTATTTCATCCTTTTCAAGAAGGATGTACTTCGCCTTTTCTCCCCCCATCTCAAATATCGTCCTCACATCTGGATAGAGCTCAACAACACCTCTTGCAATGGCTTTAAATTCATTATCCCTGTTGATATCAAGTATCTCACTTAAAAGGATACCTGCCGTTCCACAGGATCTAAAACCCTTTATTTTTTCAAAGGGGACAATGTCTACAAGTTCCTTTAAAATTTCAAATGCTTTCTGGAAAGGTTTTCCCTTTGTTCTTATATACTCCGAAATTATAATGGGTCTTAAATCTTTAGATTTACACTTTTCTTCATCCACAAATTCAAAAAATTCACTATTTTCAACAATTTTTTTTAAAAGTTCCTTATCTTCTTTATCCCCAACTATTGCCAGTTTCAAACTGACAGCCCCAATATCTATACCAACACTCAAAGCCATAATATCCTCCACTTCTTTTTTGACAAAATAGTATTTGTCATTTCAGGAAATTTGTCAATTTTTTTTAAAAAATTTATCGCCTTTTTGACACATTTTAAAGTTAAAGTGTCAAAATGACACATTTTCCATTGATTTTTTCAGAAATAAATGTTAATTTTCTACTTTAAAAAATTTTGGGGACAAAAGTGAACCAGAAGAGAGAAAAAATTGAACTTGAAAAACTACTTTCCCTTTACAGGGCTAAGGAATCCATAATAAATAAAATCTCACCACAGATCTGCAGCACCATAGATCTGGAAAACTTTTTGAACGCAGTGGTAAATGAAGTTGGAAAAATGATGGATGTGGACAGATGCAACTTGATGGTTTACAAGGATTTTGGAGCACTTAAGATCAATTTTGAGTATCTAAAAAACAAAAACCTGCTATCTTCATTAGATGAAGAATTACCTGTAAATAGAGGATTCCTCCTTTCTTCAAGTTATAAATTTAAACCCTATGTATTAAACAATGTGGAAACTGAAAAGACACATCCAATGGTGAAAATTCTATGCGAAAGATTTAAGACAAAATCCCTTCTCATTGTGCCTATAAACTTCAAAGATGAACTACTTGCGGTAATAGGCCTTCACCACAGTGAAAAATTTCACAAATGGGAAGAGGAAGAAATATCCTTCATACAATCCCTTGCAAATTTAATTGCAATTGCCTTTAAGTACACAAAAATGTTTGTTGAAAAGGAGAAGGAAGTTGAAATTTCAAGGATGTTGCTCTCTCTAATAAATGACCTGTATAACTCTAAAGATATAAATCTCACACTGAAAAAACTACTTGACAGCCTTAATGAAATCTTTGAATCCGATATGGGATGCTTTGCAACTTTTAATAAAGGGGAAAAAATAACCTTAAATATTGTAAGACAGAGGGAATTTTCCTTAAACAGCCTGACTCTTCCAGAGGAAATAGACCTCTATAAAACTCCAGAAATTTTGGAGCAACTCAAAAAAGGTAACACAATATTCGTAAGTCTGGACAACGCCCATACATCAGAAGGTAAAAAGATCCTGGAACTTTTAAATTGCAATACGATTAATTTAACTCCAATAATCCTTGAAAATAAGCTATATGGTGTTATCTTTCTTATCTGGTATGATGGACCCCACATATCCATTCAATCTCAAAATGAAATTATCCACTCTGTAATAAAACAGATCTCAATATACTTTGAAAAGCACAAACTCTCAAATGAAATAAAAAGGTTACAAAACCAGTTAAGGGAAATTAAATTTCAAAAATCCATAGCAGGCAATAAAGACCTCTATATAAAACTCATAGAAGAAGCAATCAAAATTCTCGAAAGGGACCATTTTCTGATAATTGAGGGGGAAAAGGGTAGTGGAAAGGAATTTCTTGCAAGACTTATCCACAACTTTAAAGATGAAAATGGGGCCTTCGTTATATTAAACTGTGAAGATGAAAGGGAATTTGAAGAGAAACTTTTTGGTTATGAATTTATAGAGAATAAAAATAAGATAAGACACATACCTGGAATAATTGAAACATCACAGGAGGCAACAATTTTTTTAAAACATGGTGAAAAACTTTCAGGGAAAAATCTCCTAAATATATTAAATATCTTCTCAGTGGGTGGATACACCTTTTCACCTTCAGGAAAAAAAATAGAGGTTAAAAACAATTTCATAATCTCAGTGGAAAAGGGAGAAAATAATAAGAATCTGCCAATTGAAGAAAAGATAAAAAAAATATGGATTCCCTCTCTAAATGAAAGAAAAGAAGAAATTCCACAATTTGTATCCTACTTTGTAAGGGAATTTTCCCGGAAAATGGGAAAGGAAATCAAAGAAATTGATGATGCATTTATTGAATACCTCAAAAGTATTGACTACCCCCAAAACATTGATCAACTAAAAGAGATTATTGAAAAATCCGTTGAAAAATCAACCGGGCCAGTTTTAAAACTACCAGAAGAAAGGAATCTCTCCAGAAGAGAAAATATTACAATTTCAATCCCTCCAGATATTTCCCTCAAAGAAATTGAAGAAATAGTAATTGAAAAATTTCTGGAATTTTACGATGGAAATAAAACCAAGACCGCTGAAGCATTAAAAATAGGGAAAAAAACCATTTACAGAAAATTAAAAGAAAAAAAATCTGTTGGAAAATTCTGATATTTACCTTAATATATAATATGAAATCATTTTTAGAAGGAGTTTTTTATGATATGTCCAAACTGTGGGGTAGAAAACCCAGTAGGAGCAAAATTTTGTAAGAACTGTGGCTTTAAATTGGGTGAAACCGCACCTCAACAAAACAACATTCCTCAGCCACCACCTCCACCTCCAGGAGCCCAACCTCCATCTCCACCACCACCGCCACCACCTTCAGGAGGTGCAAACTATGGAGGAGGTGGTTATACTCAACCGCCATCACAACCACCTGAAAAGGGTGAATCCTGGTGGAATTCGCTGATTTTTTGCCTACTTTTCTCACTATTTTGTTGCTGGCCCATTGGGGTAGTTTTATACTGGATGAATCCAGTGGCAAGTAAAAAATCAAAAATTATATTTACTGCTATTTTTGTTGGCCTTTTTATAATAATTATGGTAATCTGGTTAATATTCTTTTTCGCTGCAAATCATCGTGCAACACCATATGGATATTAAAAAGGAGTGCTGCTTATGAATAGAAAAAAACTAATGATAACCATTTTCTCAATTCTACTTGTTTTTTTAATTACTTCCTGTTCCTCTAATAAAAAGGTTGAGAAAAAAAAGAAAAACGATTTTCTGGCAAATCTTGAAAAAGAGGCTGATACTTTTGCCAAAAAGAAAAAAGAGGAAATGATTAAAAAGAAAAAGGAAAAAGAGGAAAAGGAAAGAGAACTTTCTGAGGAGAGAAAGAAAAAACTTCTCAAATGGCAGGAAGAAATGGCAAGAAGAGAAAGGGAGGCCTCAAGGCAAAAGGTTGTTTATGACGTGAGTGATGATGATTTGAGATTTCTAATCAGAAACACGATGCTTACAAAATTTGAAAATCTCCAGGTAAATGCCGGCGTAAAAAATGGAGTGGTAAAACTCTATGGAAGAGTTAAATCAAAAGAGGAAAAAAACAAACTCCTAAAAGCCCTCAAAAAAATCCCGGGCGTAAAAAAAATAGATGCCTCTTATCTTCAGGTGGGGAAATAATTCCCCACCTTTTCCTCACCTTTTTATATCCCACCATTAGAAAGAAAAGTTAACCATACATTCTGTAAAGTAATTAAATATCCATTTAAAAATCAAAAATTTTTATTTTAATATATGTGTGAAAATATCTGGAGGGCAGTGTAAAATTAATTGTGTCAAAAAGGTGTCAGGCATAAAACGTCAGGAATGTCAGGCACAGTTTTGTAGATGCAAAATTTATGTTAGTTTCGTGTTCTGCATTTATAGACTACTTTATCAATAGCCTCAAAGGTGGGAATTAAAATATGGATTTACACAGCACATAACAGTGCACATACTGCTACGTTTTGATTACAGTATAGCCTTCCTCGAAGTATCAAAACACTTTTCTTTTCCTTCATAACTGTCTTCTTCTTCATTGCCTTGCTGTAAAGGAGTGGAATTGTATTTCGTATGGATTTTTAATGAGATAATTCTGGATTTGACTTTATACCTTTTTTGCTATAATATTTCTACGATGCTTAACGACGATAAACTTACAATAATGTTAAAGAACAATGGTCCTCCAGAGGAAAGTGTGTGTGAACAGTTCGTATATGAATACGTTAGGCAAAATGTAAAAATATTTAATGGTGTATGAAATATGGAAATTGATGAATTAAACAAAACAATAAAGGAATGTAAGAGATGCAGATTATCTGAGACCAGGATGAATGCTATCTGTGGAGAGGGGAATTTGAATGCTAAAATTATGTTAATTGCCCAGGCACCAGGAGAAAAAGAGGATAGAGAAGGAAAAATGTTTGTTGGTCCTTCAGGGAAAGTATTAGACGAATTACTAAATAAAGTAGGAATTAAAAGGCATGAAATTTATATGACAAATCTAATTAAATGTATGCTTCCAAAATATAGAAAGCCCAAGCAGGATGAAATTAGAATCTGCAGTCTTTATCTTGATGAAGAAATTAAATTGATAAGCCCAAAGATATTGGTTCCCTTAGGTTATTATGCAACCCGTTACATTTTTCAAAGATATGGTATTTCATTACCTTCAAAAACAGAGTTTTCCTCAGTTTTTGGTAAACTGCTTTTAGTGAAAGATAAAAAGATACTACCCCTGCCCCATCCTGCAGCCCTTCTTTATAACCCTGACTTTAAGCAAGACTTAATAAAAAAATACAGAAAATTAAAAGTATTACTTAAGGATTGCAAATGGTATGTGGTGTGTCCAATGAAAAGATTTTATGAGGAAGGAAAGTTAGATAAAAAGTGGATAGAGTTGTACTGTAAGGGAGATTGGGAAAGTTGTATTCGCTATCAGATGGAAGAAAAAGGCGAAGTACACCCAGACTGGATGCTTCCTGATGGAACCTTAGATGAAAGATTGCAGAAGGAGTTAAAATATTAAGGTTACCATTATTTATGATAACACAAGCACAAGGCCTGATTTGCAATCTGATTGGGGGTTTTCAGCACTTATCCAGGTTGAAAAAAGGGATATTCTTTTCGATACTGGAGCGGATGGAAGGATTTTACTTTCCAATATGAAAAACCTTAAGGTCAACCCGAAAGAAATTGAAGATGTTTTTATTTCTCATCCTCATTGGGATCATACAGGTGGTTTATCATCCTTTCTTAAGGTAAATAATAAAGTGAAACTCTGGATTCCTTCTTATCTCCCTGAAGCAAAGAATGCAAGAAAAATTATTGAAGTGAAAAAACCTACAAAACTTTATGAAGGAATTTACTCTACAGGTAAACTTGATGGGATAGAGCAATCGCTTTGCGTTGAGACAGAAAAAGGTATTGTAACCATAGTAGGATGCTCACACCCAAGAATGGAACATATTCTGCAAGTAGCCTCCCAATTTGGTAAAGTTTATGGCATCATAGGAGGATTGCATGGGACAAGCCCTGAATCCTTAAAGGAATTGGATTTGATTTGTCCTACCCATTGCACTCAGTATAAATTACAAATAAGGTCTCTTTACCCTGAAAAATATATTGAGGGGGGAGCAGGAAAAATAATTGAGATTTAGTAAAATGAATTTCAAAATCTTAACTTTAATTGGAATCCTAATTTTAACTGAAATAGGAATTTGGTTTGCAATTCAAACTTAAAAAGTAATTCAGCCAGAAATTTCTATTGAACCAGAAAAAGGGGGGAAACCAGAAATAACTTTGATTTCTGTTTATGACAACTACCAACTAAATCCGAACTTAGAAACTGCCTGGGGTTTTGCCGCTATAATAAAAACACCTCAGGAACTAATACTTTTTGATACCGGCGGAGATTCAAAAATTTTGCTTTCAAATATGGAAAATCAAATATTTCCCCAAATCGCCCTCTGAAACTTCTTTTATACGCAAGACATTATATACAATCGCATATTGGAGGTCATAAAAGGTAATGTCAAGTTAATTGTGTAAGGCTCTTGAAACATCTCCTTTCATGGTAGAAAAGAATAGGTTAATAGAAGAAGAAAAGCTTAAACTTCTTGAGGAAAGTCTTGAATTTTTGTCGTTAAAAAAGAGATACAAAAACTTTTCTGCTGCTTGACTTCTGGTGTACTTCTTTTCTCGTAAAACACTGTTGAATCCAAAAAGACAAAAATCATTTTTATCGCTTTTTTTATTTTTTATAATCCTGGCTATTATAAACATCATCCTGCACAGAATCTGTGGATTTCATTAAAATGGGAAAATTTCCTGGTGTGAAAGGATCGGGAATGGTAAGTCCATCCCCGATCTAAAAAACTATCTGGTATTTCTAAAAATATACTTATTTATGTCTGTATCAATTAAATTAACAGGGTTTAAATTACCTATATTTCCAATTAAATCAGCTTTTCCATTCCACTTCTTAAGATTTTTAGCGAACAGGTCAACAACTCCTTCAAGCCCAGAAATATTTAACTTTGTAATATCCAACTTCCCTTGCGTCAAACAGCATACAGGGCTGTTGAAAATAAATGGATATAAATCAACGTCAGGTATATTTTTTCCAAAATATTGATTTATTATACGGATCATATACTCAGCAACAAGGGCATAACCAATGGCAGTGGGATGTACACCATCAAGTGAGAAAAACCCACCAGTGAGAAAATTTGTCCTTATTGTAATACCACCTACCTCAATTCCATTTGCCACAATATCTTTAAAAATATTATTTGAATCAAATAAAGCGCATCCATATTTTTCAGCAGTGGACTTTATATAGGAATTGAAGGTATTTAAATAGTCCTCAATTGTGGCAAGTTCATTTGGGGTTAAAACAACAGAATCTGGCAGAGGCTGACCATTTCCTCCAAGTTGAGTTGGAAGTCCATATCCTTGAGCAATATACTGCATTGCAGTTAAAAGAACCTTTGAATTTGGAGAAATAAATGGAGAGCCATCGTCACTCTGTCCCAGATAGGTCATTGGATTCCCATTTTGATCAACTACAACCTCACCCGTTTGAGGATTAATTATATAAGGAGGTACAGTTGTTACAAATGGGATAGACAAAACAGAAGGAATATTGGCCACAATTATATCAGCACCTGTACTACTCTTTAAAGTGGATATCAACTGCTCATATTCAGCCTGAAAAACATCCTTAGGAGTTAATGTAACTCCTTCAATAGGTGTCCCAGATGTTGCAGCACCCAAAACATCATTATTTCCAATCCAGACAATGATAAGATCTGGATTTAGGGATATTGCCTGTTGCACCTGCGTTCCAAGTCCTCTTAAGATAAGGTCATGTAATCCACCATTATCTGTAACAGTGTTTAAGGCATCATACAAAGTAGCGCCGGGAACTGCAAGATTGTCATAAGGACGTTGTAAATTTAAATTCAAGGGATGTCCATATTGTGTGGGATCAGTTGTAATTGGAATAATAACAGGTGTTAAATCCACAAGTCTTAAAAGGGCTGGTATACCAGGTTCAGATACAAGAGGCTGTTCAAAATCATTTATTCCACACTGCCTTGCAATTAAAGCAGGAAATGAATTCTGCTGAAATGTTTCAACAAGCCCACCTGAACAATAACCAGCAGAGAGAGAATCCCCAACAACAACAACCTTTGAATATTGTCCAAAGGTAAAAAGAAACAAACTCAATATAAAAATTAAAAAAATTATTTTTTTCATAGTTCTCCTCCAGATAACCTTAGAAATTGTATTTCAGAGAAATACCAACCAAATGAGCACTGTTATCATAGATTCCAAAAAATTGATCTATATGGTCAGTTCCAATGGTATTACGTTCATCATAATCAAGATACATATAACTAAAATCTAATACCACAGGTCCAGATTTATAACCAATCCCAAAGCAATAGCCATCTTTATCAGAATCAGGCAAGACAGGCCCTGCCTCCTTGTCAGGCTGAGGAGTTTCATCATATTCATAACCAAGTCTCAACGCAAGATTTTCCGTTGCCCTGTATTCAAAACCCAATCTATAACTATAACTCTTATCCCAATCTGTATGTCTTACTATGGAAAATTCAGGATGACCAGTAATTGTTATTGGTAGATCTTTATAAGAATCCCACCCAATATAACCAATATCAAATTCCAACGTACACTTTGGAATTATAGTTGTCGCAATTCCAAACATTGCCTGTTCTGGATAATTTATGGTAGCAGAGCCCTCAAGTTCCACACCAAAAGGTATTATCTGGGCCACCTGTTGATCAAAATCCGCATAACCTGTTGGTATCTGGTCAAACATTGCCCTTCCAGTATAATCCACATCCTCTTCTGAATGATAGGCAAATCCTATACTGAACTTGGGGATATATCTAAACATCACACCCAAATCCACACCCCAGGCTCCATCATAACCACCATCAATTCTAACATGCCCCACATTTACCACACTCTGAGTATAGGGATTAATTGCTGGAATGTATCTTTCAAGGGAGACCTTTGATTGTAAATAGTTAACGCCAAGGGCCACGGCAAACTTGTCATTGGCTTTATAGGCTATTGTTGGCTGTATACGATATGTCACAACTTTGGAAAGGGTAGAAACATATCTACCTGAAAAGGTCTCAGGATTGTCCCACTTTGTCTCAAGTCCAAAGGGAGTGTACATTCCAAAGCCAAAAACCCAGTGGTCGTTTAATGGTAAAACAAGAGACATATTTGAAGGATAAAAGCTCTGAGACTCTTGAGATTCACTTATACCTACACCAGGATATGGATTAGCCCCATAGAAATCTGAACTGGGGACAATAATCGTTGTTTCAAGGTATAAAGACGCTTTTTGAAAAGCAATTCCAGCAGGATTGTAAAAAAGTGCTGAAGGGTCATCAGCCTGGGCAGTAAAAGCACCACCCATTGCCGTTGCCTTTGATCCCTGCTCATAAATGGAAAAACCTCCAGCAAAAGCAACTCCAACTAAAAAAAGTAAAATTAGGACAAAAATAAGAGTTTTTTTCATATGTCCTCCATTTAAAAAAATTTTTCAATATTTTTTAACATCAATTGTATATTACCCTTTTAAACCTATTCATGTCAAGGATAAGTTTTCATAACTCATTCATAATAAAGCATTTATTCAAATTTTCAATTATACTTTAATTGATTTTTATTATGGCTGGAACAAATGTTTTATTTTTTACCACCCCACCACTGAGCAACTTCTCTTAACAAATCTTCTTCACCATTAAAAACCTTTAAATCCATGTCAGGGAGCGAATTTATAAATTTTTTGCCATAATCCCTCGTCAACATTCTCCTATCACATATCAAGATAATTCCCCTGTCTTCTTTTGACCTGATTAACCTTCCACATCCCTGTTTTAATTTAAGTATTGCCATGGGGAGTGAGTAATCCATAAAAGGATTCTTCCCCATATTTTTTATATGCTCAAACTTTGCCTCCTGTAAAGGCTCCGTGGGGACAAGAAAGGGAAGTTTGGGAATGATGATACAGGAAAGTGCATCCCCTTTAACATCCACCCCCTCCCAGAAACTATCCGTTCCAAATAAAACCCCATTTTTTTTTCTTTTAAATTTCTCTATTAAATTTCTCCTGGGAATTGTTCCCTGCTTTAACGGCAACATGTTTAAATCCACAAGGACATCCCTTAAATACTCAAAGGAATAGTTTAACCACTTATAAGAAGTAAACAGGATAAATGTGCCCACTTTAATTTTTTGAAAAAATTTCTCCATAAAATCGTTAAAGTGTTCAAGAAAGTCAAAATCTGAAGGATTTGGCAGAAAGTTTAAAACTGAAAAATATACATTTTCCCTGTAATTGAAATAGGGCGGTAAAATGTACTCAGTAACATTTTTTGTCTGAATGTCAACAAGACCTATCCTCTCCCTTATAAAATCAAAAGAATTATCCACACAAAGTGTGGCAGAGGTCAAAATAACAGAATTAAACCTCATAAATAGATGATTTTTTAGAAAGTCTCCCACATATACAGGTGAGGAGTAAAATATCACCCTTTCCTTTCCAGAACTCCTTCCCATCTCAATCCAATTGCATACTCCATCTTCCAGATATTTTCCATCAACAAAGGGGAACAAATTCTGAAGATGCTCAAGTAACCTCATCACCACACCATTTATCTCCATCAAAATATCTTCAATTTCTGGAGGAATCTCAAAATCAAATAAAGACACCCTTCTGTGAATGCTCTTCACCACATCTACCAGTAAATTTACTTCATCTATAACCTCTTTGATGGGTGGTACAACTTCTCTCACATAAACTTCACTTTTAAGTAGTTCCTCTGTAATTCTTAATTTACTCTCCCCTTTTTTAAGGATTTTTTTAATCCCCCCCCTGATATCCCCAAAAAGTTTCTCAAGTTTATCGTTAAAGGATTTTCTCAAGGAATAAAAGGTTTCTTCAATATACCTGTTTAACTCAGCCATATCCTTCAAATTCCCTTCATTTACCTTCCCATATAATTCTCTCAACTTATTAGATAGAGAAGGGATTAATCCATATGTGGGCTTTTTAAAATTTTGCAAAAAACCAACATTATAAGTAAAACTCCTCTCTGAAGACCCCACACTTAAAAATGAAGATGCAGCCTCTTCAAGTTTATGGGAT
>Ga0256842_1003330_pt1 | contig 10784 bp, 9 predicted proteins | sample 4559240metaG_FD_185973 | JGI IMG/M metagenome (GOLD analysis project Ga0256842, IMG submission 185973) | Hydrothermal vent microbial communities from Guaymas Basin, Mexico - 4559-240 | ecosystem: Environmental > Aquatic > Marine > Hydrothermal vents | place: Mexico: Guaymas Basin | collected...
AAACACTCATCTAAACTCTCTTTGGATGATTTATGGTGATTGTTTTTGTGCCGATAAAGAGACTTATGAGAGGATAAAAGAGACAATATCAAGTGGGATTAATAGTATCTCTGATGTGGAGTTCACACCAACCAAAGAGTTAGGCAAGGTCAAGAGAGTTGACCCATTGGGGATTACAGATTTACGAATTCGTGGAATGTGGCATATTGCAAATCCTAATAAGATTTTTGATTATATTTATGAGTATGATGATAGTAAGAGATTTCAGATGATTTGTTTAATGAAGAGTGAGAAGTATAATAGTTTGCCTTTGGAGGATAGGGATGTTTTAGAGAATTTGGGTATTGATGGGGTTGAGGTTTTGGATATTCGGATTAAGAGTCCTAATAATCCTGTTAAATTGATAAAAGCTAAGATGTTAGTATTTAAAATATAAGGGAAAAAATGTCTATAGTTATTAATTTACAAAAGAATATTATTAGTAATAATGCAAATATTAAAGATTTATTAAGAGAAGCATTATTAATTGCTTCAAAATTAAAATTGAATGATTTTAAAATATGGATAGGCAATGAGTTAAAAGGTTATTCTAATAGAAATGAAATTCCAAGCTATCGTATTGTATCAGGAGAGGTTAAATTATTTAATCCCTATCAAGGATGGCAGTCAATACCTGCTGATATTGCAGGGCTATTAAATGAAACTACAGCTAATACTCTTTATTTTCATCAATCAATTGCCGAATTAGAAGATTTAATTTTAAAAAAGGATTCAGAGTCACTTGCTTTTTCATTTCCTGAAGACCTAGCTAGTACTTTAAGAAAAGCATTGAATATAAATGTTAAATTTGCTATCTTTACACATACTTCTACTTTAGCAAGTATCATAGAACAAGTTAAAACTACACTTTTAGAATGGACTTTAAAATTAGAAGAGAATCAAATATTAGGAGATGAAAATATGAGTTTTAGTAATGAAGAAAAAGATAAAGCACAACAAACTATACACATTAAAAATTTTAATGGTGTTATGGGTAATGTAGATAATTCAGGTAACCTATCAACAGGAAATTATAATCAGAATACTACTATAAATAATAGTATTGATTCAAAAATAAATGAACTTATTGATAAAATAGATTCTTTAGATATTTCTGATAAAAGTCAAATTATTCAAGAAATAGAAGAGAATAAAGATGATAAAAAGAAACTAACCCAAATTTTAGGACAACTAATGACAAGAGGTTCTGAAATAGCCACGGTACTACCTGCTATCGGGGAATTAGTTAGTAAGTTAGGACAATTATAATATATGAAAATCATCTCCCTATTCTCAGGAGCAGGAGGTTTAGACCTCGGTTTTAAAAAAGCAGGATTTCAAACTATATGGGCAAATGAGTATGATAAAGAGATTTGGGAAACTTATCAAAAAAACTTTCCAAACACCAAATTAGACAAAAGAAGTATAGTAGATATAGGCTCAAATGAGATACCAAATGCTATAGGTTTGATTGGAGGGCCTCCGTGTCAGAGTTGGAGTGAAGCAGGGGCTTTAAAGGGGATTAATGATAAGAGGGGGCAACTCTTTTTTGAGTTTATACGGATATTAAGAGATAAAAAACCTCTCTTTTTTTTAGCAGAGAATGTTTCAGGAATGTTGGCTAGTCGTCATAGTGAAGCATTGGAGAATATTAAAAGGCTTTTTAAAGAGAGTGGATATAATCTATCTTTTAAACTGCTCAATGCACATGATTTTAGAGTGCCACAAGATAGAAAGAGACTCTTTTTTGTGGGGTATAGAGAGGATTTAGGGTTAAAGTTTGAGTTTCCAAAAGGGTTTGAGGAGAAGTTATATCTAAGAGATGCTATTTGGGATATACGCCATAGTGCCATACCTGCAAAAGAGAAAAACTATACCAATGGGGATAGATGCTTTTTGGATAATCACGAATACGCAATAGGTGGATTTTCATCTATGTTTATGTCTCGTAATCGTGTAAGAGGTTGGGATGAACCATCATTTACTATCCAAGCAGGAGGACGACATGCACCACTTCACCCACAAGCTCCAAAAATGGAACTTATCGGAAAAGATAAGAGGAGATTTGTAGAGGGGAGTGAGGATTTGTATCGGCGACTTAGTGTTAGAGAGTGTGCTAGAATTCAAAGTTTTCCTGATGAGCATAGGTTTTATTATCAAAATTTGATGGCAGGGTATAAAATGGTTGGTAATGCTGTACCTGTTAATTTGGGGTATTATTTGGCTAAGAAAATTTTTGAGGATTTGCAAATAGTTGACTCTATTTATGAAAAAAATTGCACATGTGCAATTTTTTAACCCAATTAATTTTTGAATAGGCGACATTTTATGTCCTATTTGTCAATATAGTGTTTTTATTTTCAATTAGACATTATATTGACAACTAGGACACAGTATTTGAAAAAAATTGCACATGTGCAATTTTTTTATCTATTTACAGAAAAATACACCTCTTTTTTAAAAAGTAAACTCCACAATTTCAAACTTCTTTTTTGAATTTTTTCTATGCTATTATCCTCCACCCACCAAAGGTTAGAAATCCCAATAATATAATCAGGATTATAAAACATAGTATGCAAATAGGTATAGGTCAATAGCTGTTCATAGCAGATAAAAACCCCTACCCTACTCTTGTTATGCTCTATAATTGGATTATAAAAAGGGTAAGCATTAGCTCCCTGCTCTATCCAAAATTTCCACATAGAGATTGGTACAGGTACTCTCTGTTTATATAATATTTTATGACTACTATTTGTAATCTCCATAAGCACATTATCATAACTATTTTGATTTTTATATATGGTAGCTCCTGCTAAAACTGTTTTATTCTTATCCAAATTTTCCCATATCATCATGCTATTGAGGCTAAAAACTCCTAATGCGTTTTCATGAAAAAGTAATTGATTATATTTGCTATTATTTGCAACTAATAAAAGTTTTTTTTGCCTCCTATAGTCTCCTATAAAATCTATAGCTTGATTTTTATAGAGTAGGTTGGAGTTAATGGGGTGTAATTTTTGGCTATTTTCTATTTTTGCATTTTGATTATAAATCAGAGCTATAAAAACCATTATAAGAGTTAAGATAATAGATTGTTTGAAAGGTTTATATCTTTTGATAATTAGAGCTGTTATATAAACGAATAATAGATAAAAAGCTATTCCTAAAAATCCCTGTTTGGGAAAAATTATAGCTGAGGATATAATAGGATTGACCCAAGAGATAAATCCTATAGGTGGAATTATTAGCAGTGTTAGCATAAATGGAAATAGATATAATCTTTTTTTGAATAATGAACTCCACACTACAACCCAAACTAGAGTTGTCAAAAATGAGGCACTAATCCAAAATAGTAAAGCTATATAAAAACTCTCATAATAGTTTTGAGTACCAATTAAAAGACCTCTTGAAGCAAAAAGATAATAGCTCAAAACAACTAAAAAAAGATAGACTCTTTGACCAATAAAGAGGTACGCAAAAAATAGTAAACTAGAGGAAAGCGTTAGCTCTATAGATAGATTCCATGAGATATAAGCTATAATCACACCCACTAAAATTGATGCTATTTGATTAAAAAATTGCACATGTGCAATTTTTTCTAATATTTTTCGCATCTTTTAGAGTGATACTTGTGAACGGTCTAAAAAGATTTGGTCTTTAAAAAATAAGATTTGTTCCCCTTTTATTGGTGGGTGTCCTGCTATAAAGATTAGCATTTTTCCCCCTTTTACTATTTTTCCTGTAGAGGTAGTTTTAGCTTTTGGTAGTCTAAGTATCTCATCTGCTGTCATTAGTGGTCGTGAGGCTTCTTGATAGCTCTTTGAGACACTCCCTAATACAAAAGATAATCTCTTACCAGAGGTGATAATATTACTTTTAACTACTGTTTTTGTTCCACACATTTTAGAGAGTAAACTAGCAGTCTCTTCTTTATTTGGAGTAAAAGCTATTCGGATATGACAATTTGATATAATCGTTTCTTCTTTTTTATAGAGTCTATAGAGTTGCTCTGTATCTTGGATAATAATATATGCAACTATTCCATATCCTGCCATATAGGCTAAAGATTTCTCAAAATAATCTATTTTTCCTACTGCTGTAAACTCATCAAGCATAAGTAACATTCTATGTTTATAAGATTTTATCTGTTTTCCATTTTGGAACTCCAACTTTTTAATAAGTCGTTTTAGGATTTGAAGCATTATAACTCTAAAGAGTGGTTGCATTCTATCTATATTTTCAGGGTCTATTACAATATAGAGTGTAACAGGTTTATCATCATTCATAAGCTCATCAAGCCTAAAATCACTTGTTTTAGTATTCAGCTCTATTACAGGGTCGATATAGAGACTTAGAACATTATTGATAGTAGCGATTATATCCCCTCTTGTTCTATCGGCTAGATTACTAAGCCCCATAGCTCCTGTTGATATAGCAGAGTGTGTTATCTCATTCTCTTGGTCATGGTAGTAGCTCAACATATCGGCTAAAATTTCATCCATACTCTTTTCATTTAGAGCTTTGTATATGTCAGATAGAGTAGGTATAGGGGCATACTCATTTTTTGCAATATAGAGAGTGTGGAGTATAAAACTCGATAGAAAAGTTTTACCTCCCTTTTCCCAAAAGTCTTTTAATCCCTCTCCTTTTTCATCTAGTAACATAATAACAATATTTTCAGTATCTGCTATCTCATTGGTTGTTTGTAGGCGTATCTCTTCAAGTGGATTAAATTTACTACTTTCTCCTGTTGGGTCATTGGGATTAAATTTATAGATTCTATTATTGGCATAGTGTTTTCTCCACCCTGCTGTAATCGCATAATTTTCACCCTTTATATCAAGCACTATAGCACTTCCACCCCAAGATAAAAGAGTAGGAATAACCAAACCAACCCCTTTACCTGAACGAGTAGGAGCAAAAGCTATTACATGTTCATCTCCATTATGTCTTAGATAATTTAAAACCCCTCTTTTATCTCTCCATCCTCCTATATATAATCCATCTTTTCTATTTAGAGTATGAGTCTTTTTTATCTCTTTTGGAGTAGCAAAGTGAGCTGTTCCATGTACGCTTAGATGCTTTTTCTCTTTTCTCTGAAAAAGTAGATAAAAGGTAATATAGATAATAGCCAAAATTGAAAATCCAAAAAGAACTTGACTATAAGCACTTAAAAAAATATCCTCAAACTCTTTGTAGTAGTTTATATGCCACTCTATCCATGCAAAAGGTTGATAGATATGTGGATATATCTCTCCTGATAAGGAAGATTGATATTCAAATATATAGGCTAAATATTGAGTAGTCACTATAGAGCCTATAGTAAAAAGTATCAGAATGATTATCAGCTTTTTTAATTTACTACTCATCTATCTCTCCATCCCCCTACTCTTCTCTCTATCCTGTTTTAACTTTTCTAACACTTGATTTCGTTTGACTTCATTAAATTTTGGTTTAGATTTTTTAAGAGATTTTATCTGGTCAATTAAATCTTTTCTCATCTCTTTTGCACTCTCTTGTATCTTTTGAGGAGCTTTAATATTTTCTAATTTTGCTATAGTTTTATTCCAATTATCTACCAACTTATCAATTTTACTTTTATCGAGATTTTGTATATTCTCTTTTGTTATCTTCTTTTGATAATTGGTCTCTAATATTTTCTTCTCTATTATTTGAGCGTTTTTAGAGTTCTCTTTATACTGCTGTGCATATTTATTAAATAGTTCGTACATTTGATATTCTCCTTTTTATCTTTGGATTTCTATATTTTTATCTTTTAAGCCTAGTCTTTTTAATACTGCATCTCTTTTTAGTTTGTCTCTTTTTTGCATTTTAGACACTTTAAAAGCTCTTCTAATCTCTTCAAAATTGGGTCTTCTGAATTTTCGTTTGAGTGTTTGAATATAGCTTCTAATGTTTCTAAAATCATAGTGGTCTCTTTGCTCTGTTCTATTATTAGATTGTTCTGTTTTAGTTGGGTTTCTTCTATCTCTTCTAACTTTTCCATTATTGTTTCGTTGCTTATCATTGAGTTCTCCTATATAGTTTAGTGTAGAATCTTTGCTTTTAAAACTTCTAATTCTCTCTTGTAGTAGCTCTTTATTATCTGTAACAACCTCTATACTCTCTTTGGCTCTTGTTACCTGAACATAAAAAGAGTTTTTACTTGACATTTGACTATTGGCTACTACTAAAACAGAGTTAGCTGATACACCTTGTGATTTAATATCTGTTATCGCATAGGCATAATCTATATAGTTATAATTTTTGATATTAAAATTGTAGCTTTTACCACTCTCCAAAGTAGTAGTTATATTGTCACGCTTAATATCTGTAATAGTTCCCATTACACCATTTTTAATAGGTGAATTTTGAATATTTTTTGAAAAGATTATCTTTTCACCCACTTTAAAAGGTTTAACTGTTTGAGTATAAGCGTTAATCTCTGAGCCATATTTAGTTAAATCAATCTCTTTTATCTTTTTAGTAGTTGTCTCAATAGTGATACTATTTTTTTTAGTCGATATAATTCGCCCCTGTTCTCCTCGTTTGAAATTAGGAATAGTTCCATTTATAGCTACAATATCATCTATCTCATAACTCTCTGAAAAATAGCTATTGGAAGATTTTATCTGCTTAGACTCTCTAATAGTAAAATGATGCTCTTGATTTGAATTTTCTAATTTATCTCTAATCTGTTGATTTATCTCTTTTCTATCTCTATTGGTAGAGGTTAAAATTAGAGGTTGATTTTTTTCTATATAGCTCTTTACCACATAATCTATTCTCTCTTCATAATCTTCTATTTCATTAAAAAGATTACTCTTTTTTAAAATCTCTAAAGCTAAATCAGTATTATTTTGATTATAGGCTTTTACAATGGACTTTGTAATATTTGTCTTTTGTCTCTGGGTCTTTTTAAGATGAACTGTTTTAATACCGAACTTTTGCATATCTCCAAAGGTATTACCTGCTTGAATTGAATTAAACTGTTTAGTATCTCCAATAAAAATAACTTGTGAATCCTCTTTTTTAGAGAGTTCCATAAGTTGATGTATCTGTTTTGAACCAACTAAAGAGGTCTCATCAACTATATAAAGCTTTGATTTTTTTGTTTTAGGATTCTGCTCTTGTTGCAGATATGAGTGTAGAGTATAACTTTTTATTCCAACCTCTTCAAGTCCTGCTGTCGCTTTTCCTGTATAGGACAATCCTACTATCTCTATATCATCTTTTAATATCTCTTTTAACTTTTTTAATGCAAAAGTTTTACCTGTTCCTGCATCACCTTGAACAGCATTAAATCTATCTCTTGTATTTAATATCATATCAAGCATTGCTTTTTGGTCACTAGAGAGTTCATCTAACTTATATCTCTTTGTAGAGATTATTTCAGATAGTGGAGATTTAACTACATCAAATCCCTGTTGAATCTTTTTTATAATCTCTTTTTCTGTCTCTATCATCTCCTTTGTAGTATATACATTTTTATCAAGTTTAATAATAGATGAATTTTTAAACTCTTTAATCAGTTCATTCTCTCTAAGAGAGTATTTTAGAGAAAATTTCATAGCATATTTTAAAATATCCTCTTTGGTAAATGTACTCTCTTGATTGGTTATTGCAGTAAGTGATTTATTTAAATAATCAAGTGCCTGTTTAGCTCTATCTTGATTTGGAGTAGGGGAGGCTGATATTTTATAGTTGAGTCTTGATAACCATTTTTTATTATAACCTAACTCATCTGCTCTTTTTTTATTGGTCTCTCTTACTTCATCTCTATCTACTTTAGTCTTTGCCTTTTTACTCTCTTGAGTAATTCTAGCTTTTATTTGAGATAGTGACTCTTTGGGATATTTTTTCTTATACTCCTCTTCAAGAGATTTTATCTGTTGTGAGCGTTTAGAAAACTCATCAATTATATCTTTTGGTATCTCTTTTATCTCAAAAAGCCCCTTATCAATTGATGTAATCTCAATAGTAAATCTCAACTTATTAAGGTTATAGGCTAACTCATTTCTATAGAATTGTCCAAAATAGAGTTTATTATTAAAAAATGCTTCATTGGTCTGTGCGTTAAATTTTCCATTTTTCAATACAGGGGTAAAGATAAAATTATGAGTATGTAACTGTGGGTCTAAAGCTCTACTTGTATCATGTTGAAATGAGGCGTATATCATTCCATCTGCTTTAACTGATTGGATTTTACCATTAACGGAGACTCTAGTATAGAGATAATCTTTCTCTACTTTATTCATGGTCTCTTTTACTGCATTATCATGAGCTTCTCTAATCTTATTAGCTAGAGTATCAAAACTGTTTGCCTCTGCTATCTCCAAAAGAGTACTAACCGATTTAGGAGCAGAAAAAGTTAAATCTATTCCTGCTCTTCTCTCTTGACTCCCTGCCCCCTTTGTAAGAGGAGTATTATCTTTTGGATTAAATCCATGTAGTAGAGAGAGATAGGTATCTTGTGTAACCTTTTGTTCCTCTTTGATTCCAACTTGTGAAAGAGCTGACCCCCTAAAGTAACCCTTTTCAGAATTTTTTTGATAATAGTTCTCTGCTGTATAGTAGGTTTCTGCTTGTGCTGCTTTTTGGGGATTAGATATTGATAACATCTTTAATCCCAAGTTAATATAGGTGTTGCAATACCTATAATATTTTTTAGTGGTACTTGACCAAAATATCTACTATCATAAGATTTTTTATTATAATCGCTCATAGCCCAAAAGTAACCCTTTTGAATACTTTGTGATGGTTGAATAGTAAGTAGATTTCCATTTCTATCTTTTTTAAAGACTTGACTATTTTTAACAGGATAACCATTTACAAACACCTCTCTATCTATTGTAATATTGTCCTCTTCCAGAGCCAAAATTTTTTTAAGTAGTTGTGGTGTTTGATTAGGGCAATTTGGATTTGGTTGAGTATAACCTTGCTCTATCATCTTTTTTATTATTTGATTGGGTATAGCACAAAATGATACTAAATCCCCTTTTTGATAACTCTCTTTTTTTGAGATTTTATATAATCCAAGAGGAAATGAACTTGTAGTATTAAAAATCAATTTACCCTCTTTTATCCCATAAATAAGAGCTATAATAGATAGAACTGTGGTAGATAGAGTTATTATAAATATAATCATTTTTTTTCTCATTGTAATATCACCTTTGTATCACTTTTTATTGCTCTTTCCAATTTAGATATACTCTTATTACCATCAATAGTTTTAGAAGAGAGTTTAATCTTGCTATTAGAGTAGATAGCTTTTTTGAGTCTAATGGTAAAAAATCTAGGATAAAAAATTTCTCTCTGCTTATGATTTAAAACTCGTGTTGCACTAACCAATAGAGAGCCATATTTGCTTTTTGTTAAATCTGATATTATTATCCCCTTTTTAGTTGATGCAGCATGAATAAATTTATTATCTTCAAGATAGATTCCTACATGAGTGATTGGTATTCCTCTTGATTTATCTGTCAAAAAAAAGAGTAAATCACCTTTTTTATAAGATTCATTAGTAATAGCTGTTCCAACTTTTGATTGGAGTAGGGCAGTTCTTGGTAGAGCAACTCCTATCTGTTTGTAGATATATTGAGTATAGCCTGAACAATCAAAACCTTTGGGAGTCTCTCCACCCCAAATATATTTTCCACCGATATACTCTTTTGCTATAGCCTCAATAGTCATAGCTTGATTACTACTATCAGCCAAAAGAGAGAAAACAGTAAATATAATTAATAGAAAAGGTCTCATGGATTCTGCTTTAATGGTTCTAAAATCATATCTTTTGTGACAAAGATATTAAATCTATAACCACTTCTAATTTTAATAGTTGGAGCAATATTGAGATTTTTACGAATCATCTGTCCTGCTGTCTGCTCTAGTACAGTTTGACTCGTATTAAACCCTTGATGACCACTTATAAATGTCACTTTGCCATTTTCTATATTTATCTCTCCACTTAACATACCAAGTAAAAAAGCTGAACCAAATATCTTAAAATAGTGATTATCAACTTGGTCTGCAAATCCTGAATATCCCTCTTGGTCTGTTCCATTCATTGAACCAATATTAAGGGTTTGACCATCTGGAAAGACAATAGAGTTAAAAGCTATAACTACTCTTGTTTGACCATACTGTACTCCAAAACCATAAACACCTACCAACTTTGAACCTTGAGGAATAAGTAGATGATTTCCTGTTACTGTATCATAAACATTCTCTCTTACCTGTGCTATTATATTTCCTGGCAATTCCGAGTTTATACCACCTATTAAAACAGCAGGGATAAGAGAGCCTCTTTTTAACTCATAAGGAGATATAGGCTTCTGTTTTGTATGTTGTAGATACTCATCATTTCTTGTCTGCAAATGTGAGTTATTAGATAGTTTAGATTTATCTTCATGATTAACAATCTTATTATAGTTTTTTAAATAATTGGTTAATAGGTCTGTATTAGGAGCATTTGACATATCTATATCATCTTTTTTGGACCTTGTATCTAAAGGATTCATAATATCACTATTTGTAATTTTACTCTTTCCTGTTATTGCCTCTAATAGAGCTTTCTGTTTCATTCGAGCAATAGCTAATCTCTCTTTCTCCTTATCTGACCTGAGTTCGATAAAAAAAGTGGGATAAGGAGATTAAAAGAGAAGTCGTTCTATAGTTTTAAACCAGTAAAACAAAAAGAGACGACTAAAAAATGTTAACAAAAATATTCTGTGAAATAGATGACT
>Ga0256842_1003331_pt1 | contig 10778 bp, 12 predicted proteins | sample 4559240metaG_FD_185973 | JGI IMG/M metagenome (GOLD analysis project Ga0256842, IMG submission 185973) | Hydrothermal vent microbial communities from Guaymas Basin, Mexico - 4559-240 | ecosystem: Environmental > Aquatic > Marine > Hydrothermal vents | place: Mexico: Guaymas Basin | collected...
CAAAAAAACATGAGTGGAGAAAAAATCTAGATTTACTTATAGAAAGCAGATTGAAAGAATTAATTAAAGAAACTAAAAATTATGATTATGCTATAAAAAAGAGTAAAGATAAAGGAAAAGCACAAATTTGGGTGGCATTAGCTTTGATATATGATAAAATAAAAGCTTTAGAAAATAAAACTGAGAAATATAATAAAAAAATATCTGAGGATGAATTAAACAAAATTTTAAAAACAATAGAAAATTTATAAAGTTATGAAAAAAAAAAAATTGATTTTAATTATTTCAAAAGTTTTCAAAACTTTTTTATTATTTTTTTTTATTTACTATATAATTTATACTAATTTTAGTTTTGAAAACAATGCTTCTTTATTAGCTATTTCAGAATTTGGAAATCAAAAAGTTGGTGGAATAGTAGATTTAGATTTGGGTCTAGAAAGAGGAACCGGTGAAATTTACATAAATTTAGATTCTATAAAAGAAGTAGATACACAAGCTTCAATATTATTTTCTAAAAAAATAATTTGTGATTTATTTAATCCTAATTGTAATAATTATGATTATTATTTTAATTTTAAATCTAACTCAGAAATACTTAAAGGTCCTAGTGCTGGAGCTACAATTACTATGTTAATCGCTAATTCATTAAATAGAAAAAAATTTCCAGAAGATGTTGCAATAACAGGATCTATAAACCCAGGAGGAATAATTGGTAATGTTGATGGTATTAATGAAAAGGTTAAAGCAGCAAGAAATATTGGTAAAAAACGAATAATTATTCCTTACTTAGGAAATTATACATTAAATTTAACAGATGTAAAAATATATAGAGCTATAGATATTTTTGAAGTTTATGAAATAATTAATAATGTAAAAATTAATAAAAGTTATGAGGAATTAGACACATCAACATATGAAAAAGGAATGAAAGAATTGGCTCTAGAAATGTGTAAAAACTCTAAAAAATTAGATGAAAGTATAAAAATTATAGATATTGAAGAAATTATAAATAGCAATAATAGTAATACTAATTTAATAAGTAAATTAGAAATAGTTAACGAAACAGATAAAGAATTAAAACAAAATTACAATAATTTTAAAAAATCTTTAAAAAACGGTTTAGAAGCTATTAAAGAAAGAAATTATTATTCAGCAGGAAGTTTTTGTTTTAATTCTAATATAAATGGAAGATATATCACACTATATAAAGAATTTGGTTTAAACAAAACTAAATTTAAAATATTATATGAAAACTTTAAACAAGATTATCTTAAAAAGTTTATAGAAATAAATAAACAAGAATATATTAACAATATAAAAACTAAAGAAGATCTTTATGTTTATTTTATTTTATTAGACAGAATTAATGATGTTGAAAATAATCTTGATGCAGTTAATCTTTCGAAAAATATTTCAAAAAACGATATATATAGATTAGCATATTCCATAGAAAGATTAAAAACTGTTTACTTATGGGAGAAACTTATAACACATAAAGGAGAGCTTATAGAGTTAAATGACCAAAATTTTTACAATGGTTGTAATTTGTTAATAAAAGAAGCATCTTTAAAAAATGAGTATTTAAAAAGATACGGTTTAAACAATGATAAAGAAATTGAAAAATTAAGAAAAAGTGGATCTTATTATTTATGTATCTATTCAGGGTTAGAATTAATAGGTAGAGAAAATACTATAATAAATTTATTTGGAGTAAATGAAAAACAATTAAATGATTATATAGATAAAATAATTAATATTACTTATGATAGAATATTGTTAAATTCTAAAAATAATAATAATTTTCCAATTCTTCCATATATTTATTATGAATATTCAAAAGATTTGAGAGATAGTGGAGATATACAATCTAGTTTTATGTATGCAAATTATGCATTAAGTTTTAATGAAGTAGATTATTATTTAAACACAAATAATAATCTTAAAAAAAAAGCGAACAATATGTTTATTCATTATATATTCAATAATAAAACTTATTTAATTTTGTTATTGATTGCATTTTATTTATTTTAATTTTTTATAGTAAAAAAATTATAGGAACAATAATTACAGCCATTAAATTAATTCTTCTAACATCTAATAAAATAGCAAGCAATCCCAATAATATAGAAGTCATATAAAATAAAAGACCATATAAACCTGAAAGAATAAAAATTAATAATGTTAGAAGTATAAAAAGAGAAAGGAAAAAATATTTACTTAAATTAATTCTATTAAAAATTTTAATAAATATAAAAGAGATAAAAAGAAGTATAAAAAAGCTTGTTATACTTATTCCAATTACTATTCTTACATAACTTCCCAAGAAATTAAAATTTAAATCTATTAGATTAGAATTAGAAATAAAAGATAAAACACCATTTCTAACTCTTCCTAAATTTATAAAAACTACCACAGAAAATATAAAATTTAATGTGTTTATTAATGAACTGCCAAATAAAAAGATTGATGAAGATATCTTTTTAAAAAATAAGGATAGTATAGATATTGCTTGTGCATTTCCAACTCCTGGAAAAATTGAAGAAAATAAAGAGGTTATAGAACTTAAAAAAGTTATTTTGAAGTAATCTTTATTTATGTTAAAATCTAATTTTAAATTCTGTTTGGGAATTTTGGTGTTAGAAAAAAAACTAATTATTAGAGAAGAAGCACCAAATAAACCTGAAAAAATAACAGTTAAATTATATTTTAAAAAATAAGAGTTTAAGGAAATCAAACCTAAAATACCAGAAAATGTTACTATAATTAAAGCCCAAAACTTTTTATGTTTTTCTTCTTGTAGTATAAAAAAAATAATTACTAAAATAAATATTATTTTTAATTTATCTCTAAAAATAGATTCAATAAAAAATATATTTTTGTATAATAAAGGTATTAAGATTATAGAAATAATAGCTCCTGTTAAGCTTCCTAATCCAGAGCAATAAGTTGCTTTAAAAGATTCCCCTTTTATTAACATTCTTTGAGCAGGAAGTATTGATATAGAATTGTCAGGATCTGGAATCATAAAGAAGATATTAGGAATAATATCAATAAATGTTTGAGTTATTGCAGTTGTGAAAATATAAAAAATAATTTGTTCAGGAGTAAACATAGCTTTTAAAGTTATTAAATTAAATAGTAGAATAGAGCTAACTAAATTAACATGTATTCCTGGAAGTAAACCTGTTAAAATACCAGTTAATATTCCAAAAAAAAATACAAATATTGTTTCCACAATTAATTATAAAATAATAATTGTATAAATTTAACTAAATTAATTTGACAAAATATAAATTTTTTGTGAAAATTTTAATGTTATAATAAAAAATATTATCTATCAATTTTTAAAACAAAACAAAATTTGTTAAAATAATTTCAAACTTATAAAAAATATTTAAAAATAAAAATTATAAAAATTAAATAAATTAAATAAAACAAATAAATTAAAGATAAAATATTTTTAAATATTTAGATATTTATAATAAATATGAAAAAAAATAAAATAATCATTCTTGGAATAATCCTATTTTCTTTTATCTTTAGTATCTACATGTATCCATATATGCTTGAAAAAATGGCTTCACATTGGGACACACAAGAACAAATAAATGGATTTATGCCAAAATTTTTGGGTTTATTCTTAATACCTATTTTTCTTGTTGGACTTGCATTAATTTTTACGACCATCCCTAAAATAAAACCCTTAAATACTAATATTGAAAAATTTAAAAATATTATAATAATTTTATTATTTTACTCCTATTATTTCTACTTTCAATTCATTTTCAAATAATTTTATGGAATCTAGGAATCAAAATTAGTCCTAACATAGTTATTTCAATAGGTTTAGGTATTTTGTTTTTCTATATTGGTATCCTCTGTGAAAATACTAAAAGAAATTGGTTTATAGGTATAAGAACTCCTTGGACATTAAGTAGTGATGAAGTATGGAAAAAAACCAATAAAAAAGGCGGAAAACTTTTTAAAATTTCAGGTTTAATTGTTTTTACAGGGGTTTTTTTAAAAAACTATTTAATATTTTTAATTCTTATTCCTATAATTTCAGTTACTATTTATACATTTATTTATTCATATATTGAATATCAAAAAGAGAAAAAATAAAATATTACTTTCATAAATTTTCTTTTTTTACTTATTACCCTATAACATGCATAAATAAAAATCAAAAATTTATAAAAAAATTTATAAACTTTACTTTTAATGATTTCTTTAAATAGAAAATTATAAAAATTATTTCTTACAATACTTTATTAATTCATCTGAGTTCATAATCTTTGAGATTAATGCTTGAGCAGAAAATTCTTCTAATTCTTGTGAAGAAATTATTTCTTTATTTCTTGCATAAGCATAAGCAATTTCCATAGCAACTGTTTTTCCTATATAGCCATTATCAGAATAAACATAAAGGATATCAAAATCATCTATTTTTTTGAATGCATTTAATAATGCTATTTTTTCACTTTCTAAAGTATCCTCCTCTGTATTCTCACTTTTTCCAGCTTTTTCTACTCTTATTTTATTCTCTTTTAATTTCTCAATTAATCTCTCTATTTCTTCATAAAATTTTCTACTCCCAGCAACAAAAACAGATTTCATAATATAGTAATACTTCATCTAATTTTTAAATGTTCGCATAATCTAATTTCAAAAATAGGTTAAATCTAACTTAAAAAATAAAATTATTAAAATACAAAAACATTAAGTTTTTTAATTTTAAAATATTAAATACTAATCAGAAACTTTTTTTGATAAATATACACTTAAAGAATAATTATTTAATTGATATTAAAACAAAATTTTTAATTTTTGAATGTTAACTTCAGAAAAATCATTAATTATTAAATCTGCATTCTTTAAATCCTCTTCTGAATAATATTCAGTTTTTATAGCTACTACTTTCATATTTCCTTTTTTTGCTGCCTCTATACCATTTTTAGCATCTTCAAAAACAAGACAATTTTTAGGATTTTCATTTAATTTATTTGCTACTTTTAAAAAAATATCTGGGGAAGGTTTATGATTAATAACATCTTCAGCAGTAATTATTATATCAAATTTTTCTTTAATTTTCAATAAATCTAATATTTTTTCAGCTCTCCATCTTAAACTAGAAGTAGCAACAGCTAATTTTATTCCTTTTGATTTTGCTTCTTTAATCAAGCTATTTATATTTTCATTAAGTTTTAGATCTTTTTTCATAAGATTTAATTCAATTTCTCCTGCTTTTCGAGAAAAATCTTCTAAATTAAATTCATTAATACCATAATCTCTTTTCCATAATCTTAATTTATCTTTTAATGAAAGCCCCAGATACTTTTTTATTTCTTTATTAGAAAACTGAATACCAGAATCTTTTAACAATATATTAAATGATTCCCATATATATTTAGTTGAATTTACAAGAACTCCATCCATATCAAATATTATCACTTTTAACATATAAATAATTAATCAAATTAATTTTATAAATATATACATACATTTATTCTTTAAATTCTAAAGAAAATTAAAAAAATTTATTAAGGGTGTAATTTTACTTAAAGTTTTTCAACTTCTTTCAAAATTTTATCTGAATTAATATATTTATAAAAATATAACATAATTAAAATGGCAATTCCAAATATAACTGCTCCAATCCAACCAAAATTTTCATAACTTTTTCCAAAATAAATTCCAAGACATACAAAAATAACAGCCCATATAAAAGAAGTTATATAACAAATAATAAAAAAAATTAATCTATTCATTTTGCTAATCCCTGCAGGTATAGGAATAATAATTTTAATTGGATTTACTAACTTTCCAATAAATAAAAAAATTTTTTCTCTCTTTCTAAATCCAATCTCCACTTTTTTTATCTCCTTAATAGGATCTAAAGTTTGAAATAAATATTTTATAAATTTAGAAGCATATTTTCCTCCTTTTTGGCGAGAAATTTCATAAAGAATATAATTTCCTAAAGTATGACCTAAAGCTCCTATTATTAAAACTGGAAATAAAGATAATTTCTCTTCAGCGATAAAAATTCCAGAAACAATATATATTAACTGACTTGAAGGAAAACCTACAAAACCATTTATAATCATATATAATAAAACAAAAACATAACCAAAAGTAATAATAAAATAATTCAAATCCATTTTAACTTGAAATTATAGGCATATCATCATCAGAATACTCTCTAACATATTCAAAAAATTGAACATAATTATTAGAATCAACAGGTGTTGGATATCCTGGAATAGTTAATATTATTTCATCACCTTTAACATTACCTGGTTTCCAATCATTTAATATTTTTATACCTAATAAATTATAATCTTTATCCATATAATATGCAGTTAAATTATATGAATAATCTCCATTTTCAAACAACTCTAATGTTCCAAAATCATTAACAACCTCTTCATCCATATCAGTAGAATAAAAACCAGAATCTACATAATCTATCTCATTTGCTTTCACAGTTACAAAAATAAAATCTTTATTATTCGCTATAATTCCTCTTGGATTAGTTCTACTTAAGTAATTCTTCAAAGAACTTGTTTTACCAATTTTTAATTTTCTTAATTTTTCCATCTCTAAAGTAATAATTAAAGGACTAGTTCTTTCTAATAAACTTTCATCAATATCTAATCTTTCTATTGCTCTATAATAACCATCTTTTTTAGCAATTATTTCTCCATTAATACAGTAAGAAAAATTTGCTAATAATCTTGGAGTTGCCCCTTCTCTAACAATTCCTGCGAAAACTGGATGAGAAGTATTTCCAATGTCACATTTAAAATTAACACATCTTTCTTCAATTTTAACATCTTCTAAATACTCACCAGTACTTTTATCTCTTACTTGTATCATTAAAGGATATCTTCTATATGGTTTATTTTCTACCTCTTTATTATAGTTAATATTGTCTATAGTAACATTATATTCTACAACATCAGGATCTTCAGAACAAAATCTATGTTCTCTTAATTCTAATGGCTCATTAGTTATTATATTTATAGGATTACCATTTGGAATATTCCTATTAATTTTAATTCTAATTGGAAATTGGAAAAATTCTCCATTAGAACTATCAATAATTTTAGTAACAACTGCATAATCTAAGTTGTATAAGTGATGAAATAATTGTATACAAGGTATAGGAAGTTGAGGAATTCCATTAGGTAAATCAAAATTCTCAGAAAAATCTAAATCAATAGATGTAACGATTCCATCATCATTTGGAATAACTTCAAACTTTTTAAATGTAAAAAAATTATCAACAAAATCATTGTTTTTAAATACTCTACTACTTGGAACAAATGTTTGTGTATAGAATTCATTAGATTTTTCTGGCAAATTATCTAATCTTATATTGTACAATCTATCATAATAATCTTTATACTTTTTATAACCTTCTGAATTATGTTCTGTTTTTTTAGTTCCAATATAATAAAGATATTTAAAATTATTATTATTTAAACTAACAATAGTACTCATTAGCTGAGGGTATGTCCAAACTCTTTTAGCACAATTAAAATACATTCCTTCTGTTGGTACTGAATATTTTGGTTCCCAATAATTATTAGCATTATATAACTGCTCTAAAACTAAGTTCTCCAAATAATTCTCTTGATTTTCTTTATTTATTATGCTAAGAGCAATCTCATACATTTTTTTTAATCTTTCATCTTTCAATTCTACAAAAAAATTATCCATAAAAATACTTTCTTCTATTCCCTTTCTTTTATATTCAATTGGTAATTTAATATTAAAAGTTACAGATTCTTCATTTATAGAAGGTTCAACAGATAAATTACCTTTAAAATTATAATCTAAAATTTTATCAATTTGATTTAATCCTTCTTTTATACAACTCATAGAATTTTCTTCAACATATCTCTTTAAATCATATTCCATAGAACTTATTGTAGGGAATAAGTTATCTTCCCAAATTGGAACTTTAAAACCTAAATCTACTGTCGCATATGGGTTTCTTATTATTCTCTCGGGGACTTCTAAAAAACCACCTTTTAATTTCAAAAGTGAAACACCATTTCTCCCTGTATTATAAATACAATCTTTAACAGTACCTGCAATTAAAGAATTAGTTTCATCTCTAATATCATTACTAAAATTTCCCTTTAATATAATTATTAAAAAAATTGAAATAATTAATGCTATAACACCTATAATTATAAAGATTGAAAGTTGAGATTTTTTTTTTAACATTTTGAATAAGCCTCTACTTTAGTTTTTTTTCCATTACAAACAATTTTATCTTTTACAAAAATAAGATAAGGAATTATTTCATAAGTATTTCCTTCTTCATAAATATTAACATCTAAAGTTTTTCCTGGTTCTATGAAAACATCTTTTACTGAATTAGAAATATAAAAACCAGCAATACCTTTATTATTAATACTTATTTGAATTCTTCCATTATTTAAACAACTTTTAGTAATTTCATAATCTATATCATTACATCTTGGATCATCTACTTTTAACACACTTGTATTAAGGATAAATGTTAAAAAAGATCCTAAAATAACAGAACATATAAATAAAATAACTATGTACCTTTCTAAACTTTTTTTATTATATATCATTTTTTTATAAAAATGAGATCCCTAACAATATAAATCTTTTTTATTACTTTGAAGTTTAAAAATAGAGAATTAGATAAATTTAAAAATGAATAGTAAATTGTAAAAGTATGAAAAGATTTACATTATTAATTGTATTAATTGTTTTCTTATTTTCAGTTTCTGCTGTAGAAAATAGCACTAATCAAAACATTAATGAAACAACCAAGAATGATTTAAGTAAAAAGAGTTTTACAGGTTATCCTGCTTTAGATATAATTTTAATATCTTGTTTAATAACATTAATTAGTTCTTTAATTACAAAATATACTACACCTCAAGATGAAATTAGAAAGTTAAGAAAAGATATGAAAAAGCTTCAAAAAAAGATGAAAGAGCATATGAAAAAACAAGAGATGGAAGAAGTTAAATCTATTCAAAAAGAAATAATGGCTATTAACGGAGAATTATTTAGAAAAAATATGAATTTAAAACAAATGTTAGTAACAAGTCTACCTTTAATTTTAATTTTTTCCTTTATTAAAAATAATTATTCTGTTTATGGAGAGTTTTTAAATTTAGGTTTCACTAGATTTGGCTGGTTAGGAACTTATATTTGGAGTTCTATTATTTTCAGCACAATATGGAGAAAAATATTAAAAATAGCTTAAATCATTTATATTTGAAAAAAATAATTTATTTTCTTCTTTTTAATAAAATTTGTAAAAGGAAAGAATTTACTTTTATATATGATTTTTGCTAAAAAAAAAGATAAAAAAGGAAGAGAAAAAAATAAATTAAATTAATTTATATATAAATGGCTGAAAAAAATATTTTCGTAATAACTACCACTTGCATAAGAAAAATCAACAATAATTTAAAATAATTAAATTTAGTTGATAATGATACTTTCAATACTTATGATGAGTATTCATTTGCTTTTAAGAATAATTTTTTTACAAATAATAAACAAAAGCAAACTTATATAAACCAATATATTGAAAAAGTTCTAAAAATAATAAACAAATAAATAAAATTATATTAAAATTTTTAATAATTTTTTTAAAAAATAAATATTAAATTTAAGATTTTCTGAAAAAGTAATTTTAAAAAAATAATCTTATTTAAATTCAAAGCTATAAAAATAATTATTCCAAAAATCTATTTTGTTGAATTTAATTTCTTTATTATAAAAATATTTTAAAATATTAATATGAGCAAGTCCAGCTACCATAGAAGGTATTACAGGTAGAATTCCAGAAAAAGAAGCTTTTTCATTTTTTTTATTTTTAAAATACATTTCATATATGTTTTGGTTATTATCAAAAAGATAACTTACAATTTTACCTTTTATAGCTCCATTATACAACCAATTTTTTTTATTTTTCTTGCAAAAAGAATTTATTAAATCTCTTGTTTCAAAATTGTCGGTACAATCAACAATTAAATCATACCCTTTTAATAAATCTAAATTTTTACTTGTTAATTTATCTTTAATGACAGTTATGTTTGAATTTTTACTAGTTTTAATACATAATTCTTTTATCGCATCTACTTTATACTTTCCAATATCTTCCAATGTAAAATTCTGCCTTTCTATATTACTCTCTTCTACTTTATCATGATCTATAATTATCAAATTTTCAAAACCTGACTTAACTAAAAAATAACACAAATAACTACCAACTCCACCACAACCTACTAAAATTAGTTTTTTTTTACAAATTTGAAGAAAATTCTCATCTATAAAATCTAGCTTCATAATTCTAGAATCATTAATAACCATAATGTTTAAAAAATAAAAATCTTTTTAAATATTTATATATTAAATAGCATATGTTAGAAAATTTATACTGGTATTATATATCAAAGAAAGGAGATATAACAATAGAAACAATTATAATTTTTATTATAGGTTTAATAGTTTTCATTATAGTAGCTTTTTACTTTTATAATTCATATAGTTCTGGTTCTAATAATATTTATAAAATAGGAAACAATATAATTAATCTTTCTAATGAATAAAAAAAAGATTAATTTAATTTATTGATTATTTAGTAAAATGAAAAAAACTTGTTATAATTGTGGTAAAAAAGTAGAAAAAATTAAAGAAGGCCTCTGTTATGATTGTTTTTCTAAAATAAATCCACCTTTAGAAGATATCAAACCTATAAATATAAAATTTTG
>Ga0256842_1003332_pt1 | contig 10776 bp, 10 predicted proteins | sample 4559240metaG_FD_185973 | JGI IMG/M metagenome (GOLD analysis project Ga0256842, IMG submission 185973) | Hydrothermal vent microbial communities from Guaymas Basin, Mexico - 4559-240 | ecosystem: Environmental > Aquatic > Marine > Hydrothermal vents | place: Mexico: Guaymas Basin | collected...
GCAGAAATTGAAGGATGTGTATATGAACGGCAATGGCGATGGACAAAAACCGCAAAGACCACTTGTAAAGGAGCTATTTAACTTCTTCGTTCGTCTGACAAAAGTTCTTCACCTGTCTCATGTCATAGTGATGAGCTCCGATACTTTCTTTATCGAGGAAGTCTACAGTAATTCTGTTCTATCCAATACATCAGAATTTTACTTGGTTGACTTCTTTGACGATAAGACAGCGATAAAGATTCTCATAGAAGAAGGTATCGATGAGAGAGTAGCAAAGGAAGTTATCTCAAGAATAGGCGGAGTTCCATGGATGATGGAGAGGGTATTGTCAAACGGGAACCTATTTGAAAAATTGGAAAGCCTGTATATAGCAACAAAAGGCATCATCAGAGAAGCATTGGGAGATATATATGATGAAAACGAAGAACTGTATAAAAATGTTGTAAATGTTTTAAAGAAAGCGATAAATGGGAAAAGACTTAGTATACCTGGGAAAGACAGAAAATTTTTAAAGGTGTTGGTTGAGCGCGAGATATTATTCTACGATCCAATAAAAGGAGAAATTAGATTCCAAACGAAGCTACATGAAAGAGCTGCAAAGGAATTATTAAAGGAGTGTATACCACAGCTGCAATGAGGCTTATCTGTTAAGCATGGCATTCATTGAAGAATGCAGAACACTCGGTATAAAGCAAATATTCACGAGTTATAGCAAAAGGGTAATGTGATCAAGAAGCCAATAAGGAAGATGAAAGAATTCGAGAGATTTTACCATGAGGAATATCTAAAAAATGCATTGGAATGCAGGAGCCTAAAGAAGTATTGCAATGAAGTTATGGTCTACCAAGAATTTATATTTTTCTCCAGCTTTATGGGAAACATTATAACCTACGATGGAGTGGTTTCCCTCCGTAGCGATGATAGTGTTTTTGATTTGAGCAGAATTCTCTAAAAACAACGGCTAAGATATTTCCACCACCTGAAATGTTCGGAGTTTTGTGTTTTTGGAAAGGATCCATTTGTATGCTCCTGGGATTGAGATGTATTCTTTAATGTTCTTGCGCGCCTCTTCATTTTTGAAGATGGGAGGGGAGGCAACAACTACAACGACGCTTTTCTGGCTTGGAAATATAGTTTCGCTAATGCTTTTTACATTTTTCAGCTTTTTAAGAAGCACGGATTTTAAATTATCATCGAGGGGTGGATCAACAACGACAACTGCTATATTTTTAGATAAGGGTCCTATAATTTTAACTGCAGCTTTTTTTGCTTTTATTCCTCTCTCTTTCAGAATGTCCATCAGTATTTCATTTGCTTCCGCTACTGCTTTTCCATGAAAATCCTCAATAGCCAACATTTTTAGTAGGTGTTTTAGCTTGCAACCCTCTCTTTCTTCAGATTCACCTATCCTTTCAATTTTAATTCCTAAATAATTTAAGATACTGCGAATTTCCTCTTTAGAGAGCTCCCCAAGCGGTGCATAAAAGTTGTCTTTTATTTTTATTCCTGTCTTTCCCCATGTATCGTATTGATTTGAACCTGTGGCAATTATTTTTTCTTTTGCGAATTCTTTCAAAAGAGGTAGCTTTACGAATTTTGTGCAGCTGTTACATGAGGGCCCATATTTCCAAACAGCCTTTTGCTTTGAACTTCCATTAATGATGTGAAGATTCATATCGTATTTTTTTGCGAAATCTTTCACTATACTCTTCACCTTTTTGTACTCGTACATTCCCCAATCTATGTGAGCCAGGACGATTTTGTCTTTCCCAAGTGCCATTTTCGCAAGTATAGCAACCAAGGAACTATCTTCCCCTCCAGAATACGCAACTACCAACTCTTTATCGCTTGCAACTTCTTTTATATCTTTTATCACCGCATCTATTAAAGTCTGTGGATTTGAAATATTACCTTCCCTCCATCCAATGTGAGGATAGCGTAGGTCCCGCCAGGTGTGGCCGAACCCGGATTTAAAAACCTTATATTTCTTTCCATTCCATCGAAGGGTTCATGGGTGTGACCGTATATTATCACATCGAGGTCTTCAACATCTAAAAACTTTTTGTATATCCTCTCTCTTATAGCAAACGGTGCTCCAAAACCATGTATAAGGCCAATGTTTACACCTTCTACTCTTATTACTTTTCTTTCTGGAAGATGCTCTTTAACATCTATATGGTCCATGTTGCCGTGAACTCCGTGAAATCCTTTTGATAGAGTTTCCAGAGTCAGCACAGTGTCAAGGTTCACGAAGTCCCCCACAGCTATAACACCATCTAACTCTTTTGTAAGTTCGTATATCTTAGCCGGTAAGTCCTTTTGATAAACAGGAACATGGGTATCTGACACAACCAGAAACTTTTTCATACTATCGCTTCCCTTAGTCTATTCACGAATTGAGCAGAATAATTTATTATGTCGCCTGCACCTATAAAGACCATAACAGAATTATCTTCAGGTGTGTAGTTGCGAACAAAATCAGCCAAGCTCTCTACAAATTTTGCGTTTTTTCCACCCTTTATAAGGACTTTGACTATATCTTCTGCAGAAACTTTTATGCCCTTTTCGTAGGCACCGTATATTTTTGTTACGAATATCTCATCAGCTATTTTCAATGAAGAAGGAAATCTTCCGTTTTCTCTTAGGGTTCTTGAATATCTGTGTGGCTGGAATATCGCTATAATCTTTTTATCAGGGAAGACTTCTCTCACTGTAAGAAGAAGATTCATAATCTCTTCTGGTGTATGAGCATAATCGTCTATTATGTAGAAGTCCCTTTCTTCATCTTTATATGATATAGTAAATCTTCTACTTACATTTGTGAAATCTTTGAGACTCTCGATAACCGCATCTGTTGAATAGCCTATGGTGCTAAGCAGAGCTATCGTTGCTAATGCATCCAAGCAGTTGTGAAAGCCCGGAACGGTAAGGTGCACTTTATGATACTTCCCCTTTGGATCTTTAAAGATAAACACCTGAGAATTTCTGTTTGCTTTTCTTTCGATAAAGTTAAAATCGCCCCTGCCAACTCCAAAGGTTATATCCCCAAGTTCTCCGGAGATTTCATCATCGATGAATGTAACGGTTATTCCATCAACATTCTTTACGAGATCGATGAAGGATTTCACATAGTATCTGATATCGCTCTTGAAGTTCTCCAGGTGATCACCCCTAGAGTTTGTTATTACAAGATGTGTAACATTATATCTTGAAAATACAGGCGTGCTTTCGTCAAGTTCAAAAACAACTCCTTTTTTTCCTTTTGAATAATTCCCGTGTTCAAAATCCTTGTGAAGGCCTCCTAAAAAACCGTAAGGTTTCCTGCCGAGTTTTTTCAAAACATGAAATATCATCGCTGTTGTTGTGGTCTTTCCATCTGTTCCAGTAATTCCTATAGAAGGTTTCAGTTTGGAAGTTTCTTCTATCATCAAATCGTTTCTTTCTAAGATCTCCACACCTAAATCCTTTGCTCGTAGAATTTCAGGATTTTCACTACTTACTGCTCTTGTTCTTATTACAAGTTCCACATCCTTTGGAACATTTTCATAGGAATGTCCAACATGAACCTTTAAGCCTAAATTCTTTAAATACCTGACCCTCTCATTCTCTTCTAAATTGGAACCACATATCTCATTCCCCTTGAAATACTCATGGAGCGCCAATGCACTCATACCAATACCACCGATACCGATAAAATACTCCTTCATCGTATCTCCTCCATTATCCTTTGATATATCAAATCTGATGGATTTTTCATAACCCCTGTAGTTTCATATTTTACATTATTTATCTTTTCAATTACATAGTCAACATTTAAACTGGATATATTTAAGACTTCTGCAAGCCCCGCTTTTTCAGCTTCTTTTGCATTTAGGTGCTGATGACTCTCCGCCGAACCTTCCCATGGGATTAATATTCCCCTTTTTTTATAATACATCATTTCTGCAACGGTAGCTGCTCCTGCCCTTGCTACAACGAATTTAGCTTTTCTCCACAAGGTTGGCATAAAATCTATGAATTGATACGCTATTACATTTTGATACTTTGAAAGTTTCTCAGCCCATTCTTCGCTTCCTGTGGAGTGAACATAAAGGTTGTTCTTATCGACTTTGTAAACTTTTTCCATGAATTTGTTTATGTCTTCACTTCCAAGACTACCCCCAAGAACAAGAACGATCCCATCTGGAATCTTAACCAACCTTTTAGAAAAATGTATTTCCCTTACGGGAGTGCCTGTAACCGTTATTTTATTCCAAACTTCTTTTGGAAAGTACAGTTTACTTCTTTCAAATGAAAGAAAAATTACTTTTGCATATTTTGAGGAGTTCAGGTTCGCAATGCCCGGTTTTGCGTTCTGCTCGTGTATGAATAGTGGGTACTTTCCAGCACTTGCCATGGCTAAAAGTCCCCCAGCATATCCTCCGGTTGATAAAACAAAATCAGGTTTAAAGAACCTTAGATATTTTTTTATCTTCGCGATTTCTCTAATGTAGTCAAAAGCTCTTTTCACATTCGAAGGGGAATAGAGTGGTCTTTTAAGACCACGGGTTCTTATCAGCACAACTTGAAAGGAGGGATGTTCTCTTTTTATAACTTTCTCATCAATTTTTCCTTTAACTGCAAAATAGAGAACCTCAACATCATGTTTTCTTTGAAATTCTTCTATTACAGCTAAAGCAGGAAAAAGATGTCCACCTGTTCCACCGCCAGCCACTGCTATTCTCAACTTTCCTCTTCCCTTCTTTCCCCAAAGATTATGTTAACAACAATTCCAAGTCCTATCATGAAAGATAGATATGAGCTCCCACCTCTACTTATAAAAGGAAGCGTTATTCCTGTAACCGGCAATATGCCTGTGCTCACCCCGAAATTCACCATCACATGGAGAACTATAAGATAAGCGTATCCGTAAACAAAGAATTTAGCGAATTTATCCTCAACGACCTTATCGGCAAGTTTTATCATACTCCAAATCAAACCAAGATAAGCAGCGACAACCGTGATTATCCCCAAAATCCCCATTTCTTCTCCTATTATTGATATTATAAAATCGCTCTCAGAAACGGGAACCAACACCTTCAAATTTCCAAGCCCTATGCCCTTTCCTAAAAATCCACCTGATTTTGCAGCGGAGAGGGAAAGAAGCACTTGAGATTGCATCTGATGAGAAAGGAAAGTTTTTAATCTTTCTATTTGGTAACTATGGATGAACCCAAGAAGGTAAAGCAGGTAAGTTCCAGCCAATCCCGCCCCAATTATCGATAGTATGTGAGCAAACTTTGCACCAGCTGTATACACCATTAAAAGGACCAGGACAGCTATCAAAAGAGATGTGCTAAGATCAGGCTCTATAAATATCAGGAATATTACAGGAAGTACCAATAAAAGGGGCTTTAATATTCCGTATATGAATGTGCCCATCCTTTCTTGATTTTCCTCTATGTATTTTGCTATGAGCGCTATCACAGCTATTTTGGAAAATTCGGATGGTTGAATAGAAAAGGGACCCACAATTAACCAGCGATGCACGCCTTTGGATAAGAAGAAAACTCCTACTAAAAGGGCTAAAGATATCGTGTAATAATGCCAAACCAAACCTTTGTGGACAGTATATCTGAAAGTGGAAAATATCAGGAACAATATGACCCCTAAAAATAACTTTACTAAAATCTTTACGATCGCAGCTGATGGATCCCCTCCTCGTCTTAAGTAAACAGCTGCCTGTGCACTTATCATAATCATGCTTCCTAAGATTAAGATAATTATTATGAAAAACAAAAGAGCTTTCTTATCCATCTTCCATCAATCTCCGAACTGCTTTTTTAAAATCTTCTCCTCGCTCCTTGTAGTTTTTATAAATGTCAAAACTCGCCCCTGCCGGGCTGAAAAGAACCACACCATTTTTGGTACCTTCAAATGCTTTTCTAACAGCTTCATCCATTGAAAAAGCTTTTTCAACTTCGATATTTTTAAAATCCAGCTTTTCCATAATTGCCCTCCCATAAAGGACTACCTTTTCTGCTTTTTTCTCTACAATATTCATAAAGTTCTCTAAATCGTTTTCCTTTATTATTCCAGAAAGGATCAACACAACCTTATCAAAATTTTTTAGAGCTTTGATAGTGGCATGAGTGTTCGTTGCTTTGGAGTCGTTGTAGAATCTGACTCCCTTGTACTCCGCAACGAATTCCATCCGATGTGGCGGAGTTTTGAAACTTGAGAGGTGCTTGTAAAATTCCTCGCTTTTTATCCCAAGCTCTTTGGCTACTGAAAGTGCCGCTGCTATGTTTTGAAGGTTCTGCGCAAATTTTAAACTCTCAGGGACTTTCTCCAAATCAACTGTACTGTTGCTGAAAATGGCAACATCTTTAAAGTCTTCCACCTTTGCTATATCACAAGAAACTATTTTTACTTTGGAAAATCTCAAGATCTTTTTCTTGGCTTCAAGATATTCTTTATAACTTTCGTGCCAATTGAGATGGTCAGGTGAAATGTTCAAAAGCACACCTATATCAAGAGGAATAGTTTGTGCCCAATAAAGCTGAAAACTACTCAATTCCAGCACCATCACATCTGCGTTTCCGTTGAAAGAGAATATTGGAGATTCGTTGTTTCCCAAAAAAATGCACTTCTTACCTGAATTTTTGATTATATGGCATATCATCGATCCAGTTGTAGTCTTTCCGTTTGTTCCCGTTACACCAACAACAAACCGGGGTTTCTTCTTTACTCTGAAATAAAAGTCGATGTCCACGGTAAATTCAACTTTGGAGTTTCTCACCATCTTTCCGACCTCGCTATGTGGATTAATCCCCGGCGATACTATGATTATATCGGAATGCAAAATTCTCTCTGTATGAGAGCTCTCATACTCAATTCCAAGGGATTTTAAAAGTTTTATATCTCCATCCTTTAAATTTTTATCACTGACGAAAAATTTATGCTTGTCCTTTAAACTGTTCAAAACGGCTTTGTTGCTTACCCCAAAACCAAGAAGTGTTATCCTCAAATTACCACCTCAAAGCTGCTAAAGAGGTAACAAAATTCAGCACGGTAAAGACAAAGACAATTTTACTCTCTTGCCATCCGGAGAGCTCGAAATGGTGGTGGATTGGAGCCATCTTAAACACCCTTTTCCCCCTCAACTTGTAAGATCCAACTTGTATGATAACGCTCAAAGTCTCTATCATGAATATAAAGCCGAAAAAAATCAAATAAAACTCTATATGATACTTGATCGCAATAGCAGAGATGAAACCACCTATCGCTAAGGAACCGGTATCACCCATAAAAACCTTCGCCGGTTTTGAATTAAAAATGAGAAATGCAAATATTGGAAACAGTAGAAACAAGATCGATTTTTCCTCGTAGCCCCTTATGAGCAAAAATATATACATTGAGATAAGGCAAGACACGCTTACAAAACCTGCAAGACCATCAAGACCATCCGTTATGTTAACTGAATTGACAGTGCCCGTCATCACAAAAATGGCGAATATATAATACCAAAATCCCATATCCACTTTACCGTAGAATGGAACAATCGTTGTCGTCCCAGAGTTAAAGAGCCATAGCATAATTACAGAAATAACAATCTGGAGTGCAAACTTATGTCTTGCTCTCATACCGTAGGCATCCTTTTTTAAAATGCTAATCATATCATCCCACAGACCCAAAATCATAAAGATAATGGTGGATGTTATAAAAAACGGATCTGACTTAAAAACAATCATAAAAATAACAGAAACGCTTATAAAAATAACCCCTCCCATCGTGGGAGTCCCTTCTTTATATCCGTGAAGATCTGGCCCGTCTTTCTTTATAAGTTGTCCAAGTCCTCTCTTTCTTGCATATTTTATGTAAATCCATAAAAGAAAGAGAGAAATGAAAAATTCAAGAAGATAGGTCATCTAAGCATCTCCTCCACCATGTAAAGTACTTCCTCCATCATCACACCTCTTGACGCTTTAAACAAAACGATGTCCCCCCTTCTTAAGTAGTTTGCCACTTCTTTAGCCAATTTAGCTTTGTCTGCTGCCCTTAAAACGATGTTGCAAGGCTTTATGTACTCACTTGCTTCATATCCGTCAAGAACGAAAACTCCATCCAATTTTTCCAACATCCTGGATAACCTTTCGTGAGTTTCCTTAGAAAAGTTACCCTGTTCCAAAATTGGCCCAACAACTGCTAATCTTCTCTTAGCATCTACTTTCAGCATCGCTTCCACCGCTACATCAAAAGCTGCTAAAGAAGCATTGTAAGTATCATCTATTATCTTTATTCCGTTAAGATCTTTCCAATGGAATCTACCTTCTACATTTCCAATGTTTTCGAGTCGTTCCCAGAAAATTTCCTCATTCGTTCCAAAAGTTGCCGCAACAGCTGCTGCTATATTCAAAAGGTGTCCTCGATGGAAGATATCATTTAAAGTTATCTTCTTTTCCCTACCAAAGACTCTATATTCTGCCTCCGTTTTACCGTCCATATAACTCCAATCAAGCAAAGATACATCTCCCTTTCTCACCCCGAAAGATATCTTTGGCTTGTCCAAAGTTTTGACAAACTTTGACATCTTCTCATCGTTTGCATAGTAAACCATTATATTGCTACACTGGAAAAGCTCCATCTTACCATAAAAAATGTTTTCAAAACTCCCCGCAACACCTATATGTTGTCTTCCAACATTCAGCACTATTCCCACATCAGGTTTTATGATATCGCAAACTCTCTTGATGTCTCCCTTTTTACTCATTCCAAACTCAATTATCGCAACATCTTGTCCTTTATACTCGTTCAGAATCGATATAGGCACCCCTATCTCTGTGTTCATATTACCTGATGTTTTAAAAGAACCAACAAGAAGCTGGCTTAACACCACTTTAGTAAAAGTCTTTCCTGAGCTCCCTGTAACTCCTATAATTTCTCTTGCCTTTAAATGCTCTTTTGCGAGCTCCAATAGAAAATCCACAACGCTGCCAACAATTATCTGTTTACTCAAGTGCAAATCTCTTTCCACCACAACGAAAGAAGCACCATTTTTAAGTGCTTCTTCTGCAAAATCATGCCCATCGACCCTGTTTCCTTTAATCGCAACAAAAACACATCCTTTTTCTACTCTTCTCGAATCAAGGCAGAATTTCTTGCCAAGCAAATTAGTAATTAACGTCTTCTTGTTACTTTCTTTTTCAATAATCCCAGGACCACCTCTTTATCTTTGAACGGTACCTCTTTGCCAGGCCCGAAAACCTGCATATCTTCATGTCCTCTTCCAGCGATTATAATAATATCCCTTTTGCTGGCAAGAGTAAGCGCCGTTTCTATCGCCTCTTTTCTATCGAGTATCACAAGGGGTTTTCTGTTCTTTGGAAAGCCTTTTAATATGTCTTCTGCTATCTCCTCTGGATCTTCTCCTCTCGGATCATCGTTTGTTACTATTGCAATATCCGCTAATTCTGATGCAACCTTTCCCATAATTTTTCTCTTTCCTTTATCAGCCATCCCTCCAGCTCCAAAAACAATTATTACCCTCCCCTTGCCTTCCAAAAGCTTCCTGCTTGTTTTTAACACCTTTTCCATGGCATCTGGGGAATGAGCAAAATCTATAACAACTTTCATTCCCTGTTTGTAGGCTTCCTTTACCACCTCATATCTTCCATCAACTCCCGGAAATTTCTCTAAAGCTTCTATCAATTCATCTATATCAAAGCCGATCTCTGCAAGCATTGCAAGAGCTGCCGCAGCGTTGTAAGCGTTAAACTCACCCACCATAGGAACTTTTACATTTTTCACGCCCCATGGCGTTTCAAGCTTGAACTTCGTTCCTGTAAAGGAAACATCTACATTCCTTACTCTATAATTTCCTCCATCACCAAAAAATGCTTTTTTAAACTTTCCTGTATTCAACTCGTTGAAAAAGTTGTAGTTTATAACACCAACACCGTCTGATTTTAAATACTCAAATATACTGAACTTAACTTTTCTGTATTCTTCAAAGCTTTTGTGAAAATCAAGATGATCCCTCGTTATATTCAAAAGAGCCACGCTGTCAAATCTTACAGAAAATATCCTTTTCTGAGCTATGGCGTGAGATGAGACCTCAAGAGCTGTGAACTTTCCTCCCTTGTCAACTGTTTCTTTCATAATACGCATGAGATGCAGTGCACTGGGAGTTGTGTTATAAGTTCTTTCTTCTCTTCCCATTATGTTGTTTCCAACCGTACTGATAACACTTCCAGGGATTTTTAAGTATGTAAGTATATGATGGATCATTCTGATTGTAGTTGTTTTTCCATTTGTTCCAGTAACTCCAAATACCAGAAGTTTCTCGTAAGGTTTTCCATAGAACTCAGATGCAAGAACTGCTTCTGCGACACGAGAGTCCGAAACTACGATAACCGCAGCTCCAACATCTTCTATTTCTCTCTCGCATACCAAAATCCTTGCCCCGCTTTCTACAACCTCTCTTGCAACATCGTGAGAATCGAAAAATTCTCCCCTTCTACAGATGAAGAGATCTCCATCTTTAACCATTGAGGAATGTATCTCCACATCAAAAACCTCAGGATCACCGCTTACTCTATAGCTTATAAGGACATCAGAAAGGAGATTCACCACATCAGAAAATCTCACCCATACCACCCCAACTCTTCCCAGGTCTTAACCTGAAAAAATCACATCATATAGACACACTATCATGCCTCTCTTGAGCCCCACAAACTGATAATTAAGTAGCGTTCCCTCCGAGTAAATTTTGCCACGATCCATTGAATATTACAA
>Ga0256842_1003333_pt1 | contig 10773 bp, 10 predicted proteins | sample 4559240metaG_FD_185973 | JGI IMG/M metagenome (GOLD analysis project Ga0256842, IMG submission 185973) | Hydrothermal vent microbial communities from Guaymas Basin, Mexico - 4559-240 | ecosystem: Environmental > Aquatic > Marine > Hydrothermal vents | place: Mexico: Guaymas Basin | collected...
TCGTAAGCTTATATGGAAGCAGGACTTTTATAATAAAATTTGCTTCAATGCCCGCGAAAATGCCAAACGTAATTATTCGAATAAGGTACTTGCCCAAAAGCTTAATGTGTTCCTGGAACAACTAATTATTAATTCTTAATTATCAATTGTTAATTCCTATCCCGATAGCTACCGGGACCTAATTCCCAATTCCATTAATTCCTTATCAAATCATAACTTTTTACATTGCTATTTCCTTTGGAGTCAATAACAATAATTTCAAACTTATGTTTTCCAGCTTCAAAATGCTCATCAATAACATAATATAGGTGATTTCTCTTGGGATCGAATTGCAAAAGAATCCATTTTCCATCCAAAGTAGCTATATATTTCTTTATTCCCGATAAGTCATCAGTTACCTTGAAGCTTAGTTTGTCTTGCTTGGTAATATTCTTATTTTGGAATACATTATTAGCTTTAATAATAGGAGCAATAGTATCCATATCAATTAGGTAAGAGCCAAAGCTTCGAGTTTTAGTTGAAACATATCCATCAGCATATTTTCCGCCTTCGTATATTTTCTCATTTTTAGAATTCAAACTTATTATACAGAGTTTGCTTTTGTCTTTTATCTGATCTGCATTCTGTAGCTTAATTTTCAGCTGGCAATATTTATGTAGTGGAACACCAATATCGTAAATATTGCAAAGCTGACTATAGGTAGTGATTTTATTATCAGAAGTGCTTGCCCAAAATTGCTGTGAGCTATAAAGTGCATTCTTAGGAATCGAAAATTCAAAGTTGCTATTCTTATATGAGTTTGCATGATTCCATTCGAATAGGGTAGTGTTTGCAATATGTTTGTGTTTATATCTTCCTTTCAATCTAATTGCTACTTCCAAGGTAGATTTCTGTCCAGCAAAGTCGTAAGCAATAATCTTTAGCTTATGTATACTATCGTCGCTAAGGCTCATTACTCCATTATTTACAACAGAAGAAATGTTTCTAAGGTGTGTATTAGGCTCCTTATACGAGCGTTGAAATCGCTGTTTTATATCCTTAAAAGTATTATAGTCGATATAGGAGTTAATATATCGCTTCTCTCTGAAATCAAGCTTATCGGCTGTAAATCGAGAGTGTAATTTATTATCCAAATAAAACTCTAGCTTATAATAACCATTCTTATTATTTGCGCCATTAAATCTATCGAAACCTTCCACTGCAGGGTAAAAGTTGTTTGTAGGAATATTTATTGTGTCAGAGTTCGCTTTATATACTTTAGATCGGTTTTGCTTAAGGCTAATCTCTTGAAAATCAGAATTATTAAACTCATCATAATAGTAAATTCTGAACTTTCGCATTCTTGGATATTGATTGTCAGCAACCTTTATCCCTAGAATTAAAGGATTGATGGGTTGTTGAGCTCCATTACGTATTTCGAAATGTACATGTGGTCCACCAGAGCTACCACTATTGCCACTATGAGCAATAAGTTGTCCTTGTTTTACTTTTATACTCCCTTTCTCAGGAAAAATCTCCACATCAAATCTTTTTTGTTTGTATTGCGTTTGCTTCACAAGCTTGGCAATGGTATCATTATATTTCTGCAAATGTGCATATACGCTAGTGTATCCGTTTGGGTGAGTAATATATAGTGCATTTCCGTATCCCCAAGGCGAAACCTTTATCCTAGACACATAACCATCAGCCGAGGCCACAACTTTTTTTCCAACTACACCTTGAGTTTTGATATCAAGTCCTGTATGGAAATGCCCAGAGCGTAGTTCACCAAAACTTCCTGATAAAATAATGGGAATATCGACAGGGGAGATGAAGTAGTTTTGTGGGTAATTGTTTTGTGCTTTTATGGAATTTGTGAATCCCAATAATGAAACTAAAACTATGATATATAATGTTTTGTAAGTTAACATGCTTATTTTTTTAATCCTTTATAATAATATTTTTTATATTTTTTGAAGGCTTTTGTTTTTCCAAATCGGTTATTATATAAAGCCTTACTATTCGAGTTTGGGTAATTATTATGGTCAATATCAGCTAATGAAAACATACATAACTCTGCAGTTTTATCATCAATAATTGATCCTGTTTCAATGGCTAGTTTCCAGATATCAAAAGCCAATTCGGTTTTATTGCTGTCAATAGCTGTAGTTATTGTATAATCGAAGACTATGCTATTGTTTGCATATTTGGCGAAATCCTTTAAAGTGAATTTATCAATTCTGTTGTTTAAAGATTTGTATTCTGTAATACTAATATTATAATCCTCAATTGCAGTCTTATAATTATTTGAATCAAGCTGCTGCTTAATGGATTCTACTAATATCTGATACTCAATCTCTTTACTATACTTTAGTAATAAAGTCCTAGGGTAGCCTATATTCAAAGGGATTTGATAGCTGTTTTCGCCAATAGTAATTGCCGAATCGCAGTATAATTTCATATTAATAAAATCATTGAAATCAATACTTTTGCGAGCTTTTTGCATTTTATTATTGAAAACAATGCTTTGCTTAGAGTCTGCTTTCTTAAGTATCTCTATTCTAAGATGCTTTATTTTTCGAATTATAAAAGTATCTTCTTCAAGCTTATTTTCCTTTATCTCTACCAATGTATTATTCAGAATATTGTCAGCAGATTTGAACCTACTTGCCCATGCGTGTAAGCTAGCAGTATTAAGATTTTCAAGAATAGCAAACCTTGCATTTTTATGGATTTTATAATCCAAGTCCTTATCTTTTTTTAAATCATAGTCATTTGCAATATTTTCAGCTTCTTTATATTGCGCATAGGCTTTGGAATATAACTCGTGTTTATCATATTCGTCACCTTTACGAATGTATAATTCATAAGAGTTTTTTGCAATTTGCACAGGGCTAATTTCCTCAATTTGTACATTGCTATATTGATTTTTTTCTATAAGCTCAATATTTTTTATGTTTTCAGCAGTGGCTACAGATTTACTATAATCTTTATCCTTAATCTGGATTTTAGTTTGTTCCACAAAACTTAGTGCTTCATCCAATGAGTGGGCGTTGGCTAGGCTATCAGCATGATTTATATAATTATTTGCTTGCCTATTATTATAGTTATTTGCCGCTTCAATACTTAGTCGCAAATACTGAGTAATAAGCAGAGTATAAATTCTTTCTGCTTCAGAATTATATTTTATTGCATGAGAGAATTTCTGCTGATATTTTGTTGCAGATTCTAAATAGGATTCCGTCATATCAAATCTGCCTCTTCGCATAGACGCAGCAGCAATACTTATGTATGATTTGTAAATGCCTGCCTGTGCTTGCTCTATGGATATATCTTGAATACTATCGCATTGCATCACATGCATATTTGTAGTGCAAAACTTCTTTGCATGTTCGAGCAGTCTAAGACCTTCGGTATATCGTTCTTGCCTATTGAGCTCAATTCCTTGCTGCAACATTGCATTATAATTTCTTAATGCTAATACATTTGCATCATTATACTTACTTGTTATAAGCAATATTCTATTTAGGTATGATTCAGAATTAAAATACTCTTCATTATTATATTCGTAATATGCCAGCTCATATAAACTTGGCAGGTATTCAGGACTAAAATCTATTGATTTGTCAAAATACTCAATGGATTTTATGGTATTGCTGTCATTTTTATACTGCATTCCTTTGGCATAGTATAAAGAATCTAGCACCTTGAAACGTGTGATATAAAGCTTGTAAAGTGAATCAATTCTGAATTTTGTAGTAGTATAGTTTTTATAAATTCCAGCAGGGTCAGTTTCTTGTAACGATAATTGTTCTTGATAAATAGGGAGTTTAATTTTATTAAATTTCTTACTAATATATTTAATATCAATACTCTCAAGAATTATTTTATCAATATTGTCGGGATTCAATTTAACAATATTATTATTAATTTCTTCAATGCTTTTACCATCATTATAATACTGCTTAATATATTCTATGGATTTATTAAAAACATCTTTCTGTTCTTTATTATAAACATAATTAAGTTTTTCGTTGGTAATAGTAAAAGATTTAGTATCACTAATATCAGTAAAGCTACTATCTATAATATAAGGCTCTGAATAAAAAATGTTTAAGTAAATCTTTCTCTCTTGTAAAGTCTTGCTATTGTTTTCGTATATATTATACGAATAGTAAAGCTGTGCAGGTAGTACTGCTTTCTGAAAATTAAAGCCCCGGAAGTCGAAATTGCCATCAACAGAAATGCTATCAATGCGGATTTTAAGATTATAGGTATTACCTTCCTTTATGAGTTGGTTTTTGACTTTTGCACTAATGCTATACTTAAAAAAAGAGCGCATTCTTGATTGCGAAGTAGATAATTCGTTAATGAATAAATTAGGTAAGCTATTATCCGACTCGTAGGTATTATACTTAAATTCTATATCTATATTTCTATCCTCATCGTATACTATCATTGACTGTGAGTATGCATTTAGCGACAGAAAAGATATTATAAAGATCAAAAAATATGTGAGGGACTTAATTGTCATATTATGTGTGTGCATGTATATACTATAACGATAGTATAATATTTTATTACCTATTTTTGAAAATGAAAGTTCTATTTTTTAGCCATAATATTATTTGCCACCGACATTAATACATAAAGTGGAATTATAATCAGAATTGCCATATACATCCACTGATAAAACACTATAAGAAGCAAAATGCTGGAAATAATAAATATGTATCTAATTTTATTATCAGCCCATTTTAGACTTTTAAATTTGAGTGCGAAAAGTGGTAGCTCAGCAACCAAAAGATATGATAACACTATAGATAAACCTGCTAGAAAATATGCATTAGATATAAACTGATGAAATGGCTGACAATCGCAGATGCTATATGTAGCAAGCGAAAGTGCGCCAATCAAAAGAGCGTTGGCAGGAGTTGGTAAGCCAATAAAACTAGTAGTTTGTCTGTCATCAATATTGAATTTGGCCAATCGTAAGCCACTCATTGCTGCAATTACAAAAGCTATCATAGGAAATACTCTAACATCCATAAATTCGTAATCTACAATAGGAGTAGGGCTTGCAAGTAGCATATTATACATAATAATAGAAGGTAATATTCCGAAACTAACCATATCTGATAGGGAATCTAACTCTGCACCCAATGGTCCACTAACTTTCAATAGTCGAGCTACCATTCCATCAAAAAAATCAAAAATAGCACCAGCTATCATTAGCCAAAATGCCAGTTCCCAATGACCGTTCATGGCTGCTACTATGCCACTTACGCCACTTGTTAAATTCATTAGAGTTATTATATTCGGAATATGCTTTTTCACGTTATTGTCGGTTTTAATGAATTACAAAAATAAGGATAAAAAAGGGCTGGAAGGTGGAAATAATAAAGGTTTTTAACTAGTTGATTGTTGAAATGTAGGAAGTGAATTATTGAATTGCTAAAATGCTAAAATGCTAAATTGTTGAAGGGGGTTGATTGTTTAGAAAGTTGAAATGCTAAATTGTTAAAATGTTAGTATGGTTAATTCTGTTATTCCTTAAGTGTTTCATTAGCAATAATTCATCAATCAATCAATCAATCAATCAATCAATCAATGTTTCTCTTAGTATTTGTTTTATTTTCTTTACTTCAGAGTTATTTAGCTCTCCTAAAACTTTAACTACTTGCTGTTTATCGATAGTTCTTATTTGGTCAATAACAACCCAACCTATAGTGTTATTATGTTTTACTTTTATTCTAGTGGGGTAGTTTTTAGAACTAGTTGTCATAGGAGCAATAATGATTGTTTGTAAATGCCTATTTATTTCGTCAGGCGAAATAATTACGCAAGGTCTTGTTTTTTTAATTTCGCTACCTTGAGTGGGGTCTAAATTGACTAATATTACTTGATATTGAGCTAGTTCCATTCTTCAAAGCTTTCGTCGTCAAAAATATCATCTACTAATAACTTATCGTCATTTTCCTTATTCATTTTCATAAAAGCATCATCCCATCCTTTTCTAGGAATACTAATAGGCTTTAATATCAAATATCCCTTTTCAAGAATTAGTTCAACCTTATCTTTGATATTATACTTCTCTAATAAAGTTTTTGGGATTCTTAAACCCTTAGAATTTCCGATTTGAACTATTGCAATTTCCATATCTAAATATTTACATTTTGTAATTACAAAGTTAGTACTTATTGTGTTGTTATGCAAGTTTTTGTTCAATTTATTTTACCAAACACCAAATAAACCAGCCTTGCCGGCAGGCAGGCAATTAAACCCAAAACAGTCAACTCCTAATGCAAAGGCTTTTTCTTAACCACTCCGCCATGCACTTCTCCCAGGATATGCTCAGCAATAAATGCTTTTTCGTCCACTTCAAGCACTTTGCGGATTACTCTATTTACCTCTAGGCGAGTTACAATTACATATATTACTTCGTAGTTATCATCTTCAGCAGCGGATCTTCCCCCGCGAGCACTGTATAGTGTTATGCTTTTGTTTAGTTCCTCGGTTAGTATTTCTTTTACTTCAGTAGTATTATTGGTTATAATTGTTAGTCCATAATACTCCTCTATGCCATGGATTACAAAATCTACAGTTTTTGATGCTACAAAATAGGTGAGTAGTGAATATAAGGCTGTTTCAACTCCCAAAAGGTAGCCTGCCACGGAAAATATCATTACGTTAAGTATTAATATAGTATCGCCTATTGATAGAAATGAGCGTTTGCTTATTGATAGAGCTAATACTTCGGTGCCATCAATTACGGAGCTACCTCTAACGGCAAAGCCAATTCCCATGCCCAAGAAAAAACCTCCAAATATTGCTATTAATAAGGTGTCGGTAGTTATTATTGGAAAATGAAAGTATGCAATACTAAATGCTAACATACCTATTGCGATTATACTAAGTACAGCAAATCGAATATTTATTTTTATGCCTCCCCATATTACAAAAGGTAGGTTTATCAAAATAATCCAGAAATAAAGTGGCCAGCCGGTAATATGTACCATAAGCATGGAAATACCTGTAACTCCACCATCGATAAAGTTATTAGGAATTAAAAAAGATTCCAAACCAAATGACGCAGACATTACCCCAATTGTAATTAATAAAAGGCTTTTTACGTTTTTTAATATCTTTTGTTTGGGAGTAGTATTATGCATTATTTAATGTTTTAATTATCAGGATAAAGATAATGCTTTATTATGATTTATAGGATAAAATTTATCTGTCAAATTTCTTTATTTTTACTCACATAATAATTTTGATAAAAACACATAATATGATTTCGCGATGCAGCTGGGCAAATCCCAAAAACGAATTATATATTGTCTACCACGATAATGAGTGGGGCATAGCCAAGCATGATGATAATGAACTATTTGAGATGCTTATTCTCGAAGGTGCTCAGGCAGGTCTTTCGTGGGAAACTGTATTAAACAAAAGAGAGAATTACCGAAAGGCTTTTGATGGCTTTGATCCTAATATTGTTGCAAAATATAGTGAAGATAAAGTAGCTGAGTTGCTAGCCAATGCAGGAATAATAAGAAATAAGCTTAAAATTAATTCAGCTATCCGCAATGCAAAGATTTTTCTTGAAATTCAGCAGGAGTTTGGTAGTTTTGATAAATATATATGGGCTTTTGTGGATAATAAAGTTATAGTAAATAATTATGATAGTATTGCCGAAATGCCGGCTACAACTTCTATTTCTGATACTATTTCTAAAGATCTAAAAAAAAGAGGGATGAATTTTGTTGGCTCTACCATTATGTATGCTTTTATGCAGTCGGTGGGAATGGTTGATGACCATGATACAATCTGTTTTAAAAGAAAGTAGATATGAAGGAAATTAATATTCAATATTATAAAACAGCAATTGGAGAGTTAATAATAGGTTCATTCGAGGGTGAATTATGCCTTATGGATTACCGATATCGTAAGCAGCGCAATAGGGTAGATACCCGTATTCAGAAAGGCCTATCAGCAGAATATGTTATTAAGAGTGATGATATAATTGAAAAAACTATTTCTCAAATAGATTTATATCTTAGAGCTGAGACAAAACATATTGATATTCCCTTGTTAATGGTTGGTAGCGATTTTCAGAAATCAGTATGGAAAGCTTTATTGGAAATTCCATATGGTAGCACTGCTTCATATATGCAAATAGCGAATATGATAGGGAATCCTAAGTCAGTACGTGCTGTGGCGAATGCCAATGGTGCAAATGCTATAGCTGTAATTATACCTTGCCATAGAATTATAGGAAGTGATGGCAGCTTGGTTGGTTATGCAGGAGGGCTAAAGTCGAAACGTAAATTATTGGAGATTGAGCGAGCTCCTATTATGGGAATGTTAGATTTATAAAATTGACGAAAAAAATATGTGCATTAAAAAAGCCATTGAATAGTTTTCAATGGCTTTTTCGGTATAATTATTAGAGGTTTTACTTTTTCATGGATAATATACCAACGGCACAACCAGGTTTACCTTCAATAAATGAAATCTGAATTTTATAAATAGCGCTCTTTCTACAAAAGAACTCAAATGCTTTGAAATTGTTTTGACTAGCATTATGAAATGTACTTGCCACTAATTTTCCACCATCATATAATTGTAATATAGCTTCACCCTCAGAATCGTTTGCGCTACATACATCAAATTTATATGTGTTTCCTTTATTTAAAAGTACGGAGAAACGTGCTAATGGTAAATCTTTATCTTCACCTTGTGCTTCTAATTTTGCCCTATATTGTTGCATAAACATAGCGCTAGATGATACCTTAGCACTACAGCTAGTTACCAAACTTTGATTGCATTGTGAGCTAGCAAAACTAGTTGAAAAAAGTAGGAATATTATGATGCTTATAAATCGAATCATTCTTATAAATATTATTAATGCGTGATATTCGTATTATTTTTTGTAAAAATAGGGTTATTTTGCATATAACAACATTATTTTTTTCATATTTATGAACTAATACTGTTATTAATTAATTTCTCTCTTAGAATAGAAATCTTTAATGCAATTAAATCTATTTGGTCATCAGTAATATGCACTGTGCTTTCTGATGTTTGATGAATTACAAGCATGCCGTTTTCTACCACTGTTTCGGGTTCTCCTTCTACTGTTGTAATCTCAACTTCATTAAATATATTTTTTAACTCATGCAAATCAGTAGCAAGTTCCTCAAATCTATCATCAGATTTATAATTATCGATAATGATTACCAAATTATTAAGAATTAATTTCTGTTCACCAATTCTTTCAGCAATTTTTTTATTAGGTTTTTCTTTATAAACCATAGTTGCCAAACTAGTACTTTCTACCCATACACCAGTTATCATTAGTGCGCTGATATTTGTTCGGTCAGTTGAGCGTAAGTATGCTTCCATATTATTAAAACTTAATATGGATGTATAAATCAATGAATCGAGGGTTTTTGAACTTGTGGCAAGCCTTTTCAATAAACTAAAATTAAAAAATTGACCAACTTTAAGCTTATTAGAAAGTTTGTTAATTCCTGATACTGTAGACATTACAGAGCTTGTTTTCTCATAAATATTTAAGTAGCCCAAATCTGCACCAAGAATCCCAATATTAATTGCACAATCAAAATCACTAATCATATTATCTATATTATCAGTACTTGCTATGCATGCTCTATCAAAAGGCACTTTCTCGTTCCTTAGCAAACTTGCAATTTCAATGGGAGATGATACATTACTAATTAGCTCCTCCATGCTTTCTTGAGAAATTTCTAAATTATTAGCAGAGGTAACTGTGTCTGCAATTAAATCTTCGTTATCACCTATAGAGTTTACACAGCAGGTAAACAATATTGGAAGAATGAGAATTAATAATACTAATTTATTATTCATAATAGTTGTTGTTAGATAGTAACTTATATACGCTTAATAGTTTTATTGAATATTTTGTTATTAAAAAGTTTTTGATTTAATAGTTTTCTTAGTAAATCGAAACGTAATAAAAAGAGCATTAAAATATTCATTAGCCAAATTATACTGATATTAAAATTAAAGGTTTCATAATATTTACCCATAAAATGCTTTTTAGGTGCAAAAAAGTGAGAACTAAAGTCAAAATATGATTCTACAATTGGTTCGTGGTATATTGCATCAACATGCTGAATAAGTTTGTTATTATTATTCAGAATTTTATGTTTTTCGTAAAACTGTGTTACAATGTCATTTACAGCTTCATTATGATATTTATTCCTAAGAGAATAGTACTTGTTTTTTTGGGATTTCAAGAAAAACTCTAAATCATTAGTATGTGCAGTATGTGCCATATAAAAATCATTAGCATATATTTTCTCCAATTTATTAATAAAAGTTTTGTATTCCGTAAAAAAATCAAGCTCAATATTATCTTCTGAAATATTGGAAATACTGTCTGAATGCAAATTAGGGTGCTTTATTGTTTGAGAATGGTACTCATTAATAAGTAACTCAAGCGCATTTTTGTAATTAGTATTATTGGTTTTGGATACGTATAAATCCTTACATATATCTAAATAATTCCTTAATTCGGGCACATAATAAACTTGATAATAATCTGCTTGACTTTCATTCTTCTCGAGTTGGTAAAAGTGCTTTTCAAATTTATTCTGTTTAAACTGATATACCATTAGCCCTTCGTAAGCCCATTTTGAAGCCATTACATCAGCAATAAATGGTGCCTTATCAATTCTCACCAAATCTTTATTCATTTTGTCGAAACTAAACATAGCTCCTCCAAGAATCATTTGTGGGATTATT
>Ga0256842_1003334_pt1 | contig 10763 bp, 12 predicted proteins | sample 4559240metaG_FD_185973 | JGI IMG/M metagenome (GOLD analysis project Ga0256842, IMG submission 185973) | Hydrothermal vent microbial communities from Guaymas Basin, Mexico - 4559-240 | ecosystem: Environmental > Aquatic > Marine > Hydrothermal vents | place: Mexico: Guaymas Basin | collected...
ATCATTTTGCAAAGCTGTAATATCATTTACTATTTGAAAGCCTTTGTCAAGTGCATATTTAAGACATAAAGGAGAATAACTATCTAAAGAAAAGCATATTTTTTCATATAAATTCTTTTCATATATAGAGTCAATTATGGGTTTTAGTCTTTCAAATTCTGTTTTCTCGCTAACGGTTTCACTACCGGGTCTTGAAGATACTGCACCGATATCGACGATAGTAGTACCATCTTCGATAAATTCTTCTATTTTTTCAACCGCACTTTCTCCTTTATATCTACTGCCTTCAAAAAAACTATCATCATTTGCATTTATTATAGCCATTATTTCTGGATTGTCGTAATCTTTTATTTTTGTAAATTTTTCAAACTCTTTAGCTATATTTTTCAATCCGAAAGGTTGTGTTTTTTCTTTTTTAATAAGGATATTTAATTCTTTATTTGTTGCTATCAAAAGAGCATCGGTTGTTTTATCCGTATTTAGTATGGTATTTTTACTTACTGCAAGATCTGCACCGATAGAAAGAGCATCCTGCTTTAGTATCAAAGCTGCCGGAGTTTTTAACTCTTTTATATATATAAAGTTCAGTTGCATTTTATTTTTCAGGAGAGTTTTACCCTCTTTTGTAACACCTATTTTATCCAGTATCCTATCTTTGTCTATTCTATTTGATATAAGTAGAGTTTTCATCTTTTTCCCATATAGTTAATATTCCTGCAATTATAACAAAAATTAAAGCAATACCATAACTTAAAAATAGATTTGTATTTGACAATATGACAAGCCATAGAGTTCCTAAGATAGGAGTTATATAGACAAAAATCGCAACCTTTGATGCTTCCCAGAGTCTTATAGCTTCTATCCACCAGATATACGATATGCCATTTATAATGATACCATTTATCGCTATAAAAAATAGACTGCTTGTATCTAAAAGTTTTAATCCATTAGTACAAAATACCCAAATTAGGCTAAACAAACTACCCCATATGAAAAACATCAGTGTTCCGTTTATAGGATCTACCTCTATCTTCTTAGATAAAACGGAAAAAAGAGCAAAAGAAAAAGCACCAATAAATACGACACTCAATCCTATTGGAAAGCTAAAGTTAAAAATAGATATATCGCCTTTGGTGATAACTATCACAACAGCTAAGAATCCGAGAATTATGGATAATATCTTTTTTAAAGTAAATTTCTCTCCCAATAAAAAAACAGATAAAATCACTATCAAAACAGGCCAAAGATACTGGATGATGATAACCTCTATAGGGTTTGCAAATTTGTATCCGAAATATATACATACATAGTATAAGAATGTACCTAAAAACCCGAGTATTGCAGTCTGCTTTATGATATTTTTGTCAAATTTAATGCTATATTTTGAAATTTTGGCATATATAAATATAGCAATTACCGAAAAGATATTTGAATAAAAAAGAAAATTAGAGCCATCTATTTTTTGCTGAGCCAAACTGGAAATAACAGGTATAAAACTCCATGCAAGTATGGATAAAAATGTGTAGAGTAGGGCTTTATTTTTGTTTTTCATCTCTGTTGAAGATAGTTAAAAGAGCTGTGCTAAGAAGAAAATCCGTTCTTGTGTTTAAGTCTGCAAGTTGAAGAGCATTCTCAAAGACTTCTATCTCTTGTTCGTTTAATTTTATTTCGTATTTGTGAATAGCTTCGTAAAATATGGTTTGCATAAGTTCTTTTGATTGATTTTTTGAAATCCTTTGATGCTCCTTGATAAATAAAAATATCTCATTTAAGTCCATTTTGCATAAATCTATCTCAAGTTTGTCTTTTTGTTTATGTTTTAATATATTGACTATTTTCAATCTTGATCTAATAGTCGGTAAAAAATTTGATTTGGAGTTGGATATGATGATAAATATCGTATTGCTTGGCGACTCTTCAAGAATTTTTAGTAGAGAGTTTTGAGCATATATGTTAAATGATTTTGCACAAATTAGAAGATATTTTGTTTTATCCTCTTTTATATAAGCTTCTTTGGTAACAAACTTGGCATCCTCTATCAAAAATTCATCTCTACAAAACTCTTTGATAATATATCTTTCTAATTTTAGATGAAGTTCATCTTTTGTGGACTCCAAATCATCGCAAATGATGATTAGATTGTTTTTTAAATCAAGCTCATTCACCCTAAATCTTCCATGCTAAGTTCAGAAAATAAAACCGCATCTATGCTTTTGTCAAAAAGTCTTGCTAACTGTATAAGTTTTAGATCAAGTAGATCGTCGCTTGAATTTAGATAAAAACTGTTTTGTATCTGCTCATCCATTATCCATAAAAAACTTTCTTCATGATGTTTGGCTATTTTTGCTCTTTGGCTATCACTTTTTCCTATATAGAAAAATGTGTATCCTTTGGGATATGAGATAGAGAGCATATCCTCGACTATATCTATCCTACTCTTGCTATTGGCTTCATCTATATCGCAAAGTAATTCTTCATATCTAACGATAGGTAAAAAAGGTCTATTTTTTTCAAAATTATTTAAAGTACAAGATAAGTATTTACCAAACCACTCTCTTTGTTTGTCTGTTATGATGATTGTTGTATGTCCGAGAAATATATTTTTAAGAGCGGAAGAAACAAGAGGTACCCATTCAAATCTTCTCTCTTCCATCCAACTCATCAAAGATTCGTCTTCTCTAATGGTTTCAAGTGTCCAAGCGAGAAATTTTTGCATCAGTTAGCTTCTATCCAGATGGTATGCATCATGAAGAGATCTAACGGCAAGTTCTCCATATTTATCGTCTATCACCATGGAAACTTTTATTTCACTTGTGCTTATCATTTGTATATTGATATTTTCTTTTGCGAGTGTGTCAAATGCTTTAGAGGCTACACCGCTGTGTGACTGCATTCCAACTCCTACGACAGAAACTTTTACAACCTTTGTATCAAACTCAAGTTGTTTTGATGCATCAAGTTCATTCATAACTCTTTTTGCTTCTTCTATTTCGTTTTCAGGGACTGTAAATCCTAAGTTTGTAACTCCATCAAGTCCTATATTTTGTATAATCATATCTACATTTATATTTTCTTTTGCCAATCTATTAAAGATTTTTGCGGCGATTCCAGGCTCGTCTTTTACTCCTCTTAAAGTTACCCTTGCTTGATTTCTGTCAAGAGCTACTCCGCTAACAAGTGGTTTTTCCATAATATTCTCTTCCTTTGTTATTAAAGTTCCTTCATTTTCATTAAAGCTACTTCTTGTGACCAGATTTACATTCAATTTTTTAGCAAGTTCCACTGATCTGTTTTGTAAAACTTTAGCTCCAAGACTTGCAAGTTCCAACATTTCATCATAACTTATCTTGTCAAGTTTTCTTGCTTTTGGTTCTATCCTTGGATCTGTTGTATAAACTCCGTCAACATCAGTATATATTTCACACAAATCTGCTTTCAATGCCCCGGCTATCGCAACAGCACTAAGATCACTACCCCCTCTGCCAAGAGTGGAAACTTCTCCATTATTGGTTATACCTTGAAAACCAGCAACAACAACGACTTTTCCCTCTTTTATATTTTTTTTTATTTTATTAGAATCTATCTTGTCTATTCTGGCTCCGGTGTGGATATCATCTGTATAGATTCCGGCTTGTCTTCCTGTCAAAGCTATAGACTTCAACCCTTTTGAATAAAGAGCGATAGAAAGTAGAGAGCTTGTTACTCTTTCTCCGGAACTAAGAAGAAGATCCATTTCTCTTTTTGGAGGGTTTTCTGTGAAATACTTTGCAAATTCTATAAGTTTATTGGTTTCTCCGCTCATGGCAGAAACTACTACTACAACATCGTTACCAGCATCTTTTGCTTTTTTAACTCTTTTGGCGACTTCATCTATTCTTTCTATATTTCCTACACTAGTGCCGCCATATTTTTGAACTATCAACATTTATAAATATCCCTCTTTTCTAAAATAATTTAAAACTTCTTTATATATCGGTCTTTTAAAATAAATTATATAGTTAAAAACATCTTTGTATTTGATAAATTTATAATCATCAAATTCGGGATGTTTTGTTTTCAGATTTATCTTGGCACCCTCTTTTAGCCTAACAAGAAAATATTTTTGTATCTGTCCGTCAAAGGGATACATTTTTTTGGCTATAATATTTGGAAAATCATAGCTTACCCATTTTGGATATTCGGCTACTATTTCAATATCATTTGTGCCTATCTCCTCTTTTAATTCACGAAGAAGAGCTTCTTTTGGGGCTTCTCCTTTGTCTATGCCACCTTGAGGAAATTGCCAACTATCTTTTATATCATTTCTACTTGCTACAAATATCTCACTTTTAAAAGGGTATTTAGGAGATACTATTATAGCTGCTACATTTGGTCTATATCTCTTTTTTTTATTTTCCATTTTCATTCTTGATTTAATTTTGTGTATAATTTTATCAAAATTACTATTAAGGTTTTATTTGTTACTCTATATTCATATACCATTTTGTGATAGCAAATGTTACTATTGTGCTTTTAATTCTTATGCAGATAAAATTTATTTAAAAAAATTTTATATGAATGCTTTGTTGGAGCAGATAAAGTTTGAATTAGATAGATTTGAAGTTAAAAAAAAGTCGATAGAGACTATATTTATAGGAGGAGGTACTCCGTCAACAATAGATGCATATATGTATGAAGATATTTTTACATATATAAAACCATACCTTTCAAACAAAGTTGAAGTAACAACAGAAGCAAACCCAAATAGTGCGACTGAGAAATGGCTACAAGATATGAACAAAATTGGAATAAATAGGATAAGTTTCGGGGTACAAAGTTTTAATGATAAAAAACTTAAGTATCTTGGCAGAAATCATTCTGCAAAAGTAGCTATAAATGCCATTGAAAATGCTAAAAAAGTTGGTATTGTCAATTTATCTTTGGATTTAATACATGGTGTACAAAAAGATAATAAAATTTTATTGAAAAGAGATTTGGATGTGGCATTTTCGTTACCGATAAATCATATAAGCACTTATCATTTAAGTATAGAAAAGAGAACAAAGTTTGATAAGGATAAAGTAAAAAACAGAGATATTATTGAAGAGCAAAGATGGTTTTATGAGGAGATTGAAGGTAGAGGTTTTAAGCAATATGAGATATCAAACTTCGGGAAATATATCTGCAAACACAATCTTGGATATTGGAAACATAAAAACTATATCGGGGTAGGAGCAGGTGCAGTGGGATTTTTGAAAGATAGAAGATTTTATCCTCATAAAAGGATAGATAGGTATATAAAAGATCCGCTTTTTGCAAAGATAGAGATACTTAGCAAAAGTGATATCAAAACCGAGAAGATTTTTTTGGGATTGAGATCTGTTGTGGGGATAAAAAAGGATATATTTAGCAGTGATGAATTAAGCAGAGTAAATATACTTTTAAAAGAAGATAAACTTTTTCAAAAAGAAGATAAATTTTACAATAACGACTATCTTTTAAGTGATGAAATAGCTCTATTTATCCTCTCTTGTTAAGTTGTTTAAACTAAATAATGATAAAATTTGCTGACAGATAAATACAAAGGACATAAATTGCAAATATTGTTTATTATGGGTGTTATATTTGTGCTTGGCTCTTTTATGAAAGCATTTGTGCAAAACCTTGGTATTTTGAATGTCGTCGGATATTTAGTGCTTGGTGTTATTTTGGGACCAAGTGGGTTTGATCTTATTCCGAAAGAGTTTATCCATGGAAGTAATTTTATCATAGATCTATCTTTATCCCTAATATCTGTTTTAGTTGGAGCAAATCTAAGATACGATATCTTAAAAAATATGCTTAAACAAATCTTTGTCATATCTTTATCGGAAGCGATTTTTACTTTTTTGTTTATAAGTACATCTTTTTATGCAATGTTTGATCTTATGAATTTTAGTTTTAGTAGCGAGTATCAAATAATAGCTGCTATGCTATTTGGAGGACTTGCTACGGCGACGGCTCCTGCAACCATCCTTGCAGTAACACATGAGATAAAGGCAAAAGGAAAGTTCAATTCGTTTTTGCTCGGTATAGTTGCAGCGGACAATGCATTTGCTCTTATATTTTTTAGTTTTATAGTTATTATTTCTAAAACTTTTATAGATTCTACTTCGATAAACTTTCATCTTGTTATTGATATAATAAAAACCGTTTTATTTTCTGTAGCAGTGGGTATAACGGGTGCTTTTATCTCGGAGATAATCGATAGAGTATTTAAAAAAAATCAAAATGTAAAAACCACCTCCACTCTCGGTATGATTTTTATAACATACAGCATTAGTCAATATTTTTTCCTTGAACCGCTATTGGCTTCTTTAGTGATGGGGGTTGTGGCAGCCAATCTTTCGACAAATTTTTATCTTGTAAAAAAGGAGTTTGACAATCATCTAAAAGATATCATTTTTTTACTCTTTTTTACTATTTCGGCAATGCATTTAAATATATCATTTTTGATTCAAATGCCTTTGGCAATTGTTGTTTATGTGTTTTTTAGAATTGTTGGCAAGATTGTGGGTGTCTATGTGGGTTCAAAACTCTCTAATGCTGATGAAAATATAGGAAAACATCTTGGCATTGCTCTTTTTCCCCAAGCTGGTATTGCTATAGGGTTAGCACTATCTTTGCAAGAGATAACTGATTTTAAAACTATCTCCTCTATAATACTAAATATCATCATAGCCACTACTTTAATACATGAGCTAATAGGTCCTTTTTTAACTAAAACTTTTTTGATGAAATATTGCAAATATTCAAAAAAGAGGTAAAAATTTTATTATTAAGTTTATTTTGTTTAATTACAATCTGTAAAATAATATCTTTTTTATGATATTTCAGATAAAATGTGCGAAATTTAATTTGGGAAAAGTATAAATGTTTGGAATGGGTTTTTCAGAGATTTTAATAATCTTAGTAATAGGCATTTTGTTTTTAGGACCGGATAAGTTGCCGGAAGCCATGGTAAAGATAGCAAAGTTTTTCAATGCTTTTAAAAAAACTATCAATGAAGCAAAAGATAGCATAGACCAAGAATTAAAAATCCAAGAGTTAAAAGCAGAAGCTATGGAGTATAAAAAAAGACTTCAAGAGACTACTGATACCGTAAAAAGAGGTATGTACATAGAAGAGATAGAAGATATTAAAAACAGTACAACCAACTTAAATCAAACCATAAAAAATAGTATTGAAGATAGTATTAAGCCGGAAATTGAGTCTGAAAAAGAGAAAAAGATAGAAAAGAAAAATTCAAAAGTTGAAGATAATAAAAAGATAAAACAAGAGGAAAATAAAGATGTTTGAAGAGTTGAAGCCCCATATAGCGGAACTTAGAAAAAGACTTGGTATATCAGTAGCTACTGTTATAGTTATGTTTTTTGTTTGCTTTAATTATTGGGAGCCTTTACTTGGATGGATGATAGCCCCTCTAAAGGCTACTTTGCCTTCAGGCAGTGATATCATATTTACAAAGGTGCAAGAGCCTTTATTTACTGCTCTTAAAGTTTCTTTTTTTGCATCCTTTATCGTATCTTTACCTGTTATATTTTGGCAATTATGGCTGTTTATATCTCCGGGGCTTTATGAAAATGAAAAGAAAATGATACTTCCTTTCGTTTTTTTTGCTACTATTATGTTTTTGATGGGTACTGCTTTTTGTTACTATGTGACGATACCCTTTGGATTTGCTTTTCTTATAAACTTTGGAGGAAAACTATTTACCGCACTTCCAAGTATAGGTGAATATGTCGGCTTTTTTACAAAACTTCTGATGGGCTTTGGTATAGCTTTTGAGTTGCCGGTTGTTACATTTTTCTTAGCAAAACTGGGTCTAATTACCGATGAAACATTGAAAGGTTATTTTAGATATGCTATCATTATTATATTTGCTATATCTGCACTTTTAACTCCTCCTGATGTCTTGACACAATTTCTCATGGCAGGACCTCTTATATTGTTGTATGGTGTTTCTATACTTGTTGCAAAATCAATCAATCCCATCCAGCCGGAAGATGATAGTGAAGGGGATGAAAATGAGGATAAAAAAGAGGATGAAAATGAGGAAAATCAAGCTGCAAAGTAGATATAATTGAATCCTCTTAAAGTAGATAGCTATGATTATGAATTACCCAATTCTTTGATAGCTTCATATCCTGCTGATCCAAAAGATTCTTGTCGCCTTTTAATATATGATAGAAAAAATGACAAAATAATACACGAAAGATTTTACAATATCTTAAACTATATTCCAAGAGATTGTGTCATTGTTTTAAACGATACTAAAGTTATAAAAGCGAGGATTTTTGGAAAAAAACAAACCGGCGGAAAGATAGAACTTCTTTTGAATTCCCCTTTGGATAACGATAGATTTTTGGTGTATATAAGAGGAAAAGTAAAAGAGGGTATTGAACTATTTTTTGACGATGATTTAATTGCCAAAGTTTGTGCTATATATAGCGACGGTACAAGAGAGGTAAAATTTTACAAAGAGGGTAAAGTGCTTGATTTTTGTTCTTTAGATAAGATATTGAGTAAAATAGGGCATATTCCTCTACCCCCATATATAAAAAGAGAAGATACGATGGAGGACGAGAGGGATTATCAAAGTATATTTGCTAAAAATATAGGTGCAGTTGCTGCCCCTACCGCATCTTTACACTTTAGCGACCATCTTTTTAAAAAGCTTGAAGATAATCATAAGATATGCTACTTAACTCTTCATGTCGGAGCAGGTACATTTAAACCTGTTGAAGTTTCCAATATATTGGAGCATAAAATGCACTCTGAATTTTATGATATAAATAAAGATACAAAAAAGCTTTTAGATTCCGATAAAAAAATATTGGCTATAGGAACAACTGTTACCAGGACGATAGAGTATTATGTTAGAAATAAAAAAAGTGTTGGCAATGCCGATATTTTTATACATCCGAAAAATCCTCCCATGAGAGTAAACCATCTACTTACCAATTTTCACTTGCCGAAATCCACTCTTTTGATGCTTGTTAGTGCATTTATAGGGATAGAAAAAACTTTGGAGCTATATAAAATCGCAATAGATAAAGAGTATAAATTTTTTTCTTACGGTGATGCTATGCTTATACTTTAAGCCAACATATTAATAAGTCCGCCGATAAGTTCTTCTTGAGTTTTTACGGCTTTGACTTGAGCATCAAATCCGGTAGAAGCAACCATTTGATCGGTTGTCTCTTTTGCAAGATTGGTAGAAGTTGAGCTTTTTGAGGATGAGGCGACCACAGAATTCGAGTCGTTTTGGATCATTGTGGTATCTGTAGCATTATAATCTTTAGTATTGATATTTGCAACATTGTTTGCAGAATTTGACATCCAAGTGCTATATGCATTTATAGAGTTTACATTTGATACCATGATAAATCCTTCTGCTAATATTTATCATATGATACACTCTCAAAAATAAAAAGAAGATAAAAATATCGATTTATGGCATAAAAAATTTGTCATATCTTTTTTATCACTGTTTTTTTCACTCATTCTTTTAATGAATTTTTTACACTTTTTGGGTATAATAATTCTTAATTTTTAAAAAAGGGATAAAATTTGTCAAAATCAGTATTTATTTTTAGTGTTATATTATTTGTAATATTAATAGCACTTTCTAATTATACCGTCCAATTTTCTATAAACCAGTGGTTGACATACGGGGCATTAGTTTATCCGGTTACCTTTTTGATGACCGATATACTTGGTGAAAAGTATCCTAAAAAGGATGTTTTAAGAGTGGTAAAATATGGTATAGTTTTAGCTATCATTCCCACTTTGATGATATCCAATTTTCGTATAGCTTTGGCTTCGATAGGGACTTTTGCCGTAGTGCAACTGCTTGATGTGCATATATTTCACACCCTAAAAGAGAAGCTTGAAAAACTTTGGTGGCTTAGAAATAATGCAAGTACGATGACAAGCCAATTTTTTGATACGATTTTGTTTTTTACCCTTGCTTTTAGCTTTGTGATGCCGTTTGATAAGATAGTGCATCTCATAGTGGGAGATTATGCTGTAAAGATTGTGATAGCTTTGCTTGATACTCCTATATTTTATCTTTTAGCGATAAAACTAAAAGATTTCAGCTTTAAAAAATCGATAGCATAAAGGTATAAAATGATTTTAAAACTCGGTATTCCAAAAGGCTCTTTGCAAGAGGCGACAATAGGTATCTTTAAACAGGCGGGTTACGATATAAGCATAAAGTCAAGGAACTACTATCCGAGCATTGACGATGAAGAGATAGAGTGTATGCTTATCAGAGCTCAAGAGATGGCAAGATATGTAGAGGGCGGTCAGCTTGATTGCGGTTTGACGGGGCTTGATTGGATAAAAGAAAATAGAGCCAATGTTGTGGATATGAGTGAGCTTATATATGCTAAAACAAGTTACAAGCCTATCAAATGGGTGCTTGCGGTCAAAGAGAACTCGGATATCAAAACAGTAAAAGATCTTGAGGGTAAAATCATAGCTACGGAGGTGGTAAATCTTACGAAGGATTATTTGGCATCTCATGGAGTAAATGCTAAAGTTGAGTTTAGCTGGGGAACTACGGAAGTTAAAGTACCGGAACTTGCAGATGCTATCGTAGAGATCACCGAAACAGGCTCAAGCATAAGAGCGAACAATCTAAAGATCATAGACACCGTGCTTGAAACCACTACGAGATTTATAGCCAACAAAGAGGCATACAACGACCCTTGGAAAAGAAAAAAGATGGAAAATAT
>Ga0256842_1003336_pt1 | contig 10760 bp, 10 predicted proteins | sample 4559240metaG_FD_185973 | JGI IMG/M metagenome (GOLD analysis project Ga0256842, IMG submission 185973) | Hydrothermal vent microbial communities from Guaymas Basin, Mexico - 4559-240 | ecosystem: Environmental > Aquatic > Marine > Hydrothermal vents | place: Mexico: Guaymas Basin | collected...
TTCCCCAGGTCATGAATTAAAGCTCCAATTTCAGCAAATAAAATGTCATTTCTACTTTCAATCAGCTCTTTAAGCCCCATTTAGGCTCTCCACTTTAAATCTTCCCCAGCCACTTTTTGTTTTTGCACCAATACCTTTTTCTGAAAGCTTTTTAAAAGCTTTTTCTAAAATTTCTTTATCTTTTTCCCACTCCTTGTCAATCTCGTCAAATTTACCCTTAGCAATAAGATCAAAAGGAAGCCACAAAATCTGTCCCTCAATCTTCTCTCCTTCAGGCACAACCTCGTAAAAAATCGGCCCCCGAGCAGGTGTTCTTTTCTTTCTATCTAAAGGCGTAATCACATCAAGTTTTACCTTAGTGAAGTATGTATCTTCAAAAATTAATCTTCCTCTACAGGATCCTTCTTTATCCACAATTTCTTCTTTTTTCAAATAATTTTCAAAAGCATCTGTTATTTTTTTCAAAACTTCTTCAATTTTATCCACTTCTTTAATTCCGCCTGTAGCAAGAAGGGACTTAAAGGTAAACCACTTTGCCTCTTTTTCTTTTCCGAAAAGTTTTACAATCCGTGCCCGTTTTTTAAAGAAAAACCTGTCTTCCCTTTCTTTACTGTTTTCTTCTTTCAAAATTTCTTCTTCACTTTTTCCTGAATACTTATCAAAATACCTTTCCATAAGCTCATCTTCAATAACATCCACTGCAGCCTGTCTCAAAGCTCCTTTCAAAGAACTTCCCTTAAATATCGGTAATCCTGTCGGTCTTTCTTTAGCTATAGGATTTTGAATACTGTAAAACTTATTTTCTGAAGCCGTAAAAAAAGGAGAAGTAAGGGTAAGCTTAAATTTAATAATTTTAATATTTATAGTTTCAAAATTTTTTAAATGATTTGCTAATATAGAAGAATTTAACTCTTTAACCTCAACTAATTTTTTATTAAAATCATTAAGTTTTCTTTGATAAAATTCGGTCAGAATATCTTTCCAAGAAGAATGAAGTCCCTTCTCAAGAACTTTAAACAGCAGATGACATTTGATTGGGGTATTCCACATTTCTTCTAATGTTTTTTGTTTATCCTGTAACTTAATTTTTCGATCGTTTACAATTTCACTTAATAAATTTTTAATATTTCCCTGATGTTGATTATAAATAAATGCAAAATAATCGTATTTCACAAATTTTACCCCTCGTTCAAAATTTCTTTTCCTAACTTTTCATAAATTTCTATATCTCTTATATAATCTCTTATATAATCTTGTTTAGCATACCAAAGATAGCTATTTAATTCATCAGTTGATAAACTCTCTTTAACATCTTGCCAGTCATTATCTGTTAAATTGTATCCAAAAATCCTTACTTCAACTTGGTTATCAGAAATTTTATATCCATGACTCACAAAAATTTTTGCACCGTTTCCTTTCTTTCCCATTATATCATGTCTTAAATCTCTATTGTCTTGCCAAACATTTCTTAACAGATCTCTAATGTGAAAAGAAATTGGTAAAAAAGAATAATTGCTCCACAAATTGATTATATTACCGGTAAGACTTCTTAAAGATTTTCTATCGCTATTATTTTTTCTCCAGATATGCCTAAAATTGATATGGTTATTTAAAGTTAATTTGAGTTTTAAAAATTTAAAATTTTTTAAATTAGGACAATCATTGCAAGTTTTTTGTCTATCCGTTTTAATCAATTCAATTTCAGAAAATTTTACATCAACAAATTCATCAACATCAACTTCAAAACTAATCTCACAAACTCCATTTCCTTGTGAAATATGAGCTCCTATCATTCCCCAATCGTTTAATAATTTTAACAGTTTTACAAAAAGAACAATATAATCTTTGGAAACATCAAGTGAAAACTTAAATCTCAAAGAAATTGAACCTATTAAACCGCTACAATATCTTGATAAATATCTACCATTGTGTTTATCTGTTCGGGTTCTTACTTCAAATCTTTCTATTGGCTGCAATCTATTTTCTTCCACCTCCACTGAAAATCTTCCCTTCCAACCAGTTGTTCCAAATAAATAACATACTGGACAGATTCTTTCGTAAATTTTTGAAAATTCCTCTGGATTCCTCAACTCCAATTTACACTTATTATCACTTGTAGGATCACAAGCCTTATATCCCACCCCTCTTACCAATGCCTCAAACCACCAGCGTAAAGATCCCAATAGCCCTGTAAGTTTCAACTCTTTACACTCTCCTCTCGCATCTCCCGTCCAGATAGGAGTCAAAGTTCTAAGTAAAACTCTTATCTCTTTCATTTTTTCCTACCAAATCTCAGGGTCAAGTTCTTCTTCTGTCTTTTCTTTTAATTTTTCTTTTATAAACCAGTCAATTCCGTACTCTTTAAAGTCTTCAGCATACTCTTCTTTAATTTTAAGCACATAAAATCCTTTAAATTCTGTTAAAAGCCTCTCTTTCTGAAGTTTCTCAAAATAAAAAATTGGCACATTTACAGAATACTCATAAAGCACTCTTTTCACTTCCCATTTACTTAGCCCGAAGAGTTTTTCTATCTCCTCATAAGTAGAGTTCCTGTTTTCCTCATTTTCTATAAATTGAGAAAATTTTTTCAATTTTTCATCACAAAGCCTCATAACTGCAGGAACAACCACCTGAAATCCAGCAAGTTTCCTAAATAACCTCTGAGCCTCGCTCCTCTTAGACGCATTATAGAACTTTAAAAATTCAAGAGCTTCAAGAACACCTTTAATAAAGTCTTCCTTTAATTTTCCTGTGAAGACTTCTTCTATCATTCTTCGTTTATCTTCGTAAGTTAAAAGCCTTCCTTCGTAGTTTTTTAAAACTTCTGCTGTCTTTTTTACTACACTTTCGTCATAAATTAGATTGGTTCCTTTATCAACTTTATATTCATCTTTTTCTTTTTCTCCTAAAAATATTATGATGTTTGGCTCGTCAATGTCGTAATTTTTATTTTCTCTATTTCTAAAAACTCTACCCCACCTCTGAATCTGGCTATCAATAGGTGAAACTTCCGTAAGCATTAAGTCAAAATCTAAATCCACAGATGCCTCAATTATCTGCGTTGAAACAACAACCACTTTTTCTTCATTTCTTATTTTTTCCTTTATTTCATTTATACGCCTGTCTTTCTCTTTCTCAATAAGCCTTGAATGGAAAAGAAAGACATTCTCAAAATTCTGTTTTTCTTTCAACCATTTATAAATCTCAATAGCCTTCATTACATTGTTTACTACGATAAAAGTATTTTTCTCTTTAGAAAGATACTTATCAATAGCATCCTCATTTATCTCAACTTTCCCATTTTCATACCTTGCGAGAAACTTCTCAATGATTTTTATTCTGTGCCTTTTCGTAGAGTAGTTTTTAACTTCATCTTTGACAATTGAAGCATCGCATTTTTTAAGGGAAAGCTTAAATTTTTCTAATTTGTTTTTTAATTCTTCACTAATTTGCCATCCATCCTGATTTTCTTCAAAAAAGAAAGGCTCAAAGTAAGGAGGAAGAGTGGCGGTCATAACGAGGATGTTTCCCCCAAGTATTTGCACGATTTTAAGAGTTTTAATTATTATTGCTGCCATTTCAGGAGTATATGTTTGAATTTCGTCAATTACGACGGAGGAGAAAGGATAAACTGAAATTACCTTGTCTGAACCATAATAGTTAAGTGAAGTAAGAAACACCTGATCAGGGGTGGTTAAAAGTACAGGAGAGGCAAGAAGTTTTGACGCAGTAAGCTTTCTTTCAAGTTCAAGGCTCCTTCCTTCCTCCTCTTTTAACTTTTCTATAAAAGAGGTTGAATGCAGTATGTCAACATATTCTTTCTCAAAATAGTTTTCTCTTAGTCTTGCAAAGAGGTCGTTCAGGGCAACCCTTAAAGGTAGAGTGTAAATAAGTTTTCTCTTATTTTTCTCAGCCCAGAGAAGGGCAAACTCCGTCTTTCCAGAACCAGTTGGAGCTATAAGAACAAGGGACTCAGCAGACTGAAATCTTTTAAGAACCTCCTTTTGCCACTTAGGCTCACACCGAATTTTTTCTTTAATTCTTTCTTCAAAAGATTTCCCATTAGGCTTAAAAACTTCTTTTAAATTTTTTACTTCTTCAATAGATACCTCTGCACTTGCCGAATAATCACACCTTCTAAGAGCACCTAAAAATACGAAAAATTCGTAATCTGGATTCTCGTTGTCAATTTCGTAAAATTCTGCAAAGTCTGATATGTCGTCATCTCTTTCTTTAATCCGCTTCAAAAGTTCCTCTGCTCTGTCTTTAATTCTCTCTTTTTTTATTACTTGCAGGGCGATTTCTAAAAATGTATCTTTGAACTCTTTTTTTACTTCCTCAAAGATACCTTCTAAAAATACCTTTAGTTCCTCTCCCTTTTTAAACAAAAATTCAAGATATCTTTCAACCTCCTCAGGGTGGTTTTGAATGATTTTCATTAAGTCTTTTTCTCCTAAGAAATAATCGTTGTAATGATGAAGAAGAATCGCAGTCCTTATCTTTGGAAACCAGCTCACTAATTCTTTTAAAGAATCTTGAGTATCCTCAAGAAGAAGGGATGCCCAGATAGAAGAAAGGATTTCGTGTCTTAGGTTTATACCCTCACTTAGTTTTAAAAACTCTTCCAATTCTGTTTTTAACTCCTTCCCGTAAACTTTTTTCTGAAATTTATAAGAAATTTTTCCTAGATCGTGCAAAATAAGGGCTACTGCAAGACTTGCAAAAAAGTTTTGAAAGCAGGACTCGTTTTTAAACCAGGGAAAAGTTATTTTTTCTCTATTTCTTTTTGCAAATTTTTTTAGTTCGCAGGCTTTTTTTAGTGTTTCAAGGATGTGGTCTTTTAAAAGTAGGTTTTCTCCTTCTTCTGATTTGGCTCTCAAGAGGTTAATTAATCCCCCTTCCATCAAGCCTCCTTAAAGCCAGCCAAAGTCTTTTGGAATTTTAAAAATTTTTTCTCCAATTTTGTACCTTTCCACTTCAATTTCTTCTTTTAAGTAAACCACATAATCGTAACTGGTAAAAATAACAGGTATAAAATCTACTATTCTTTCTGTATCTTTTCCAATTTCCGCTTTATTGCGAACAGGCTTTCCATTATTTTTAAACTCTACCCTCTCTGGGATAGAATAAACAGGAAACTTTTCATTTTTAATAGGAAATCCTTTTAACTTTATGTAAGTTGGATAGGTTAACCAGAGAGATTTTTTAACTTTTTTTCTTTGAGGCTCTTCTTCCAAGAGTTTTACACTTTTTATAAAAATTACATCTTCACTTCTTCCAAGGGAGAGGACTTTTTTGGGATTTTCAAGAGCTTCTTTGATTTCTACAATTAGCTCCTTTTTACCTTTTATAAAAATAAACAGATACCCATTGAAAAGCTCCTGCTGATAAACAGGAGTTCGTTGGGCTTTAATATTTGAATTATAAAAAAAATGCCATATATTTCCAAGTGGATTTTTATCGTGCTTGTTAAGTAGGCCCTTCTTACCTATTGTTATTTCACCTTTTATTAACTGCTGGTAGTTCCAGAAAGTGCTTTCAAACCCTCCATGAATGCTCACTTTTAAATTCCAAAACTCTGGATCATAGTATCTATTTGTTGCATTTTGTAACATACCGATTATTGTTGACTTAGGGGGTAATGGATATGCTTGAGCATAATAAAAGGTAAATGGATTTCTATACTGAGCAAAAGGCTGAAAAATTTCTACAAAAAGAATATGTTTTTCCATATCTTTTTCCTGAAAAATTTACTTAATTCTTACCTCCACACTCGGATCATAAAAAACCTTCACCTTACTAAAAACATTTCCATTTTTAAAATCTCCCCAGACTTCTTTTATAAAGCTCAAAAACTTTTCTTCTGAAATTTCTTCTGCATCTGCACCTGTGTTTTTGAGAAAAACTTCAAACACAGGTTTTTTGCTTTTCAAAAAGGTATGCCTTACTCTGGAAATCTTCTTACCATCTTTCTCATCCTCTTCCACTTCTTCAATTCTTTCCTCAACATATTCATCTGCAAGGATAATTTTGTCTTTGTAAGTTAAATATGGCTTATCTTTGTAAACTCCAACTATCATAAGTTTGGGAGAAAGAGAACTCGGCACTCCTTTTATCTCTCTGTGGAGATTAAGCACTGCTTTTAAAAAGATTTCTATGCGTTTTTTTCTTTCTTCTTCAGAAAGTTTGTAAAATATCTCAAAAACTCCTCCCTTTGACTTTTTTCCTTTTGAGGAAGAAATCTCTTTTACTTTTGCAAACACCTTAATTTCGTTTCCATTTTCAGTTTTTAAGATTACTTCGCCTTCTTCTTTTCCATTTAAAATTTTCTTGAGTATTTCCACATCTTTTTCATCGGTTGTATAAACAGTTAATCTTCCAACCTTTTCTACATCAACGACTATAGTGTATTGATAATAAGTTTCGTGTTCCTCCTTGGTAAAAAGGTTTATATCCATTTTGTCTGTAACTCCTGCTTCAAGAGCTCTTCTTGCAGTCCAATGATTACCACAAAAGTGGTTGTCGTAGTTAAAGGGAGTCATAGAAATTGCATGGCTTATTTTAACTGGAGATTCTCTAAAATTTTGAGGCTCCGTATTTGTCACTAAAAATCCAAAAAGGTCAAATTCCGGATACTTTAAAATCTCACCATTAAACAAAAGCTCGGGTTTAGGTTGAAATGTGCCTCTTTCTCCGGCACCTTCTTTTTTTTCTTGAGTAAAAACATTTCCTTTAGCAAGAGGAAATTCTGAGGAGTGAAGAAGGCTATACCTCAAGGCATATCTACTTACCAAGGTATATTGCTTTCCATCCCACTTGGTAATTTTCTTAAGTTCCTGATAATTTCCTGCTCCTTGATCATAGTTAAGAGAACTTCCGTAAAATACTATATCCATCACAATAAACCTACTCATTTTGCTCACCTCCCTGAGCTGAAATTATTCCTAAAATAATGGAAAAGGCTACTTTTTCAAACTCAGAAAAACTTAAGGGATAAAGGCTCCCTATGTCTTTACAAAGATCTGCGACTTTTTCTGCTTTTTTACTTTTTGTATTTAAAACCCTCAAAACCTCCCAAAAAAATTCTCTCTGATTATTAGACTTAATCGCATTGAGAAGATTGTAAACAAGTTTCTGGGAATAATTTGCAGAAATATCCTGAAAAATCTCTTCCATTTCTTGCATAATTTTTTGATACTTCCACTTTTTATTCTTCGTGGATTTCTCCTCCATTTTCTCCTCCTCTGGAAGTTAAAATTCCTATAATCAATGCAAGAGCATAATTTTCCCAGGAAACATCGTTGGAAATAATGTTTTCAAAAATAAATTTTATAAGAGGAGAAAGATTCTCTTTCTTAGAAAGTTCAGTAAATTTTTTTAAAAGCGTATTTACGAAAGAAATTCTATTTTTCTTTTTTAAAGCTGAAAAAAGAGGATAAACAAGTTTTGACTTTTCTTCTTCATTCTCAAAAAGTTGAGAAATTAAATTTGCCCTTGATGCTAAAAGCAAATAAGTTTCTTTTATTTCGTCTACTAAAAATTTATATCCTCTGAAAAAATCGTTAGAAAAAAGAGCTTTGGAACTGTTTTCAGCATTTTCTTTTATCTTTGCGTCTATAGCAAGGGCGTAGAGAGAAGCTTTAAAACCTGGATTTTTGTTTTGTTTTAAAGCATAATTTGTGTGTTTAAGAATTTTCTCGTAAAGTCCCTCCCCTTTTATAAACTTTTCAATAAGCCATATTTGAGCTTCGCGTGCCCCTTTCCCTAATTGAATATGGCAATTTAAAGCATCCCTAATCTTATCGTCTATAAGCACACTTGCCTGAAGCTTAGGAATACCGATATATTCTGCTTTCAGTAAGTTTTGATTCTGTCCCATTTGGTATTCTATAATATACATATTTTCAAGAGTCCAGAGAGATTTAGTTTCCACAAGTGCATCAATTACTTCTCTCCATAAAAAGGTTAAAATTCTTCTTTTAGAAGAACTTTTCTTCTCTTTGTTAGAAAGTTCTTCTAATATTTTCAATTTTTTGTTTACTTTATAAGAGAACTTTAATTCTGGTGCATAAAAACAAAAATTTTCTTTTCCCAACTTTTCAAATCCTAAAGGAAAAGTAAGAAGAAAAACGAGAGGAAGCTTTATTACTTTTTTTAAATCAAAAACAGTTATGAAACTCTTTCCATAAAGCAGATTTTGAAATTCTCCTTTTGAAGGAAGAAATTTGTTGATAGTTTTATCTACATAAATAAGTGTTTCTTCAGAAAAATTCTTTAGTTCTAAAATTTCCCTAAAAGCTTCTCTCTGTTGATCTACTTTCCATTTTGGCTGAAAGAATAAAAAATTTGTAAATATTACAAATTTTCCAGAAAAACTTAATTTTATTTTATCTTTATTTTTATAATGTTTCTCTATAAACTTCCAAACTTTAGAAAAAATTTCTTCTCTTTCTAAAGCATTTTTAAATTCAGGAAATTTTAAATCTTTAGTTTTTAACCAATAAAAAAGCCTCTTTTCGTTTTCTAAGTAACTGTAATTATTGTAATGAACATAAGCAATAGGAAAATATCCGTAATACACAATATCTTCGTTTTCTTTAATTCTCTCCTGCAACTCCTCCAAATCCCAGCCATATACTTCTTCCATCAAATTTACAAATCCCAAAATTCCTGCATCAATGAACCAGTTTCCGGTAAATTGGAGAAAAGTATAAAGTTCAGTGTTTTTCATACAGGAGAAAGCTCCTACTTTAACTGCTTCTCAAATTCCATTTTAAGAAAATTTAATTTTCTTGTCAAGTTTAATTTTTAATATTATTATAAAAATTATGCTTAAGGAGCATTTAACAGGAACTCAGATTGCCTATTACATAGTGTGCAAAAGGAAACTCTGGCTTTTTTCTCATCAAATAGGATTTGAGAAGTATTCTGACTATGTGGAGCTTGGTAAATTAATAGATCAGGAATCCTTTAAAAAAGAAACCCACAAGGGAGTGGATTTTGGAGATGTAAAAATAGACTTTATAAAAGTCAAAGATGCTGTAATTGTTCACGAAGTTAAAAAGTCAAGAAAGTTAGAACCAGCTCACATCTGGCAGGTTAAGTATTATATCTTTAAGTTGCGAGAGCTTGGAGTAAACTGCTCTTCAGGAGTTATCCACTATCCTAAGCTCTTCAAGAAAATCCAAGTAGATTTTACTTCAGAAGACGAAGAGATAATTAAAAATTTCAGACAGGAGATAAACGAAATCTTAAGTGCCCCTATGCCTCCAGTAATAAACAAACCATATTGTAAAAAGTGTAGCTACTACGAATTCTGCTACAGCTAAACTTTAAAGAGGGGGGTAAATCTTGCGAACTTTTTATATTTTTTCTTCCGGAAAACTTGAAAGAAAAGAGAATACACTCTGTCTTAGAACGTCTGAAGGAAAACGCTTTATTCCCGTAACTCAGGTGGAACAGATTTATCTTTTTGGAGAAACAACTTTTAATACAAAACTTGTGAACTTCCTTTCTCAAAACAATATCTTACTTCACTTTTTCAACTATTACGGATTCTACACAGGAAGTTTTTATCCAAGAGAGTGTAATATTTCAGGCACAGTGATTGTGAAACAGGTTGAGCATTACTTAAATTTTGAAGAGAGACTTTACCTTGCAAAAGAATTTATTTCTTCTGCAATTCACAACATTCATAGAATGCTTGAGAAAAAAGAATATGAAAAGGAGATTGGAGCATTAAAAGAATGTGAAAAAGAAGTAAAGAAAGTGAGATCAATAACTGAGGTTATGCTTGTTGAAGCTAAAGCTCGGCGAATTTATTACTCAACTTTTGAGAAAATAACAAACTGGGAGTTTAAAGAAAGAACTTTTAGGCCACCGGAAAATCCTTTAAATGCTTTAATTTCTTTTGGTAATTCCATGCTTTACACTATTATTTTAAAAGAAATTTATCACACCCAGCTTCACCCAGCAGTAAGTTTTTTACACGAACCTTTTGAAAGAAGATTTTCTTTAGCCCTTGACATTTCAGAAATCTTTAAACCACTTATAGTGGACAGATTGATTTTTCGCCTGATAAATGAAAAACAGATTAAACCTTCAGATTTTTTAAAAGAAGTGAACTTTGCTTATCTGTCAGAGAAGGGAAGAAAGACATTCATTTATCACTTTGATAAACTGCTTGAATCCACTATTTACCACCGTAAGCTTAAAAGAAAGGTAAAGTATAAAACTTTAATCAAACTCGAGCTTTATAAACTGATAAAACACTTACTTGGAGAAAAACGATATAAGGCATTGAAAGTGTGGTGGTAAGGGAATGAAAGTAATTTTAGTGTATGATATTGAAACGGTGGAGCCGGCAGATCAGAAAAGATTAAATAAAATTCGTAAGATAGCAAGAAAATATCTTTATCAGGTGCAGAAATCCGTATTTGAAGGAGAAGTAACAGTAGCTCAGCTTGCAAGGCTTGAGAGAGCAATTCTTGAAATAATTGATAAGGAAAGGGATAGCGTAATAATTTACGAACTTCCAGATGGAATAAAGTGGGAAAGAAGGATTCTTGCAAGGAAAAAGATTGATTTTGATAGCAATATATTATAATATTATAATTAATATTAAGTGTTGTTCTTTGACAGGTGAATAAGAGTTGAAAGTTTAGTGAAAGAGTAGAAATCTTTTCCAAGCTACAGGTTTGACGCAAAAATATGGATTGAAATTTTACCAAACTAAGATATAATTTATATTTTGATAACGC
>Ga0256842_1003337_pt1 | contig 10757 bp, 11 predicted proteins | sample 4559240metaG_FD_185973 | JGI IMG/M metagenome (GOLD analysis project Ga0256842, IMG submission 185973) | Hydrothermal vent microbial communities from Guaymas Basin, Mexico - 4559-240 | ecosystem: Environmental > Aquatic > Marine > Hydrothermal vents | place: Mexico: Guaymas Basin | collected...
ATTGGTGGGTTGAAAGAGCAGATAAGAGAACTAATTGAAGTCGTAGAGCTCCCGCTTAAGAACCCAGAATTATTCGAGGAGATAGGGATAGAGCCTCCTAAGGGAGTCTTATTATATGGTCCTCCGGGATGTGGTAAAACATTGCTGGCGAAAGCTGTTGCTAGAGAATCAGGAGCTACTTTCATAAGTATTGTAGGCAGTGAGCTAGTCCAGAAATTTATTGGCGAAGGAGCAAGGATTGTGCGTGAAGTATTTAAGTATGCAAGGAAAAAAGCTCCAGCAATAGTCTTTATTGATGAAATAGATGCTATAGCCGCTAGGAGGCTTGACATAGGAACTAGTGGTGAAAGAGAAGTTCAGCGTACACTTATGCAATTATTAGCTGAGATTGATGGGTTTAAACCATTAGATAAGGTAAAGATAATAGCAGCAACTAATAGGATCGATATACTTGACCCAGCAATTCTGAGACCAGGTAGATTTGACAGGTTAATCGAAGTACCTCTGCCAGACTTAAAGGGTAGATACGAGATCTTCAAGGTACATACTAGGAGAATGAAGCTAGCAGAAGATGTTGATCTATATGAATTAGCAAGAATAACAGAAGGAGCTACAGGGGCAGAGATTAAAGCGATCGTTACAGAAGCAGGATATAATGCTATTAGGAATAATAGGAGAAAAGTAAACATGAATGACTTCTTAGAAGCAGTACGTAAAGTTATGAGCAAAAAGAGCATTAGAGAGAAAAACATAGACATTCTAGGGAGCAAGGAGAAGGAGTACTCAACATCATATATGTTCTAAAGCTTCTTTTACCAATATCATTGTTAAACCCTTTCTCTCATCATGTATTCTGAGGGATTTATATTGTATAAGAGAAGAGCATCTAGCGAAGAACTTGAAGAGCTAAGATGGATAGCTAATCTACAATTCGATGGATATGGTGTTGAACTTATCCCTGATGATATAATCCTGGTCATTAGTCCCTCAACTGGAAAGATCAGATACTTACTACATGATAATAAGCTGTATTTATCTCTCAGAGCAGGTGATCATAGATTTTTATTACATATTCCATCAGCAAAGGTATTGAACAAAGTAGCGAAGCATCCGAGGTTTAGGGTATACGTTAATAATAATTACGCTGAGTTTATAAAGAGTGGTGGAAATGTATTTAGTAAGCACGTAGTCATGGCTGATCCCGAAATTCGTCCGGGAGATGAAGTAGTTGTCGTTGATGAGAACGGTGAATTAATAGGTGTTGGAAGAGCTATTAGGCCTGGATGGGAAATGATATATTATAATTGGGGCGAGGCTGTAAGAATTAGGGAAGGTGTATTGGAGGAGTTTAGAAGTGGTAAGAGAAATTAAATTATTCTTATTAAAAGATATTCCACGAGAAGAACTAAGTGGTGCGTATTTTATAACTGGTTATCAAGGCTTCGGAATGGTCGGTTATCTTGCTAGTAGACATGTAGCTCTGGAACTTGGTCTTGAAAGAATAGGTTTTATACGGACAAAGTATTTCCCAGAAGCTACTTTTTATAAGAAAGGCATAGGCTTAGTTTTCCCCTTTGAACTATACTATGGCAAGGTGGGGGATAAGAAGCTCATTATATTAGTGAATCATAGCGTGCCGCATGTTCGTGAGAGAACTAATTATGCTGAGTTCATAGCAAAGTTCCTTAAAGAGATCAATGCATCGTTCTCCATATTAGTTGGTGGATTAGATCCGGCTATTAAAGAGAGAGAAGATGAAAAATATAGGTGGATACCCATAAATAATCCAGAAATAGTACTCGATGCACCTATTTTGGAAGATAAACATGTTATTGGCCCATTAGCATTAACGATGATGTTTATAGAAGCATATAAGATCCCCGGTGTAGCTGTTTTCGCCTATACAGAATTATACAGACCCGATCCTCGAGCTAGTGCTGTAGCTGTTAATGTAATTGGAGAAATACTTGGCACAAGTATTAGTACTAAGAAACTATTAGAGGAAGCTAGTATTATAGAGGCGGTGGAGGAGAAGAAAGAGGAGATAATGAAAGCTATGGAGGGAGAAATTAGGTCCGAAAAGAAAGAACATCCAATGTATATGTAGTTTTGGTTCTAAGCCATTTAATGATTTCATGTGTTAGTAAGTAATACTTTTCTTCAACTGGTTGGACTATTATTATTTTCTTCGGTCTTAATTTATTGATTACTTGTAATATCTCCTTCGACGCTTTAGTAATTACTTCTTTGTCAATTATGCCTACTTCATGCTGGAAGTATGGATAAGTATTAGCTAATTGTGGTGGAAAAACTCCTAGGTAGGGATGGTAGAATAATATAGTGTATTCAGGATATTTCCTTTTTGCTTCAATGTATTCTATTTGTTGATTATATGGTTTCTTATATGCTGGTATTAATAATATGTTCTCGAGTTTCTTATTAGATAACATACCGTAGACTTTTCTTTTTATTCTAATTAGTCTTGGATTGTGATGAGAATCTTTGTCTATTAGTAATAATGCATGTGTTGTTCCCTTGGTTTCTGGATTGTATTTTTCAAGGTATCTAGTATACTTCTTCACGATTTCGAATGCTTTCCTTAGTGTTGGGTGTGATTTGCTCTTGTATTCAAGATATTCCCATAGCCTTCCTTCTTTTATTGCTTGTTTTACGTTGTTGATTTCTTTTCTAAGCATATAGAGGTTATGTAGTGCTAAATACTCTACTCTTTTCTTTCTCGGCATCTCTAGTAATTCTTTTACTGTATATTTGCTACATACTGGGCAGTTGCATGGAAGATAGTGTAGTTCTTCTAATTTTTTCGTACCTGTTTCGGTCATGTACCTGTTGTCTCTGGCATATAGTATGTAGCTGGCTGAGTCGAAGAGGTCTCCACCCAATGCTACGAGGAAGGGTATTATCATTGGATGGCCTACACCAAATACGTGGAGGGGTTTGTGTGGTGGTAGGTGTAATCTTGCAAATCCTACTAAGTCAAGGATCTTATCATATTCATATTTTTCTAAGAGAACGGTTGGTGAACCGAAAGCGTTGATGTGATAAGGTAGTCTCCAAGCGGTTGATGTTGATATTAGTAATAGGTCTTTATATGGTGATCCTTGTACTGGGAAAACCCATAATTGGTCTGAGTCCATTATATATGGTAATGCCTCTACGGCTCGTTTGTTTGTTTCGAAGAGTGCTTGTCTTGCTTCTTCCCAAGACATTTTTGTTCCTGTGGGAATATCTAGTATGACAGCAATATCTGTTCCTATCTTTTTCTCGTACTCTACGATAGTCTTGTTATCTACTTCAACGTCTCCATATATGAGTACTTGGTATCCACCCGAGTCAGTCATTATAGTGTTATTCCATTTTAGGGAATCGTGTATTTTCTTTGGTAAGCCCTTGTTTCTTCTATAGAAGAGGTATGCATTGGTTATTATTCCGTTGAATCCAAGGCTACGTATAGTTTCGAGTGATGGTTGTTGACGAATAGGGTCTATGACTGGAAAAAGATAAGGAGTTTCAATTATCCCGTGTTTTGTTTTTAGTTTTCCTATTCTACCAGCTAGGTCATAGTCTCTTGTATCAAAGTATTCCAATATTATTTATCCCTTGAACAATTTCTTTCTTTCTTCAATGTATTTCTGGAAGAACTCATATAGTGTTTGTGCTAATGGACCTGTTCCCTCTACGCCTTTTTCTGATACTTTGTATCTACCTTGTACAATTACTACTCTTGCTTCTGGGATCACTTTTACTAAGTGGTCTGGAAGCCTCATCTCTTTGATAATAAATTCTCTGAAATCGTCCGGGTCGAATAATGGGATCTCGGTTGTCAAGATCTCTGACACTCTGTCTCCTTTAATTATTACCTTTGGGTATTTTGTACCATTATTGTCTACAGCGTTTTCTAGTAATAGGTTAAGAGACGGGTGGTCGAAGCCAATTAGTGTTCCCTCATAATATCTTCCATCCGCTAATATTACTTTTACTTTTTTATCAACAAGCCCAGCTAATTCAGCTGCTAATCTTCTGGATGCATCGACTAAAGCCATACCTAATCACCTTTTTATCTGGTGAAACATATATCTAGTAAGAGATATATTGGGATTACTCCTCAATAAAGAGTTTGTTAATAATAAGTTTTGAAGTGGTGCATAGGATATGCCGAAATACGAGTGTAGGGTAAACGATATAGAGCAACTAAGATTGCCACAGCTCTACAGGGTTAAGACAAGTTGTGGTGATGTGGAAATAGTTTTTGAAATGCATGAAAAAATAATGACGATCAACAAGGGGGAGGAATTAAGCATTGTGATAACTAGTAGTAAAGAGGAATGTATGAAGAACGATTTTTGTGGAAAAGGTCATGTTGTAAGTGTTACTAAGCTTGAAGATGTATATAGAGTTGTTATATCTATTGCTGGAATACTTGTTGTATTATTCTTGAAACAGAGACCTAGACAACCATATTCCGTGATGAACGAGGTATATGTTGGTATCTCGAAGAAATAAGAAAATATATCAAGTTACTATATAAGTTTTTCATCATACTACAGAATTTATTTCCTCTAATATTATAGGGGAATGAATTGGTTGAACATTATACTTTTATTAGGATCTTTAAGGAAATGAATGCGGAAAATGATAGTGTTGATAAGGAATTAAAGAAAGTAATAGAGTTTATTAAACAGAGATCTTCTGTTAAAAAGAACGTATCCTATTACACAATAACCTACATAGATAGAGGAGATGTTGACGGGCTTATAGTTATTAAATCTAAGGATGAGAAATCAGTAGGGCTGGAGGCAGAGATCATTAAAGACTATATAGTGTCAAGTATGGAGCACTTATCTGCTAAAATCATAGATAAACCGAGAAAACATGAATTAATAAAAATACCTAAGTCATCACGTTTTTTCGTAGAAGAAACAGCGTTGAACTAGTTGTCAAGTATTTTATCAAGCCTATTGTCAAGTATCCTAAGCAAGAGCTTTTAGTGAGTTTAGAAAACGGTAAATGTATTGAGTTAGGAGATGTAATTAATTCCATACTTCCTAGGAAAGCATGTATTCCAATAAATATGCTTACACATCACACCTTAGTCTTGGGTTCCACTGGCTCAGGTAAAACTCATACAGTCTCGGTAATAATTAATAGAATTATTGAGAGATTTAATGAGGTAAAAACAGTTATTTTTGACTGGCATGGAGAATACTCATATTTATTGAAGAGAAAGAGAAGGCTTGTACCATATAATTTACCTGTTGGAATTACTAATCTTATTGAAAAAGACTTGTACAGTTTTATAGATATTCTTGCTGATGTGTTAGAATTAACAAATTCACAGATATATATCCTTGAGAAAGTCCTTCGACAATTATTAAGACGTGGAGGAGTAAGCCTTAACGACATTTATACTGTTCTTGAAAACTTTGTTGATGAATCCGGCTGGATGAGGGAAAGTAGATTATCTTTACTCAGAAAAATGTCCCCTCTAGTAAGAACGGGTTATTCCAAACTGTTTAGTAACAGCGATATTGAAGACCTTATACATCGCTTAAACTATGAGTCTTTGCCACTGGTTATTGATGTATCAGTTATTAAGGATCCTTTTATAAGGAAAATCTATATTTCCTTTGTGCTGAACATGATATTTGATATCTTCGTAAATGATAAGAATAAGAAACCAAAGTATAAGTTGTTAATCGTGCTTGAAGAAGCTCAAAACATTCTTTCAAAGAATAATCCAGTTAGAATTGTTTCTAGGATGTTATCTGAGATCAGGAAGTTTGGTGTTGGATTAATTATTATATCTCAGTCTCCTTCATCTCTTATAGAGAATGTTATGGTGAACACTAATACTAAAATAATTCATTCTCTAAAGGCTGGTGCTGATATAGAACTAGTCAATAAATCGATCTATTTACCACCAGAATACTTAAGAGTAATACCTTATTTAGAGCCAGGAGAAGCTATTCTGTATACACGTGGTTTTAAAAAACCATTGATTGTACGGATTGATAAAGAGTGATTTCTCGTTTAAAAAGAAATATCTACTCTTTACTCTTCTTCCTCTTCTCCCGGTTTCTTACCTGTCTCTTCTGGTTTCTCGATCTTGCTGGCAGCTATTACGTCGTCTATTCTTAAGATTATTGTTGCTGCTTCTGTTCCAGCTTTAATAGCGTTTGCCTTAACGCTTACAGGCTCGATTACGCCTAGCTCCATCATGTTAGCTAGGTCTCCTGCGAATACGTTTATACCGATCCATTTACCATCGTCTTTTTCGTGTGCTGCTCTAAGCTTCATTATTATCTCTATTGGGTCTAGTCCAGCGTTTTCTGCGAGTGACATTACTAATCCTTCTAATGATTTAGCGAATGCTTCTATTGCTAGTTGTTCTTTACCACCTACTGTTTTAGCGAATTTTCTCAGGTGCTTAGCTAGTTCTACTTCAACAGCTCCTCCACCAGCTACGATCTTTCCATCACGTATGGCGTCTGCGACAGCTGCTAGGCTGTCTCTTAGACTCCTCTCTGCTTCATCTACTAATCTTTCGAGTCCGCCACGTATCACTATGCTTACGGCTTTGGGGTTCTTGCAGCCTTCTACGAACACCATTTTGTCTTCTCCAACTTTCCTTTCTTCTACTAGTTCTGCGTATCCTAGATCCTCAGGTTTCAAGTCATCAATGTTGCTAACTATTCTTGCACCAGTTGCTTTTTCTAGTTTTTCCATGTCGCTTCTCTTTACTCTTCTTACTGCTAGTATGCCCTTCTTTGCTAAGAAGTGCTGTGCAACCTCATCAATACCCTTCTGACAAATAACAACATTAGCACCAGTCTCAGCAATCTTATCAACCATCTTCTTTAGTAGTTCCTCCTCTTGTTCTAGGAATGCTCTTAGCTGGCTTGGATCGGTTATTCTGATTTCAGCATCAATTTCTGGTTTTTCGATCTCTAAAGGTGCATCGATGAGAGCAATCTTTGCGTTTTCAACTCTTCTAGGCATTCCTGGATGTACCACTTCTTTATCAAGCACTATTCCATAGACAAGTAATGAGTCTAATAGACTTCCTCCATACTTCTTGATTATCTGTATGTTGTCCAAGTCTATGTAATACTTGTCCCCTCTTTTCTCAGCAATTTGTTTAACTGCTTTAACGGCTATTTCTGCGAAGTATTCTCGTGCGTCGTGAACTGCTTTGCTTGTTAGTGCTGTTTTAGCTACTTTCTTTAGCGTTTCATTATCGTTGATGTTGATGGGCTCAGCTATTTCGTATAGTACTCTTAATGCTTCATCTAATGCTTTCCTGAAACCACTCACTATTATTGTTGGGTGAATGTTCTTGTCGAGTAATTCTTCGGCATGTCTGAGTAGTTCACCAGCAAATATCACTGCTGTTTTTGTGCCATCACCTACTTCGTAGTCCTGGCTCTTAGCTATTTGTACTAGCATCTTGGCGGCTGGGTGCTGTATCTCTGCTTTGTCAAGTATGGTTGCTCCATCATTTGTTATTGTGACGTCACCTAGTGCGTCCACGAGCATTTTGTCCATTCCTTTTGGTCCATAAGTTGTCTTGATCATTTCGGATACTGCTCTAGCAGCCATGATATTTGTTCTTAGAGCATCTCTGCCAGCAGTTCTTTGAGTTCCTTCTTTCAATATAAGTACGGGTATACCCATAGGTTCGATAGCCATAATCCTCACCCTTTTACAATGAGAATTCTATGATTATATGCTTAGTTGATATTCATTGTTTAATCATCAAACCACTTCTATATAAATCTAACTGGGATCTATTAATAGATAAATTAAAAACCCCGGTTAATCTAATATGTTAGGATTGACGTAATAGAGTCGTGTAGAATACAGAGTTTTGCCATGGTGATCTGAATGGGTAAGGTTAGAACAAAAATGATTAAGCGAACAGCTAGGGAATTACTTGAAAAATATCCAGATCTGTTCACGAGGGACTTTGAGCATAATAAGAAAGTTGTATCAAAACTCATAAACACAAGGTCAAAAAGAGTTAGAAACCAGATAGCGGGGTATATAACACACCTCGTTGGAATAAGGATGAAACGTGGAATACAGTAGAATTATTTATACGGTAAAATACTTTGAGTACAGAGAACAAGTTTTTCCAACTAGTTAAGAACAAGGATATTTACGTGATAAACTATTTTGGAGATAGAATAAAATTTACTGTCCTTATATGCTCGAGAAAAACAAGCTCACTAGACAAAGAAATAGAGTTACTTAACATTAGTCCAAAAGACCCTATAGCTATTATCCCGAAAACTCTGATATCAAATGATCTCCAGTTCATTCAAGGAATAATACACTATTATGTGTATAGAAAAGACGTGCGTGTATTTAATGAGGGGTTATTTTTATCAATGCTAATAATTGGTGAGAAACAATTCAAAGATATTGTTGAAAAACTGAATAAAGAATTCGTTAAAAATAACGATTATTATTTAGTCATATATTTAAGTAACGAAGAACTGAGGAAAAAATTACTATGCCATAGTTTTAAGAATTGTGCTCCCTATAACATAGTTATTAAGTTCGAGAACTTAGGAAATGTCATAAAAAATATTCGAACCATTATCGAGTTACTCTAGCTTGATGTATTGCTGAAATAAATATTTTGAATTAAAGATAATGCTACCATTCTTCCTCTTCTTCCCACCACTCCTCTTCTTCTTCCCATTCTTCCTCTTCTTCTTCCCACCATTCTTCCTCGATGAACAACAACGTGTTTCCCTCCGATTAGTTCTTTGTTCACTAATTATCTCGGTGCGTTTCGGGTATATAAGTGATTGGCGTGATCGATTAAAAAATTAAGATTAAATTTATAATTCCCGATTCAGAAACTATTTTGTCTAGCTAGAAAGAACGCATTGATATGATAAAATGGTGACTTAAATGGTTAGATTCTGCCCCAGATGCGGTGGGCCAATGCTACCTGTTAAGAAAGGTAGTGAAGTGTATCTTAAATGTACGAGGTGTGGATTTGAGATAAAATCTGATAAGAAAACAGCGGAGGCATACCGCTTAAAGTATCATGTAGGAAACGAGAAACGTGTGAGAACATCTAAAGCAACTGAAGCTAAGAGGTTAGCTCTCAGCCCTGAGGAGAGAGAAATGCTTCAGGAATACTATGAGGTCTTTCTAGAAACTTTCCAGGAAGAAGAAGGTGGAGGAGAAGAGTAACTAGTATAGGAGAGTGCTGGGAAATATTTATTATTATTAATCAGTACCTCACCCGTTATTCTTCATCGAAGAATACTCACTTCTCTGTGCCGTCACCAATCATCATCTAGGTGAACAATATTATTTATGAAGGTTAATATACTCCATTTATGTATCTTATGTTCCGTTTTATGTACTTGAGGGGGAACTAAGTTAATAAGAATAAGTATGTGAATTAAGCGTTATGGTGTATAGTGGTATGGTGAGAGTAGCTGTTGTTGATAGGGAATACTGTAAACCGAGTAAATGTAATCTTGAATGTGTAAGGTTTTGTCCAATAAATAGGACTAGGCGCAAGAAAGCAATAGAGCTTTCTCCAGATGGTAAACATGTAGTCATATATGAAGATATATGTATAGGTTGTGGGATCTGTGTTAAGAAGTGTCCTTACAACGCTATATCAATAGTTAATATACCGGATGAGCTTGAGAAAAACGTTGTACATCGATATGGAGAAAACATGTTTAAGCTTTACAATTTGCCGATGCCGAGACTGGGCAGCATCATGGGTATTATTGGTAGAAATGGAAGCGGTAAAACAACTAGTATAAAAATACTATCTGGGTTGATGAAACCTAATCTAGGCAGATATAACGACCCTCCTGATTGGGATGTGATAATAAAATCATTTAGAGGGACGGAGCTTCAAACATATTTCAAAAAACTAGCTGAAGGAAAGATCAGGTCTGCTGTAAAAATACAGTATGTTGAGCTTGTCAAGAGAAAACTCAGAGGCAGAATCAAGGATTTATTAGAGAAAGCAGATGAAAGGGGACTGCTTAGAGAAGTAGTTGAGAAACTAGCTATTAAGAAAATACTTGACCGTAGAGTTCAAGAACTTAGTGGTGGAGAGCTTCAGAAGTTCTTGATTGCTGCAGTGATCTTAAAAGATGCTGATGCATATTTCTTTGATGAGCCTTGTAGTTACCTAGACGTACGTGAAAGACTTAGAATAGCTGAAGCTATTAGAGAGTTCATAGATGTTAGTAAGAAATACGTGTTCGTAGTAGAACATGACTTAATGATCCTTGACTATATTAGCGATAATGTTTCAATCATATACGGTGAACCAGGAGTATATGGTATAGTATCTAAGCCATACGGGGTTAGGACAGGGATAAACAATTATCTTGAAGGATACCTTCCTGCCGAGAATATGAGGATTAGGAAAGAACCGATTGTTTTCAGAATACAAGTAGAAGATCGGGAGTTGTTGAAAAAAGAATTCCCTATTCTGAAATGGAGCAAACTAATAAAAACTTATAGAACTAGTGGTTTCAAACTAATAGTGGATGAGGGAGAGGCTTATCCAGGAGAAGTTTTAGGTATCATAGGACCCAATGGTATTGGTAAAACGACTTTTATAAAAATACTTGCAGGCGTGTTAAAACCTGATGAAGGCGAAGTACTAGTAGGTGTAGAAAAAATAAGTGTGAAGCCGCAAGAGCTTTCTCCAAAGATCTTTCCCGAGGAAACAGTTGCTTCCAATC
>Ga0256842_1003338_pt1 | contig 10756 bp, 10 predicted proteins | sample 4559240metaG_FD_185973 | JGI IMG/M metagenome (GOLD analysis project Ga0256842, IMG submission 185973) | Hydrothermal vent microbial communities from Guaymas Basin, Mexico - 4559-240 | ecosystem: Environmental > Aquatic > Marine > Hydrothermal vents | place: Mexico: Guaymas Basin | collected...
GCCAAAGTACTTGCGCAAACAAAAGAAACTCAATATACAGACAAACAAGTATCTCCAAATACTACATACTATTACTGGGTAAAATCCGTTGATAAGTACGGGCAAGAAAGTGCAAGTTCACCTACGGTTTCCGTAAAAACGAGATAATGTTTGCCAAACTTACAAGTGCTATAGTCGTTGGCATAGATGCACATACAGTCCAAATAGAGGTTGATTCTCTAAGGGGGCTTCCGGCAATAAACATAATAGGATTGGCTCAAGGAGCTGCAAAAGAAAGTAAAGATAGGGCTATACACGCTCTTCTGAACAGCGGAATAAAAATCCCTCCTAAAAAGATAATAATTAATTTAGCTCCGGCAGATTTAAAAAAAAGCGGCTCAGGGTTTGACTTACCAATTGCACTTGGATTATCGATTATTGCCGGCATAGAGATTGACACAAAAGGATACATTTTTGCCGCTGAATTATCACTTGACGGAAATTTAAGGGGAATAAGCGGAATTTTTCCGATAGCTGTTCTTGCAAGAGAAAATAACCTATGTTTGATAGTAAGCAAAGACAATAAAGATGAGGCAGCGATAAGTGGAGCAAAAACAGTTGGCTTTGAATCTCTTTCGGATGTCATAAATTTTCTACAAAGCAAAAAAGAAATACCGCATAAAGCAATAGACATTAATAGTTTATATTCTAATCACAATAAGTACGATATAGATTTTGCAGATGTCAAGGGTCAGCTAAAAGTTAAGAGAGCGGCACAGATAGCTGCAAGCGGATTTCATAATATTTTATTTATAGGTCCTCCCGGCGTCGGTAAAAGTATGATAGCAAAAAGAATAACAACAATAATGCCCAAGATGAATGAAAACGAAATATTGGAAACCACAAAGATATACAGCGTTATAGGACTGCTTAACAAAGACAATCCTGTAGTTATAAAAAGGCCTTTTCGTGCTCCGCATCATACCGCAAGCGATGTAAGTTTGATAGGTGGAGGCATAAACGCAACTCCCGGAGAAATAACCCTTGCAAATAACGGCATACTTTTTTTAGATGAGTTTCCGGAATTTAAAAGAAATGTTCTTGAGGTTTTGCGTCAACCTATGGAAGATGGTAGTATAACGGTTTCAAGGGCATCCGCAAAAATTACATATCCTGCTAATTTTCTTCTTATAGCTGCTATGAACCCCTGCCCTTGCGGATACTACGGCTCAAAGAAAAAGGAGTGCAGTTGCACAATCGCACAAATCAAGAAATATCGACAAAAAATATCAGGGCCCATACTTGATAGAATTGATTTGCAAATAAGCGTACCTGAAATAGATTATGAGGAAATGACAAGTGACTTATACCCTCAAGTTTCGTCAAAAGAGTTACAGAATACAGTTGAAAAGGCTGCGGATATACAAAAAACAAGATTCAAAAACAGTAAAAGCGTAAACTACAACTCACAGATGAGCGAAAAAGATTTAAAGCAATATTGCAAATTAGACGAAGAATCGAGCAAGATTCTACAACTTACTATGGACAAATTTGCTTTTTCAGCAAGAAGCTACTCAAAAATATTGAAAATATCAAGAACAATTGCAGATATAGATAATCAGGATAGAATAAAAGCTAAGCATATAAAAGAAGCTATATCTTATAGAATATTGGATTGGGATGTTTAAAATTATTGAATTAAACAATCGAAAGATATATCATATGTTTTAGAAAATTATTTTAAAGGAGTTTTTCAATGGAAGATAAAAAATTACTTACACTCGGACACAGCCCTGACCCTGACGATGCTTTTATGTTTTATGCACTCAACAGCGAAGGTGCTATAGATACAAAGGGTTATAAATTTGAACAGATACTACACGACATACAAACGCTAAACGAGATGGCTATTGACGAAAAACTTGATATTACAGCAATATCCCTTGCAGCCTATCCTACAATAGCTGATAAATATGCAGTTTTATCAAGCGGGGCAAGTATGGGGTATAAATACGGACCTGTTGTTGTTGCAAAAGAGGAGATGTCAATATCCAAACTTAAAAACAAGCTTATAGCTGTTCCAGGCACTCTTACAAGTGCATATTTAGAACTAAGACTCATCCTCGGTAAAGATTTGAATATAAAGGTTATACCTTTTGATAAAATATTTGAGGCGGTGGAATCGGGTGAAGTTGATGCCGGATTAATTATACATGAAGGACAGCTTACATACTCTAAAAGGAATCTCAAAAAGATAATAGATTTGGGAGAGTGGTGGTTTGACAGAACGCAGCTTCCCCTTCCTCTCGGTGTAAATTCGATTCACAGAAAATTCAAAGAGGATATGCACAGTATATCTGAAATTCTAAAAGACAGCATTTTATACTCCTTAAAGTACAGAAAGGAAGCTGTGGCTTATGCACTAAATTTTGCCCGTGGCATGGATATGAGCTTAGCCGATAAATTTGTAGGTATGTATGTAAATGATTTAACCGTGGATATGGGAGAATCGGGTTTAAAAGCCTGCAAACTGCTATTAAACGAAGCTTACGATAAGGGTCTTATTGACAGTAATCCTGAAATAGACTTGGTGTAAAATGGAAGAAAAAGATATTTCAGCTTTAATGCAGGAGTATTTAAGAGAGTCGGCTATGGGAAATGCGTCCTCTATGAGAAAATTAGCCGATATATATTATGAAAATAAGAAATATAAAGACCCTTCAAAAGCCGTATTCTGGTATGAAAAAGCGTCCGAAAACGGCGATAATGCTGCAATGAACATACTTGCCACAATTTATCTTGAAGGCAAATTGGTTGAACAAAATACTGAAAAAGCTATTGAGCTGTTTACAAAAGCAGCTCAAAGCGACTCCTCGGCAATGAACAACTTGGGGCTTATCTACAGAGACGGCATCGGAGTTGATAAAGATGTTGCAAAAAGCGAAAAGTGGTTCAAAAAAGCCATAGAAAATAAAAACAACTTTGCCGTTTTCCATCTTGGCATATTGTATTTTGATACAGGAAACATAGAAGAAGCATTAAAGCTAATAGAGCAGTCCGTAGAGGAAGGAAACACAAAAGCAATGCTTTTTCTCGGAGGGGCATACTATACGGGAAAGGGCGTAAAAAAAGACTTAAAAAAAGCCTTTCACTATTTTGCAAAAGCCGCTGACGAAAACGACATAGACGGAATGAATTCCGTTGCATATATGTATGAAAGGGGAGAAGGCGTAGAAGAAAATAAGGTTAAAGCCGCCTTTTTTAGAAAGAGAGTAAGAACCCTTAAAAATGCATAGTGTTGCAATAGTAGGAGCCGGGGCAAGCGGCCTTTTTGCAGCATTAAATATCAATTTAAAAAACAGTATAATCTTTGATAAAAACTCCGGTGCAAAAAAGCTATCCATTACCGGCAACAGCAGGTGCAACATAACAAATGCCATCAATTTTGACAGCTTCCTCGAAGCTTATGGTAAAAACGGACAGTTTCTAAGGGATGCGTTTAAAATATTTTTTAGAGATGAACTAATTGAATTTTTAAAATCTCAAAATATAGAAACTACAAACGAAAATGATAAAATAATTTTAAAAAATATAAAATCAAAACAGTTTGCACAAAAATTGCTTAAAATCGTAAAAAATAAGAAAAATATAGAGTTTAAAGCATATGAAAGCGTCCTTAATATTAAAAATAAAGATGGAATTTTTACGATAACAACAGATAAAGGCAAATACACTTCAAAAACAGTTTTACTTGCCTGCGGAGGAAGAAGTTATCCTGCCACAGGTTCAACGGGGGACGGATATGGGTTTGCTCAATCTCTAAGACATACAATAGTAAAACCTAAACCCTTTGAAGTGCCCTTTTGCTCCGATAATAGAATTGTTAAAAATCTACAGGGCATATCCTTGCAAGATACAGATATTGCAATAAAAATAAAAAATAAAAAGGTCAAAACCAAAGGCGATATAATATTTACGCATTTCGGCATAAGTGGCCCTGCCATTTTAAAACTATCGGAGTACGATTTTCAAAAAACAAGCATCTATATAAAATTTGTAAAATGCACGGAGGATGAATTCATCAAAAAAATGCGCAAATACAATGGAAAAATTAAAAATTACATAAGAAACTACCTTCCCAAAAGAGCAATTGATTATCTAATCCAAATAGATAAAAATACCAAAGAGATATCAAAAAAGGAACTAAACACCCTACTTGATACACTTTTTAGATTTGAAATGGATGTAAAGAAATGCTCATTTGACAGAGCCTTTATAACGCAAGGGGGCATTGCATTAAAAGAGATAAATCCCAAGAATATGGAATCAAAAATTGTCAAAAATCTATTTTTCGCAGGTGAAATTATGGACATTCAGGGCTCAATAGGGGGATTCAATCTCCAAGCCGCTTTTTCTACAGCCTTCCTTGCCGCATCGAATATAAACAATCTTGCTCTATAATAATTTGGCACAATCCGGCAAACGAACCAATTTACCGCCCTTTTTAATAGAAGCAGAAAGTATATCAATGCTTGCCATCAACTCATCCTCTACTTTTATGTCGAAGTGAAGCAAAATACTTGCCTTTTTAATGCTCTTAACCTCCACAAAAACATCGGCAATATCGCCCAATTTAATACTTTTAATGTATTCTGCATCCACATGTTTTACAATAAGATATATATCCTCGTAGTGCAGGCGAAACAGGTCGCATCCCTTTTTTAGAAAAAACTCCTGTTTTGCCCTTTCGCATAATTTCAGATAATTTGCATAGTAAACAACTCCGCCGGCATCCGTATCGTCATAATAGATTTTCGTTGTATAGCTTTTCATAAACCTAACGCCTCTTTAGTGTATTTTTTTCCAAGTTCCACTCCGGGTTGATTAAACGGATTAACATTTAAAATTTCACCTGATTTTGCAGTTGCAATCATAAGTGATATACAAAAGGCACCGAGGTGAAATTCATCGATTTTGTTAATAAAAAATTGAGTGCAGTTAACAGAATGCTCCGTTAGTGCCTTTATTGTTGAAATTTTTTCTGTTTCCATAATTTCACCAAGTTTCCGCCCCTTTAAGTAGCCCTCTTTTACCTCAAAATCAATCAGATTTACACTGTCCAAAAAAACAAATGCTTTATCCTTTGGACCATCCTGATAAAGCTGAAGCTGTGAGTGCTGATCCGTTACGCCTAATGCCTTTATCGGCGTCTGACCTTTACCGTCTTTTCCAAGACTTTCCGCCCAGAGCTGCCTAAACCAATCTGCAAGACTCAGAAGCCTGTCTTTGTAAGCAAAAAAAACAAGCATATTTCTTCCGTTTTTGCATTCTCCCACCGCAAACTCTGCAAAATCATTCGGGGTACTCCATCCGTTTCTGTATGCCCTTACGGCTACCTTTGCTCCTTCAATAAAGGAGTCTATGTCAAAGCCCAAAAATGCAAGAGGCACAAGGGCAACCGGCGTAAAAATGCTGTATCTTCCGCCAACTTCATCCGGAATATTAAACATATCTATTTTATGCTCTTTGCCAAAATCTCTTAGAAATCCGCTTTTCCCCGTAGTAAATATAAAATGCCTATCCGCATCTTTACCCAATGACTCTTTTACCTTCTCGTAGATAATCAAAAATTGAGATATGGTCTCCGTGGTTTGTCCGCTTTTTGATACTATATGAAAAACGGTATCTTTAAAATCTAACGATAGTATAAATTTCATTCTCTCAGGGTCTATATTATCCAAAACAAAATACTTCTTTTCATTTTCCAAATTGTGATAAATACCCTGCAAAAACTCAATTGAGGCTGTAGCGCCAAGTGCACTTCCGCCAATACCGACTTGAACAAAGTTTTTATACCGCTTCAAATTATCGGCATAATTATTTACATCATCAACCATACCTTTTATACACAAACTTCTGATAAAACCGTAGTTTGTTTTGAAATTAAGATGGAAATTACCATTAGATTGATAATCAAATGAAAGCGCTTCTTCCATTCTGACCACTTCGGGCATTTTTTTCATATACAACCTTCTTAAATTTTAAATTTATTTACGCTGTTTTGGAGATTATTAATTTCATTTGCAAGATTTTCAAGCTCTCCCGCAACATTTTTTACAGCTTGTTTATTGTCATCTGCAAAAGCATTAATCTCTTTTGCTTGAGAATCAATCTCCGATATAGCGGAAGAAAGCACCTCAAGCCCTGAAACAAAGTTATCCAGCTCTTTATCTGCCGTTGTAATTTCAACTTGCATTTCACCGATAGCCTGTTTAACAATCTCGGCATCTTTTTTGTTTTCTAAGGATTGCCTTGAAATATTGATAACAGATTCAGAAAATTCGTTAGAGCGATGATTTAAAGTATCAATCATAGAAGATATATCGTTTGTTGATTTTTGCGTATCCTCTGCAAGTTTTCTAATTTCATCAGCCACAACCGCAAAACCGCGTCCTGCATCACCTGCCCTCGCTGCCTCTATTGCTGCATTTAGAGCAAGAAGATTTGTCTGTTCCGCTATGGAATCTACCGTTGAAACCATACCTCCCATGTTATTAATTACCGCTTTTAACTCACCTATATCATCCGCCACCTTAGACATTTTGTTAGAAAAATTTGTCATTGAAGTTAAGCTTTTTTCCACTGCATCTATATTGTCACTAAACATAGTGCTTGTACCGTTTAATCGTGATTTTACGCCCTGCAGATTGTTTATAAAATCTTCATAGGTATTTGAAGCATACTCTATTGCCGTCTTAATTTCATTCAAAGCAGTTGAGGTGCTCTCCGATGTATAATGCATACTTTTGGCATCTTTCATAATATTTCCCGATAAATTGTTTAAAATATTTACAAAATGTAATATCTGCTTGATAACACCATTCAAAGATGCAAGGGAAAGATTAAATGTATTTGACAAAAGGCCTATCTCATCTTGAGATGAAAGTATTGATTTATCCTTGATAGATACCGTTAAATCGTTTTTTTCAATGTTACCTATAGCCTCTGACATACTCCTCAACTGTTTTAGGATTGTCATCTTTACTATTAAAAAGCTACTTAAACCGACTATAATTCCGGCAAGAATGCAGGAAGCATTAAAAAGTAAAGCATACTTAGGTATAACAACAACAAACAAGGATGCAAACGGCGGAAAGACAACTCCCATTGCAACGCCGAATGCAAACATAGAAACGAATAAAATTTTCGTGAAGCTATCCATAGATATTTCCTTAAATTATTTTTTAAACCTTATAAGCGGAGCCCAAAACCTCATTATTTTTTCTTTCATACATTTTAATCAGTTCCTCCCTTGCAGGACCTAAATACTTTCTCGGGTCAAATTCTTCAGGCTTATTCCATAAAACCTCTCTGACTTTTGCAGTCATAACAAGCCTGCCGTCAGAATCAATATTTATTTTGCAGACTGCGCTTTTTGCAGCTTTTCTAAGCTGATCTTCAGGTACACCTACAGCGCCTTCAAGATTCCCGCCATACTTATTAATGGTCTTTACATATTCCTGCAAAACACTTGATGCACCGTGCAAAACAATAGGAAAACCCGGGATTCTCTTTTCAACCTCTTCCAAAATATCAAACCTTAAAGGCGGAACCTCTTCACCCTCTTTAAGCTTAAACTTATACGCCCCGTGAGATGTTCCTATTGCTATAGCAAGAGAATCAACCTTTGTCTTATTTACAAAATCTTCAACGTCATCCGGGTCTGTATATGTATGCTCTTTGGCCTTTACATCATCCTCAATTCCCGCCAAAACACCAAGCTCGGCTTCTACCGTAACATCGTATTTATGTGCATACTCAACAACCTTTTTTGTCAACTCAACATTCTCGTCATAAGGCAAATGACTTCCGTCTATCATAACGGAGGAGAAACCCATATCCACACAGCTTTTGCACAACTCAAAACTATCCCCGTGATCAAGATGCATAGCTATTGGTATCTCTTTTAATTTGTGCTCTTTTGCCAACTCCTTCATAAATTCAACAGCTCCCTGCCCCATCCACCTGAGCAACGTCTGATTTGCATAATTTCTTGCGCCTTTTGAAACCTGAATAATTACAGGAGATTGAGTCATTGTGCAAGCCGTGATTATGGCTTGCAGCTGTTCCATATTGTTAAAATTGTAAGCCGGAACGGCATACTGACCTGCCATAGCATTTTTAAACATCTCTTTCGTATTTACAAATCCTATCTCTTTATAACTGACCATAAAAAACCTCCTTATATAAACACACTTAATTTTATTTGCTCATACACGCCAAACCACCTTGTTCTATGCAACAAAATACCCAACTACTCTTTCGACAGAGAATAAACCGTAAAGCGTGTATTGATTTTACAATATTATTTTTGTATATTCAAGGTAATGTTGAGTAGATTAGTAATCTTTCTTAATTTTTTAGTTTATTAGTTATTGTTATTTTATTTCATATTGAATGTATACAAAGTTAAAAAGCATTGATTCTTTTAAGAAAATATGCATAATAAAATCTCTTATCTTAGATTCTAAGGTAAGAGTAAAATTTTTAGGGGGATTTTATGAAAAAATTTGATGCAATCGTAATAGGTATGGGCCCGGCGGGTATGGCCATATCGGCTATGGGTTCTGCACTGGGTCTAAATATCTTAGGTATTGAGGAAAGAAAGGTTGGAGGAGAGTGCTTGAATTGCGGGTGCATACCAAGCAAAGCCCTTCTGAAAGCCGGAGAAGCAAACAAAATAGCACAAAACCTACAAAAATACGGAATAAAATCAACTTTTTCCAGCACTGCTAAAGAAGCACTAAGTGTTGTTAGGGAAAAAGTCGGAAGAATAAACGGCAAAAAAATGATGAAAGCCTTTGAAAAAGTAGCATTGGTATTAAATGAAGGATACGCTGAATTTATTGACCAATATACTTTGAAGGTCGGTGATGAAAAATATTATGCCAGAAAAATCTTTATAGCAACCGGCACAGAGCCTTTTATTCCGCCAATTCCTGGGGCAAAAACACTCTCGGATGAAGTTAAATTGACAAACCTCAATCTATTTGACCAAAAAGAGATACCGGAAAAACTCATAATTATCGGAGGAGGAGCAATCGGCTCAGAAATGGCTCAAGCCTTTTCACGACTTGGCTCAACCGTAAACCTTATGCAGATGGATCCATATCTTATTCCTACAGGTGATGAAGAAGCCGGTAGAGTTCTGGAAGAAAAATTTAAATCAGAGGGTATTGGGGTATACAACAGCACAAACATACAAAAATTAGAAGAAAAAGACGGTATGGTTTATGCATATACGGACAAGGGTACATTTGAAGGCAATAAAATACTCATAGCAACGGGTAGAAAACCGTATATAGAAAAACTAAAGCTTGAAAACGCCGGCGTTAAATTTGATAAAAAAGGCATAACTGTTGACTCATATCTAAGAACAAATATTAAACATATATATGCAGTAGGCGATTGTAACGGACACGCCCTCCTATCCCACGCCGCTATGCATCAGGGTATGATTGCCCTAATGAACGCTATCAATCCGCTCCCGATTAAAATGAAAAGAGAGAAATATTATGTACCATGGTCTGTATTTACAGATCCCGAAGTGGCACAAGTAGGACTTACGGAAAAAGAGGCAGATGCAAAAGGCTTAAAATATACCATTGTAAAAAAGAACTACGCCTCCTACGGAAGAGCTGTTGCAGATGGTAAACCTGAAGGATTTGTCAAGGTTCTTACAAATAGGATGGGAAAAATTTACGGTGTAACTATAGTCGGAGAATCTGCAAGCGAGATGATTCATGAGTGGATTATAGCAATCCAGAAAAATATTAGCTTATTCGATATTATGATGACTCAGCATGCATTCCCTACACTCTCTATGATGAATAAAATGGTCGCTGAAGACTGGATGATGCAAAAATTAGAGTCTCCTTTGCTACACAAAATCGTTAAGTTTTTCATATAAATTTTCATTAAAATCTAAAACTTGTCATTCGTATGCACTATTTACAAGTTGTTTTGTAGTGCATACGAAATATTTTATCTTGCATAAATATAAAAATACTGATATTAGTTCTTCGATAGAGACGAAAAATTTATTTTTATTTAGTTGAGGTAATAAGATGAAAATAGGCATAATTATATGTGAGCGTTATAAAAATTGTGCAGGTGGAAAATGTTTTAGAGCTATGAATAATAGAGAAGGCGCTTTTGATATTTATGACAAGAATAAATCTTTGGAGATAGTAGGATACACAAGCTGTGGAGGCTGTCCGGGAGGTAATATTGAATACGCTCCCGAAGAAATGATAAAAAACGGCGTCGAAGCCATTCATTTTGCAACAGGCTTTGTTGTAGGATATCCACCCTGTCCGCATATTGCCTATTTTAAAAATTTTATTGAATCTCAATATCACATTCCCGTTGTAGTCGGAACACATCCCATACCTCAAAAATATTATATTGAACACAGCAGATTAAAAACATGGAATTCAAAGGAATGGCAAGAGATAATAAAAACAACATTATGTAACGAAGAGATAAGAAAGAGCTACGATTAGAGCATTTCTCTATATATTTTCTGTAAAATCGCAATGTTAAAAATTTATATTTGCTTCCTATGTTTTGGTGAGAAATCATACATTATTGCAATGTTTTAATGTGCGAAATATAAACTTATACAATTTTTATACTTGAAAAAAGCTCCGTTTTAGGATAATTACTTAAACAATTACATATTCGCCCGCATAAAAAGCGAATAGTTTATCTACAG
>Ga0256842_1003339_pt1 | contig 10753 bp, 9 predicted proteins | sample 4559240metaG_FD_185973 | JGI IMG/M metagenome (GOLD analysis project Ga0256842, IMG submission 185973) | Hydrothermal vent microbial communities from Guaymas Basin, Mexico - 4559-240 | ecosystem: Environmental > Aquatic > Marine > Hydrothermal vents | place: Mexico: Guaymas Basin | collected...
ATACAAAACGTTTGTTTACGCAGAACATTGTTGTTTGGAAACAAATCGCTGAAAATTATTACGTTACCGTTCTCTGAAGTTTACGCAGAACATTGTTGTTTGGAAACTTCATCAAGATACTCGTACCTTCCCATATCAATCACCAAGGTTTACGCAGAACATTGTTGTTTGGAAACCTCAGTGTACAGATCAAACAACAGATAATACTTCCCGGTGTTTACGCAGAACATTGTTGTTTGGAAACGATGCGTGGGTTTTCGGAATATTTGAACTCGATTACGTGCTTGACCCCGTTTACGCAGAACATTGTTGTTTGGAAACTCTTCAACCAATATACTGAATATCCTCCTTGGAGTAACTTCGTTTACGCAGAACATTGTTGTTTGGAAACCCCAGCACTTTCCAGTTCTCAATGCACGGTGTTGGCGTTCGATGACCAGACGCAGAAAAGTTTATATATTCTGTCTAAGTAGATAGGTTCTGGTGCTTCGGCACATGAAGTATCCCCTGTTTATAACCCAGCATGGTGAACTAAGGCGCGAGCAGAACGCCCTCGTCTTTTCGGGAGAACTCGTAAAAACGGTTCTGCCCCTCGGCCAGATTAACGAGATTCACTGCCTCGCGAGGGTTTCCCTGACGAGCGGTGCCATCGACCTCCTGAGCGAGGCCGGAATCCCCGTTCACTTCTACACCGTCCGCGGCGATTACAAGGGTTCTTTCATCAACGACGCTTCCCCGAGGGGAAAGCTCCACCTCGTCCAGGCCGAGCACTACCTCGACCCCGAGAAGAGGCTCTACATCGCGAGGGAAATCGTGAGGGGGATACAGAACACCATGGCGTTTGTCCTCTCCCGGTGGGGCGTGAACCCGGTAAAGCTCAACTCCGCCGAAGTTGACGGAACGACCGTGGAGGAGATAATGGGAAAGGAAGCCGAGCTCTGGAACCACTTCTACCGCTACTTCGGCGAGGCCATCGGCGTTGATGACTTTAAGAGAACCAGACGACCACCGAGGGACGAGGTAAACGCGATGATAAGCTACGCCAACGCGGTCACCTACGGCCTGGCCTTTTCCTCAGCTGTCAAGGCCGGCCTCGACCCCTCGATAGGCTACCTCCACTCTGTGGGCGAGAGGAGGCACTCCCTCCCGCTCGACCTGGCGGACATCTTCAAGCCCCTCTACGTCTTCCAGACGGTGAAGGCGATGCTCAACAGGGAGAAGATAGCGAAGTCTGACTTCACGAGGAAGGGGGACGCGGTTTACCTCTCCCGTGAGGGGAAGCGGAAGCTCCTCGCGGCCCTGACGGACACCCTCAGGAGAACCGTTTACTACAAGCCCTGGAAGAGGAGCATGAGCTACCGCTTCATGATGGATTACGAGGCGCGGAGGCTTGTGAGGCACCTCCTCGGGCGGTCCAAATACCGCGCCTTCAGGCCGTGGTGGCGATGAGGTACTACATCGTCGTTTACGACGTGAACGAAAAGAGGGTTGTAAAGGTTCACAGGCTCCTGAGGCGCTACCTCCAGTGGCGCCAGAGGAGCGTCTTCGAGGGCTACCTGACCGATGAGGAGCTGGGGGAGCTTCTGAGGAGGCTAGATTCAATAATAGACGAGTCCGAGGATTCCGTCGTCTTTTACTCCCTCCCCAGTGATAAAATCGTCCGCAGTTTCCATATTGGCGCTCCTCCTGAGGGGTTTAAGAACGTCCTGTGAGGTGTTGATATGTACCGGGCCGAGTTTGAGCTCGAAACTATAACCCCCCTTTTCATGAGGGGGGCGGACCAGAGTAAGGCCGAGTTCCGTTCTGCAAGCGTCAAGGGAGTCATGAGGTGGTGGTTCAGGGCCCTCGCACACGCTGTCCTCTTGGGCAACGTTGATGAGAACGAAGCTATCTCCATGATAAAAGACAGGGAATCTGAACTCTTCGGGAGCACCGGTAGAAAGTCTAAGGTTGTGGTCAGGGTCTCCTTCAGGGAGGAGAAGAAGGTTGACGTTAGGGAACTTGGAGCAAGGTATTTAAGCTTCGGCCTCTCTGGGAAAGGGCTCGTCGGAACCGCCAAAGTTGAACTTCTCTCCCATGAACGTAGATACCTTGAAATAGCGAGGGAAGTTTCGGAGGTTGCCTTTGCCTTCGGCGGTCTGGGGGCCAGAACGACCCGTGGAATGGGGAGCATCCAGCTCCGCGGAGAGCACGTAACTTCATCGTACCTCCAGAACGTTTACAAGTCTGCCCTTGATGTCATTGGTGGTTACCTTGGATACGGCCCTAACAGAACACCTAACGTCGGGCTTCCAGAGTTCCCGGCACTCCATCCGAAGTTCTTTAGAGTGAAGCTTGGCTCAAAGTCGTACACTGCTCCCTACGGCAAGTTTAGCGTCCTCTCAGACATAGACAGGAAGTTCCACAAGTTCCGACACAGTGGGCCGAAGCATGAGAGGTTTGTAAAAGGCAAATTAATCTCCTATTGGGTCACCGAGCAGTATGACGACGTTAAAAGGGCTTACCAGGGCAGTTCAGATGTCGAACTCCCTTACTCAGCCTTTGGCCTCCCTCACCAGTATAATTTCTTTTCCCTGGGCGTGAAGGGGCTTATGATAGAAGGGGAGGTTCACGGAAGGAGAGCGTCCCCCATCAGGTTCAAGGTCGTGAGGGGTTCTGACGGAAAGTACCGCCCGATGGTTGTCTACTTGAAGTACAGGTTCCTACCAGAGGGGGAGAATCTGAAGGTCAGAATCAAAAGGGATACCCTGGCCAGAGGAATTCCTCAGCCCGGTTACCGCGACGTTGAGCGCTTCTTTAACGAATTCCCCGGTCGGGAGGTGGAGCTCTGATGACTCCATGGAACTCCTACGCTCAGGCCCTCCTTGAAGTGGCCCCGTCAAGGATTCTCGCGTCCCTGCTCGGGGAGTATAAGCTCCCTGAAAAGTGGAGGCATCTGTCAAGCTATCCCGTGACGGAGAGGCTGGGGCTTGAAAAGTTCGTCCTCAAGCACCCGATAAGCGCCGTTGAAAAGCCCCTCGAAAACCTCAACCGCTTCTGGTTCAACGCCTCAGAGGAAGAAAGAAGGCATTTCATTGAAACCCTGAGGAAGGCTGAGAAGAGTGTCGCTGGGGAAATAGAAAGCGCCGATTCGATGAAGAAGTTCGCAAGGCTCTGGAACGACCTCCCCAAGATACTTGAGGAGGAATACAGAAAAGCCCTTGAAGGGGAGGAGTTTGAAAACGCCAGGGATATCGCAGGGGAACTGGTTCACTTCCCGGCCGACCCCTACGTTCCGGACCACGACTGGTTAAGCAGGCTCGACGTCTACGTCCAGCTCAGGAACGGGGACGTCAGGCTCCTCCGCTTCAAGCTCTCACCGGTTCAGGGGTTCATAGCCAACGCCAGAACCGAAAGAGACCTCTGGGCCGGGAGCCATATCCTCAGCTTCCTCACGTATCTGGCCATCTCGGAGCTGTGGCACTCTCTTGGGCCTCACTCGCTGATTCTGCCCCACCTCAGGCATCAGCCGTTCTTTGAACACGAACTCGGTAAAAAACCCGGTGAAGGAAAGCTCCAGATTGCCAACATGCCCAACAAAGTTTTAGCCATCGTTCCGGCCGATGAGGACGTCGAATCCTTGGGGGAGAAGATAGAGGACTCCATCAGGGGTTTCCTTGAGAAGCTCTTCCGCGCGGCCTGGGAATTCTACGGGATGGGCGAGTTCTTCGAAAAGAAGGACGTATACGACCTGACGGTGAGGAAGTATTTCTCGATAACGGTTGAAACCGTTCCGCTGACAAAGCTGAGCGACATCATCGAGGAGTCCCTGAGGGCGTACCTAGAGAAGCTCCCCGACAACTTCGAGAGCGAGGTTCATCACTACCCGGAGCTCTTCGCGCTCCTCGACCAGTACACGGACTTCTCATCGGCAAGATACGAGAGGCCGGAACAGCCGATGGGGTTCCGCTGTACGCTCTGCGGCGAGAACCTCGCGATTGGCGGTGAGGACGATTACAGGCCTCTAAATGAAAAATGGAACGACCTCAGGAAAAGGCTGTGGGAAAGGAAGATATACGACATCAGGGAGAAGGAGCGCCTCTGTCCCCTCTGTCTGACGAAGCGCTTCTACCCGAGGTTCTATGTTCTCTGGGTTAAGAACTACCAAATGGTGGGGAAGGACGCGAGTGAGATAAAAGCGATGGCCGAAGGCAGGAAGAAAGAGCTCAAGCGCTTCCGCTCGGTGAGTGAGGTGGCGATGAGGAGACCCACCACCGAGGCACTGAAACGCTTCGAGAACGGGGAACTCAAGGCCAGCGGAAAGCCCGTTACGTGGTACGATGTCTTTCTGTACTTGGCCCTCGACGTCTTCCCCGAGTGGCGCGACGAATTCAGAAAGCCAACGTTCACCGGGGACAAGGCGAGGGAGTTCATGGACAAACTGCGGGAGCTCTCAGAGGTTGTAGGACCCCTCTTCAGAAAGCTCTCTCCAAATTCTGAGGTCTTCTACATAGAGAACCTCCGTGACAGAGAGGCCCTTGCGAAGGTTTACGGGGTCGCGGAAGTCCCCGGGGAAGTGGACGTCTCGGCAATCGCCAGGGCCGTTTCAGAACTCACGGCGTTCATCGGTGAGCCGCCCAAATACTACGCCGTCCTCAAGATGGACGGCGACAACATGGGCAAGGTTCTGAGCGGTTCGAAGGCCGTGAAGGACGTTGGGGAGTATTTCGCCAGGGGAGCAACCGTCGGAGCGCACAGGCCGGTAACGCCGGTCATCCACACGACCATAACGCGCTCGCTGAGCAGGTTCGCCGTCGACCATGTCCCAGCTGTCTCGGAAACCCACGATGTCGAGCTCCTCTACGCAGGGGGAGACGACGTCATGGCGCTTAGCTCGACGGATAAAGCCTTTGGGCTGGCTTATGAGGTTCAAGGGGAGTTTACCGAGGATTGGGTCGGTTACGAGCCGTTACAAGGCGAGACGAGGAGCATGAGCGGAGGACTGCTCATAGCCTACTACAAGGAGCCCTTATACGCAGTCGTTCCCGAAGTTAACGGCTTAGAGCACCTTGCAAAGGAGAGCGGGAGGAACGGCCTTGCCATTGGTTACAGGAAGCACAGTGGCGCCTTCTACCGCGTGGCCGTTAACTGGGAGCTTTTTAAAGGAGGGTATTACTCCTCACTCCTCCGCGAGTTTAAGAGGGAAAAAATCAGCAGGAAGCTGATTTACGAGCTCGACACCACCACGTGGCCCAACGAACCCCGGGCCGTGCTTAACCTCCTGAAATACGAGTTCCTCAGGCACTCAAACTACGACAAGAAGAAAGAGATGGAGGAGCTCATTGAAGCCCTCGCAAACTTCCTGTGGCTGGTCAGGAATGTGAGGGCCTTCCTAACGAAGGAAGACCTGAGGGGGATGGAAAACGGCCCCGACGAGTCCCGGCTGGAAGAGTTCAACGAGGAGATAAAGGAATTAATCGTCAGCGACCCGGAGAAACCCTGGAGGCTCATGTGGGAGGATATTAAGGCCCTTGCAGAGGAACTGATTGATGAGGAAGAGCCCCGAGGGGAGGCGTGGTTTGATGAGCTCTCAAAACGTTTCGATAGTGAACTGGCAGGGGTCGTCCTCAAAAAACAGGTTCACGGCGCTGCGACGCTCCTCAAGATACTCCTCGAAGCGGGGGTGGGAGCATGATTGAAATCCGCCCGCACGACGTCCTGTTTTTCAGGGAGAGCAGGGACTTCACGGCAGGTCAGGCCCACGTCGGGAGGAGTGTTGAGCCGCTCCCCCACACCGTGGCCGGGGCGATTATGGGTGCCCTCTTCGCGAGGGGAGCATACGACCTTCTCAACCTGGAGGTCGGGAATGGAGTCAAGAAAAAGCCTTCCAACGGTGAGTGGAGGCCGGGCTTCTCGATAGAGGGAGTTTTCTTCCACGATGGTTCCTCCCCGCTCTTCAAAATGCCTATGGACATAGTTGAGACCGAACTCGGCATAGGTGAGCTCAAACCTTACTGGCCCCTTGAGAAAGAGGAACCCGCGGTTTACGCCTCTGTCCAAGGGAAGAGAACCCTCCGCTTCTCCCCGCTTGAATGCTTCATCGGGAAGGAATTCCTCATGGGCTACCTGATGGGAAAACCTGCGCTGGAAGACATTGACCTCCGCAGACCATACCTGAAGGAAGAGCGCGTTGGTATAGCCCTCAACGGGCTTAAAACAACAGTTGTGGGAATGTTTTACAGGACGGAGTTCCTGAGGCTCGATGAAAAATCTGACAAGAGGGTTCGTATAGCCGTGTATTTATCCGAGTCAGATGAGGAGAAGCTGAAAGCGGTTCTTGGAGAGGAGGGCATCCTAAAGCTTGGCGGTGAGTCCCGCTTCGCACGCTTTGAGTTCGAAGATGGTGAGCTCCCCACCCCAGAAGCGCTTGAGGTTCCAGCCGGTGGAACCGTCAGGGTTTACCTCGCGACGCCGGTCGTTGGAAAGTTCGAGGACATCAAGACGACCCTTATTAAAAAGCTCGGAAACGTGGAGTTCCTCAAGCTCTTCACTGGCAGGAGGCTCAAGGTTACGGGCTGGGACATGGTCGAGAGGAAGCCCAAGCCCCTGAAATACGCCCTTCCCGCCGGAACTGTGTTCTGGTTCAGGGCCAAGGAGGACCTCTCACTCCCCGGGAAGATGTCCGTTGGGGAGATGACATGGGCCGGCTACGGCTTGGCCTTCACGGGGGTGCTGGGATGAAGAGGGTCTTAATCGCCACATGGGGGAACCCCTTCCAGTGGGAACCCATATGGTATAGGCTTGACTGCGAATCACTCGGGATTGAGGACTGCCGGAGTGTCGAGCTGAAGAACGTCAGCACTTTGCCCGTCCTGATGAAGGCCTTGCGACCCCATAGGACCATCGTGCTCGTCCTCGACACCCTCACCAACCTCACCCTGAGAAACGACGTGAAGCCCAAGGAGGTTGGCTCCTACGAAGGGGCCGTTGAGGACGTTCAGGAGCGGGTTAAGTGGTTCATAGAGAACAGGGTAAAGCCCCACCTCGATGAAGAAGACCGCGCCCTGCTCGATGACGTGGAGGTAGTGATCCTGCCCGGGGTCGGGGAGTTCGACAACGTCAGCGTTGAGGGGGACGTCCTGGACTTTTATTCTGTCGTCCTGAAGGTTCTCGCCGAAAGGCTCCCCATGGAGAACACAGAGGTAATCCTCGACCTTACCCACGGCATAAACTTCATGCCCGTGCTGACATACAGGGCACTCAAGGCCCTGCTCGGCGTACTGGCGTACCTTTACACCGCGAGGCTGTACGTGGTGAACTCGGAGCCGTTCCCCCAGGGTCAACGGGAGTGGAAGGAGAAAATTAAGGAGCTCTCCGTCCTGAACATGAAGCTCGTGGAGGCCCGGGAGCTGAGGCCCAGACCGCTGTACTCGACCGTCTCAGATAGACCGGAGTGGAGCGCCTTCATAAGCTCCGTGACCAACGGCTTCCCCCTGGCCTTCGCAACGTTCTATCCCTCTATGAAGGACGTTGAGGCGTACGTGGAAAAAGGATATCAGGACTTCCTTGACGCCATCGAGGTGTGCATGAAGCCCGACCCTGCAGGAGAAAGAAAGGCCCACATCTTCCGCAGAAAAGCCCTGAGCAGGGACTTCAGAACCGCGGTGAAGCTTTACTACATGCTGAGGGCCTTTGGGACGGTTTTCAATGGGTATCCAAAGAACGAGGTCACCCTTGACGAGCTGTTTGAAATAAGTTCGAAGTTATTCGCGAGAATGCCGAGGATAGGGATAATGGTCGAGAACCAGCTGTGCGACCTGAAGAGGCTTGAGAGGGGCTATTACACCTACGAGGACGGTCAGCTTAGGTTTATCAAAGGGGTTATCGACAAGCTCTCACAGAGATACATTGACAAGCCCCTCAGGCCCTTAAAGGATGGTAGGAAAATTACCCTCGGGGAGCTCATGCGGGCCATGAGGGTGTTCTCCCCCTCCGGCGGTGGCAAGAATCCCGTTCCCGAGATAAGGAACTTCATAGCCCACTCGGGCTTCGAATACAACCTCGTTCTGGTGAGGTACGATGGAAAGACCCTCTCCTGGTCCTATGACCTCAAGTTTAACTGCCGGAAGGTTGCCGAGAAATACCTCGAGGAGCACAAGAAGGGAGCCTCGGGCGGGGAGATAGACTGCCCGAAGGTCTGCGGGGGAATGGACTCAACCCTTTCGGACTGCAGCTGCGATGACAAGACCGTTTTATGCTTCCTCATCGGTGCAATCCAGATGAAAAAGTCCAAGGGGGTGGTTTGCTGATGTATTCAGAAAAGTTGGTTCTCGGAATATACGCCGTTACCCCCGTCCACGCCGGGAGTGGAGCGGAGGTCAGCGTCATAGACCTGCCGATTCAAAGGGAGCGCCACACGGGCTTTCCCGTGATATGGGGCCAGAGCCTGAAGGGAGTATTGAGGAGCGCCTTCAAGGAGGGAGGCGAGCCAGAGGGAGTAATCAAGGCAATCTTCGGCCCTGAGCCCGGGGAGAAGGCCCACGAGCACGCGGGAGCAATCGCTGTAGGCGACGCCAAGGTTCTCCTCTTCCCGGTGAGGAGCGCGAAGGGCGTCTTCGCCTACGTCACGTGCCCGCTCGTGCTCAAGCGCTTCAAAGAGGATATGGAGCTGGCTGGCAAGGAGGTCAACTTCAGCGTCCCTGAGCCAAAGGAAAACGAGGCCATAGTTTCCGAAAACTCGGCCGTGGAGCTGAGCGGAAAGGTCGTTCTCGAGGAGGTTGCGCTGGAGGCCAAGGGACAAGACCTCACTGCAATCGCCAGCGAGCTCAAAAAGCTCCTCCCTGAGGGCATCGACCTTGAGGAGCGCCTCGTCATAGTCCACGACGACGTTTTCAGGGCCTTCGTGAAGCTCGCCACCGAGATTGTGGCGAGGGTTGCCATAGACCAATCGAAGGGAACCGTCCGGCAGGGTGGCCTCTGGTACGAGGAGTTCCTGCCGAGGGACACGCTCCTTTACAGTGTCATTGTCGTTGGAAACCCGAGGCTCAGCGGTGTCGAGGGTCTGAGGACGGCCGGTGAGGCAAAGGACAAGCTTGAGAAATTCCTCAGCTCAAAGAAGTATCTCCAGATTGGCGGCGACGAGACCGTCGGGAAGGGCTTCGTCAGAGTAGTCGTCAGGGGGTGAGGGCATGGACGTCGTAACGATGGAGCAGAGGCGCGCGAAGTTCGCCTACGAGAGGGTTCGCGAGGTTAAGGGAAGCGACAAGGAGACACAGGAAAAGTACAACTCATACGTCAAGAGTGCGCCGGTCTTAATCCTCACCAACGGCCTGGGGCAGACCCTTGCATTCTACCTTTCGAAGCTCGAAAAGCTCTCCGAGAGCACGGAAGGGACAAACCACAAGAGAATAACACCTGAAGATGAACCCTCAGGGGAGAAGAGGGCTTATGCCTATCTCTACAAGCACATATCAGAATGGCTCGCCCAAACCGTAACCAACGGCCAAGACCCCCTCGTGTACTACACGAGAAGCAACAGTCTCGAGACCATCAGAATGACCGAGGAAGCGATTGCTTTCCTCAACTGGCTCAAGCGCTTTGCCGAGGCGATGTTGAAAAAGGAGAAAACTGAGGGAGGCTCATGAGGCGGGAAATAAACCTCCCAAAACACTTCGTTCCGAGAGACACGGGAAGGGCTGCCATAAGAAACAACGTGCCCAATGTGGATAACGTATCCTTGCTCCTTCAGCGATTCGCGCCGTTCACCACATCGAGAAACAGCAACAAGCTCAAGCCCTCCATAAGGCACGCCTTTGGGAGATGGAGACTCAACGAGCAAGTTCGTAAAGCCATTAAACCATACGCCCGCCATCTGGGGCTCTACATCGATACCGTAGAAAACGCTGGGAAAACCTTTGTTATGAAAACTTCATCGCGCCTCGTCATTGGTCTCGGTGACGAGAGCGTTTACGAGACGAGCGTGAGGCTTCTTAGAAACTATGGGTTGCCCTACATCCCCGGCTCGGCGCTGAAAGGAATAGCCAGAGCTTGGGCGATTGAAGTGCTTGCGGAAACCCTGAGGGATAGATTTGAGGGAGACTTCTTCAAGGCGGCCAGGAAAATAGAGGAGAGCCTCCAGAAGGGCGAGAGGAAAGACTTCTCCGATGAAAAACCGGAAGACCCCCCGGAAGAGTGGGACGAGCTCGTAAACGCTTTGGGGCTTGAAAACGCAACTCCCAGGGACGTGGCGGATGTTTTAATAGGCCTTTTTGGAACGACGAAGGAGAAGGGCTCGGCGGTATTCTTTGATGCGTTACCCGTGCCCCTCGAAGATATCGGGGAGAAAATCAGGGAACTACCGCGGAAACTTGAATCCGGAAACGGCCTAATCGATGTTTTTGACCTTGACATAATGAACCCCCACTACGGGCCCTACTACCAGAACGGAGAGCCACCGGGCGACTGGTACAATCCAGTGCCGGTGTTCTTTCTCGTGGTCAGGGAAGGGGTGCCCTTTGTCTTTGGGGTCGGAGGTAAGAATGCGGAGGTTGCCGAAAACCTGCTCAAGCTCGCGCTCAAACACCACGGCGTTGGTGCCAAGACCTCCCTGGGATACGGGCGCTTTGAGTGATTCCCCAGTCTCATTCTTCCCTTTTTGCGTTTATCTGCAAAAACCGGGGGCTCCAACGTTGAACTTTTTGTGGAAGTAAGGCGCTCAATGTCTGGAAGTTTGAAAAATTTGCTCCGGAAAACGGGGGCATTTTAACCCTTTGAA
>Ga0256842_1003340_pt1 | contig 10751 bp, 8 predicted proteins | sample 4559240metaG_FD_185973 | JGI IMG/M metagenome (GOLD analysis project Ga0256842, IMG submission 185973) | Hydrothermal vent microbial communities from Guaymas Basin, Mexico - 4559-240 | ecosystem: Environmental > Aquatic > Marine > Hydrothermal vents | place: Mexico: Guaymas Basin | collected...
ATACTTTAAAGCACATTTTTCAAATCTCAAAGCTGATGTCTTGACTTTACTTTACTTGTGTTATTTTTTATACTATCAAAAATTGACGGTTTCTCAGGTGTTCCTGTTAAACCGTCCATATCTTTAAAGGAGTGTGGTGTGTTAGAAGTAATTTTTTCAGTTTTAAAATTCGTCATTTTATTAGTAGGATTAATTGCTGGTTTGTCATTAGGAGCTGGGATTTTTCGTTTCTTTACAAAAGAGTAAATTTTTTTTACAGCTTCTATTCCTGCACCTGCTAAACCTGCTCTTCCTATAAAATCTCCATATTCATTCCACCATTTAATAACACCATCCGCAATTTCATTTGCCGTTTTGTCATCTGCTCCAAAGAATTTGGCAAGTATAACGTTTTGTTTTATTGTTTTTTTATACTTTATGATTAAATGATAAATTCTTGAAATTTTTCTTTAAAAGTTTAGATTTTAAAGGAAGAGAAGAGTTTTATTCCCTTCCTTAATCCATGTCGTTAGGATCAAGTGGCGGTTTATTGTCTTTTGGAGTTACGAGCCAGAAATGTCTAACTTCACTTCTGAAATTATCAAGAATGTATTTTGCCGTTTTGCTGCCTGTTGCGTTATAGTATTCTATAAGTCTTTTTTTCAGATATAGTTTAGGTTTTTCATTTTCATCAATATCGATTCTTCTGATTTCAATAAGTTCTGGGTTTATTTTATCTACAAAAGTATGTTCTTTATCGTATACAAAAGCAACCCCTCCTGTCATTCCGGCACCGAAGTTGATTCCAGTTTTTCCTAATATAATAACTTCTCCACCTGTCATATATTCACACGGATGATCTCCCGTACCTTCGACGATAGCGATTGCGCCTGAATTTCTAACGGCAAATCTCTCTCCCACTTCTCCTGCTACGAAAAGTTTTCCGGCAGTCGCACCGTATAGGCATGTATTTCCTGCTGCTGCTCCTTCTTTTTTAGGAGTTATGATTATTTTACCTCCGGCCATTCCTTTTCCGACGTAATCGTTTGCCACTCCTTTAAGTTCAAGAGTCATACCTCTAGCTAAGAAAGTACCGAAACTCTGTCCCGCAACACCTTCGAGTTTATATACGATGCTGTCATCCGGAAGACCTTTGTCTCCATAGTATTTTGCGATAATACCGCTTGTAAGAGCTCCGAAACTTCTGTTTAAGTTTGTAATTTGCGCTTTTACCACCGATTTGTGGTTTGGATTTTTGATTGTTTCCATTACCTGTTTTAGAAGTTCTTTTTCAAATTCGTTTTTATCAAACGGTTCGTTTTCTTTTTGTTTTGTGTTTGGACCTTCTACGTATTCAAAAAGTTTTGAAAAGTCGAATTTTTTAGCAAGCGGGATATCTTTTGTCGTTAAAAGATAATTGTGCCCGATTACTTCATCAAGAGATTTGTATCCCATTTTAGCCAGCCATTCTCTAACGTCTTCTGCTAAAAGAGTGATGTAGTTCATAACTTTCTCTACCGCACCTTTGAATTTTTTGCGGTATTCTTCATCTTGAGTTGTGATTCCGACAGGACATTTGTTTGTCTGACAGCTTCTACAGAAAATACATCTGACAGCCATAAGTAGAGCCGTTCCGAATGCGTAGTATTCAGCCCCAAGAAGTGCCGCAATTATTACATCGCGTCCGATTTTAAGTCCACCGTCGGTTTCAAGTGAAACAACGTCTCTTAGGTGGTTTTGTTTTAAAGAGTTGTGAGCTTCGATAAGTCCGATTTCCCAAGGATTTCCGGCATGACGGATGGAAGTGATAGCTGCTGCTCCCGTACCACCTTCGCTACCGCTTATTACGATATGGTCGGCATATGCTTTGGCAACTCCTGCCGCAATTGTCCCAACACCGGCAGTTGATACGAGTTTTACACTGATTTTTGCTTCAGGATTGATTTGTTTCAAATCAAAAATCAACTGTGCCAAATCCTCAATTGAATAGATATCGTGATGAGGAGGAGGAGAAATTAAAGTTTTTCCAGGTGTTGTGTGTCTTAGTTTTGCTATATATTCCGTTACTTTAAATCCAGGAAGTTGTCCGCCTTCACCGGGTTTTGCCCCTTGGGCCACTTTGATTTGAATTTCTTCAGCATTTACTAAATATTCTGGAGTTACTCCGAATCTACCCGATGCCACCTGACGGATTTTACTTTGTTTGATTGTTTTGTTTCTTACAGGGTCTTCTCCACCTTCTCCCGAGTTACTTCTGGCTCCTAAGCGATTTAGGGCTTCTGCCAAGACTTCATGGGCTTCACGGCTTAGGGCCCCGATACTCATAGCCGCACCTATAAATCTTTTTATTATATTTTCTTTTGGTTCCACTTCTTCCACAGGAATAGGTTTTTTATCTGATTTAATATCAAGAAAATCTCTTATGTATGTAGGACGTCTGTTTTCTACGAGGTTTTTGAAATGTTCATATTCTTCTTTACCGCCTTCAAGCATTTTTGAAAAGGCTCTTACCACTTCAGGATTCAATTCGTGATATTCTTCATTTTTTCTAAATTTATAAACTCCTCCAGCCGGGATTTTGTCTTCTTTAAATGCTTCTTGATGTTTTTTGTTGATTCTCTCTTCAATATCTTCATATGTAAGTCCGGGAAGAAGGGTTTTACTTCCTATAAAACATTCTTCTTTTAGTTCTTCGCTTAATCCGATAATGTCAAAAAGAGCTGAATTTCTGTAGCTTGCTATTGTAGAAATACCCATTTTTGACATAATTTTCAAAATACCTTTATTTAAAGCACTGTGGACGTTAAATAACGCATCATTGCGGCTTATACCCATTTCTTTGCTAAGATCGCATATTGTTTTAAATAAAAGATAAGGATAAATGGCGCTTGCCCCATAAGCAATCATCACAGCAGCATCGTGAGGAGTGGTGACTTCGCACGTTTCTGCTACGATGCTTGTTAAGTGTCTTACTTTGTTATCAAGAAGTTTTTTGTGAAGTCTTCCTATTACCATAGCCATAGGAATGGCTTTGTGTTCTTTGTCTATATCTTTATCTTGTAAGAAGATTATTCTTACGCCGTTATTTTTTACGTCATCAACGATTTTATCGGTCAGTTTTTCCAATGATTCTTTTAGATTTTCTTTAAATGCCGTAGAATAACAGGCGTTTTTATAATCGCTTTCAAATCTCGGAGAGTTTTCATCACCGAAACTTTTTAGTACTTCAAGTTTTGTTTGAGTAAGGATAGGGGTTGTTGTTTTGATTCTTTTTGCGTGTTCCGGAGCTTCGTCAAGAATATTGTGAATTTCACCGAATCCCGTATTAAGCGACATTACTATTTTTTCTCTTAAAGGATCGATCGGAGGATTTGTAACCTGGGCGAATTTTTGTCTGAAAAAGTCATTAAAACTTCTAAACGGATAGTCGCTAAATGCCGCAAGAGGAGTGTCATCTCCCATACTTCCGGTAGGCTCTTTTGCGTCTTCTATCATAGGTTTTATCATTGTGGAAATTACTTCTTTTGTAATACCGGCGTATCTTTGTTTGTGAATTAGATCTTTTACTTCTATTTTTTCATCGATTGCATAAGGATTTTCGATATATTCCTGAAGATAAATCATATTTTCATTCAGCCATTTTGTATAAGGATTGCTTGATTTTAAATAATTGTCAATGTCTTTATTTTTAAGTACTACACCGAATTTGGTATCTACGCCTATCATTTGTCCGGATTGAAGTTTGCCTCTTTCGATCACCTCATCGTTGTCGGCTATGTCAAGTACCCCGTATTCGCTTGCTATAAGAATTTTGTCATCTTTTGTAATTACGTATTTAGCCGGTCTTAGACCGTTTCTATCAAGGACTACGGCTATGTATCTTCCGTCACTAACACTAACGGCCGCAGGTCCGTCCCATGCTTCGAATCTGGTAGAAAAATATTCATAAAACGCTTTTAATTCGCTGTCCATATAAGGTGCGTTTTGCCAAGGCATAGGAATAAGAGCGCGTACGGCTTTAAAAAAGTCCATTCCGTTCATAATCAAAAATTCCATCATTCTATCAAGAGAGCTACTGTCGCTTTCGTCAAATCTTACTATAGGAAGAAGTCTTTTTAATTCTTCTGGTGAAAATACGGGTGATTTTATTGATTCGGTTTTAATTAAAGTATTTATTCTATTGGCCTGAATTGAATTTATTTCTCCGTTATGGGCTATAAATCTGAATGGCTGTGCCAGTCTCCACTCAGGTAGGGTGTTTGTAGAAAATCTTTGATGAAACAGAGCAAAATATACTTTAAAATCCTTATCAGCCAGATCAGGATAGAATTCTTTAATATGGTTTGGCATCAAAAGGCCTTTATAGGCCACTTTTTTTGAACTGAAAGTAGGAATATAAAAATCTTTGTCTTCAATGGCGTTTTCAATCTCTTTTCTTGTTAAATATAAAAGCTCCTCAAATCTTTTAGTAGCTATAATTGAATTAGGCACTATAAAAACGTGATAGATTTTAGGCATTGTTTTTAAAGCAAGTTCTCCCAACGCCTCCGTATTTACCGGTACTTCTCTCCATAAAGCTATTTTTAAATCATTTTTTTCACAATATTCTTCTACTATTTTTTTATGTTTTTCGTTTTTTAGGAATATTACGCCTATTCCAAACTGTTCAGGTAGATCTATACCTTTTTCCTGAGCTTTTTTTCTAAAAAAATCTTTTGGAAGAGAAAACAAAAGACCGCTTCCATCGCCTGATTTTCCATCCGCCGCGATGGCACCTCTGTGCATCATTCTTTCAAGAGCGGTAAGTGCGTCATTTACCATTTTATGTGTAGGACGACCTTTAATATCTGCAATTACTCCAAAACCGCAATTATCTTTAAAATCAATCATTTTTGACATATTTATTCCTTTAAGATGTTATTAATCCTATTTTACAAATTGTCAAATTATAGCAAAAAAACCTTAATCTTAAATTTAGTTATAATTCTCTTTATGAGAGGATTTGTATTAAATACCGTAAGAGTTAGGGACGAAGATTTAATAGTCAGGATTTTAACATCAAAAGAGGTATTGACTCTGTATAGGTTTTACGGGGCCAGACATTCATATATAAATGTAGGGTATCATATAGATTTTATTGTCGAAGAAACTCCAAAAGCTACTATAAAAAGACTCAGAAACGTGACACAACTGCCGTATGATTTTATGTTTGATTTACAAAAAATGCTCGATTTTAAATCTTTTGTCACGCTTTTAAATAATCATTTAAGGGATGTGAGTAAAATAGATGGATTTTATTATAATCTTTTAAAAGAAATAAGTGAAAAAATCTCCAAAAGAGATTCAAAGAGACTTTTGGTTGAGAGTTACGTAAAACTGTTGGAAAAAGAGGGGAGGTTACATAAAGAAAATACTTGTTTTTTATGTGATACTGAAATAGAGGGGAAAGCTGCTTTGGCCAGAGCTTTTTTACCGGCTCATGAAAAATGTATTATGAGTGAAGGGTTTGAAAGAGAAAAACTCGATTTGCTTTTTAACGAAAAAAAAACGCTTTTATTTGACGATTTTGAAATAAATAGATTATGGAAAATAATAAATTTGGGATTTTAAGGAGTACGGATGAGAGATATTTTAATAGTGGGCGCCGGAATTATAGGTATGACTTTAGCGTATGAGTGGAGAAAAAAACATCCGGAAGATAAAATTACCATAATCGATAAAGAGCCTCACGAAGCTTTCCACGCGAGCGGTAAAAACAGCGGGGTTTTACATGCCGGATTTTATTATACGACCGATTCCCTAAAAGCAAAACTGACGGCTGAGGGTAATAAGCTTATGAAAGAGTTTTGTTATCAAAACAATATTCCTGTAAATGAAACGGGGAAGCTTGTAGTAGCAAAAAATGAAGACGAGGTAGAGACTCTTTTTGAGCTTGAGAAAAGAAGCAAGGCGAATAATGCCGGAGCCTATATAATTACGGAAAATGAAGCAAAAAAAATAGACCCAAACGCAAAAACTCATAAATACGCTCTATATTCTCCGAATACCGCTACTGTAAATCCAAGAGAAGTTTGCGCGGTTTTAAGAAAAAAACTGGAAGAGAAGGATGTGAAATTTATTTTTAATATGCCGTTTGAAAAATATGAAAAAAGTTATGATTTTTTAATCAACGCGGCAGGTCTTTATGCGGATAAAATCGCTCATAAATTCAATCACGGACTTGATTATACGATGATTCCTTTTAAAGGATTATATAGAAAATATATTGGGAAAGACAGAATAAAGACTCAAATTTATCCGGTGCCTAATATCAAAAATCCGTTTTTAGGGGTTCATTTTACGCTTATGGCAGATAATACCATTAAAATAGGACCTACGGCTATCCCCGCTTTTTGGAGGGAAAATTACAGTGGATTTAACAGATTTAAACTGGGTGAATTTTTAGAAATTATCTCTCTTGAAGCCAAGCTGTTTTTTACAAATGCGTTTGGATTTAGAGATTTGGCATTTTATGAAATGAGATATTATATTCCTCAAAATCTAATAAACGAGGCAAAAAAACTTGTTCATAAACTAACAGGTGAATTCAAACCGATGACTCCCGGGATCAGAGCACAATTGCTTAACAAAAATACTCTGGAACTTATTATGGATTTTTTGGTAGAATACGATGATGATCAGATTCATGTTTTAAATGCGGTATCACCTGCTTTTACAGCAAGCTTTTCTTTTAGTAAATATATTTTGGAGGAAGTATGAAAAAAGGGGTTTTATTATTAATGGGGGTTGGATTGTTTGCTTATGAATTGGCGGTTCATAAAGTTGATGCTGAAAAATTAAAAGAGTGTGGGATAGAGTGCGAGATAAAAGGTGATAAATGTATTTTTGCGAAAAGTTTTGATAAAGCTCAGCTTGAGAGAGTAAGAACTTACATAAAAAGTGAATACGGGATTGATTCATTTTATGTGGAAGAAGCAAAACAGGTAAAAAAAATACAAAAAGAGCCTCAAACTGTAAAAGAAACTATAAAAAAAACGCAAAAAACATTTCCAAAAAAAGTTATCTATTCTTACCAGGTATTTACTGCGGATAATTTAGAAGCAGTTAAAAAAGTTTTTGAAAAAGTAAAAAATCTTCCTTATGCCAGGATAGAAAAAATAGGAAAATATTATGTCGTTAGAGTTGGGGCTTACGATACTTACAAAGAAGCTAAAAAGGCCGGTTTGAAATATTTTCTGATGAAATGTTATTATAAACCTGAGAGAATTGTTGAGGGCGGTTGATGAGATATGCTGTTTTGATAAAAGATGGTGAAGTTTCAGATTATCCTGCCGATCTACTTATAGATAATGAGATTATTTCCGGTTTTAATCTTGAATTTGAGCTTGAGGTTAAGAAAGTGGATTTACTTATCGGAAAATCTCTCCCAAGTTTTCTTATAAAAAAGTTAAGAGATAAAGGGATTACTTTTTTTAAAGTAAATAATTTTAATGAATTGGAAGGTCTTAATTTGGATATAAAACTTCCAAAAGAGATTAAAATAAAAAGAGGAAACGGCTGTCAGACTAAATTTAAGGAGAGATAATGGAGAAATTAAATAAAGCGATTGAAAAGATAAAACAAAGCGATCTGGATGATAAAATAAAAGAGAGTGTTATCGAGCATTTGAAAGAATGGTATAACGAAAAAAAATCGGTAGCTTACCTTGAAGAAAAAATAGAAGAAGCTTGGGAAAAGGTTTTACCTATATTAAATGAGCTGGGACTGATATAAATGAGATTTCTTTTTTTTCTTTTTTTTACCGTTTATGCTTTTTCTTATGAGCTTTACGTATATAAAAAAAGTGATTACCTTACTTTAAAAAATATAGGAATAGTTTGTCAAAAAACCTTAAAAGGGTATCTTTGTGCAAAATCAGATAATTTTGAAAAATTAAAAAAAATACAGAATTACGTCACTCATTTTGGTGTCAGTGCTAATATTGTGTCAGAAAAAAAAATAAAAACCGATATTCCTCAAAACGGTTATTGTATTCAGGTTTTAAGTTCAAAAAAACTTTCAGATCTTGAAACCACGTTTAATAATCTATCTAATTTTCCTTATACCAGAATTGAAAAAATAGGAAAATATTTTGTAATAAGAGTGGCACAAGAAAAAAATTATAAAAATCTTCAAAACATTTTAAAAAAAATAAAAAAAGAATATCATTCCGCTTTTATAAGAAAATGTGATTATATTCCTCAACGAATAAAAAAAAATAACTTTTTACTCAGTAATCGGTTTGTAACATTGAAAGAAAAAAAGGAAGATTTTTCCGGATTGAAAAATGAAGAGAAGTTAAGCCTTTTAAAAAAATATTATTATGAGGAGCAGTACGAAAAAGCTTTGGTTTTGGCAAAAGATTTAAAAAAAGGGTTTTATAAAAAGAAAGCTTTAAAATATATGGGTAAAATTTATTATAAAATGAAAAAATATGAAAAAGCCTGCAGGCTTTTGAAAAATTTAAATGCGATTTATAAACAAGAGGATATTGAAGAGTATAAAAAAAAAGCATGTTATGAATATTTTTTAAACGAAGCTTCAAATAATATTTATCTTTCTCCTTTTGCCGCATTAAGTTGGCTTGAAAAAGCTGAGAAATTACAAAGAGATAGAAGATATTATAAATATCTGGGACTTTCTTATGTCAGTATAAGAGAATATGAAAAAGCATATCCGGTTTTAAAAAAACTTTATTTAGAAAATCCCGAAGATAAAGATGTCTATCTGAATTATGCAAAAGTGTTGTTTGCTCTTAAAAAATTTAAAGAGCTCGATAAAATAGCAAATGAAAATTACAGTTTTTTTAAAAATTATAAACTTTATAAAACGGCTGAAAAACTTTGTGCTGAAGGACAATACGAAAAGGCTTATAAAATTGCTAAGAAGATATGGAAAATTTATCCGAAAAATAAAAATATAAATTTGTTAATGGTGAAAATTTTTAATAAACAAAAAAGATCCGATTATGCTTTTATTTATTTAAATAAAGTTTTAAAAATTTATGGAGAAGATATAGAAACTCTCAAAATGATGAGAAATATTTATTTCAATCAGCAAGATTTTGTAAATGCCTATAATACGGCTGAGAAATTAAAAAAAGAATATAACATAACTGATAACATCAATAATAAAATTTTTCAGGAATTTTATCTTTTCAAATCTTTTCAGTCATATGAAAGCGGTGATTTTAACAAAAGTCTTAATTATATCGCTACTGCGGAAAATTTTGTAAAAAATATTGATATTTTCGATATGAGAGGAGAGGTCTATCTGGCTATGAAAAAGTATGAGGATGCTTATAAAAACTATTATAATGCTTTTTTAATAAAGCCTGCAAGAAGATTTCAAAAAAAACTTATATTTATTTTATTTAAATTAAATCAACCTGAAAAAGCCGAAAATTTTGCGTTTAGTTCTAATGATCCGATAATTAAAGATTTTTATTATATTCAAAAAGCTTACAGATATATCGAAAAAAAAGATTACATTAAAGCAAACGTGGCATTAAAAAAAGTTGAAAACAAAAACAGTACGGAATTTTATAAAATAAAAGGTATTGTTTGTTATTACTTGAATAATCTCGAATGTGCTCTTAAATTTTTAAATAATAGTTTTAAAGATATTGAGGTAGATTATTATTTGATTAAAATTTATTTAAAACTAAAAAAGAATGAAAAAGCGAAAAAAATTTTAAAATCGTTTCCTAAAATTTATAATCCCGAATGGAAAAGTAAACTTATGAATATTTATATTCAACTCGGTGACATAAAAAAAGCAAAAGAAATTTTGGGAGATTAACGGATTATTATCGTTTTAATTTCTGTCATCTCTTCTATTGCGTATTTTGGACCTTCTCTTCCGATTCCTGAAAGCTTAATTCCTCCGTATGGCTGAATATCAAATCTTAGAGTAGGTATGTCGTTTATAATAACACCTCCGGCTTCAAAATCATCAATTGCCCTGTTCATTAAATCAATTCTGTTGCTAAACATAGAATATTGTAATCCGTAAGGAGAATTATTCATTTTTTCAACTGCTTCATCATAGCTTTTTACTTTTACAAGACTCACAATCGGTGCGAAAACTTCTTCACATACGATTTTCATATCATCCGTTACGTCGGCCAAGATGGTAGGAGATAAAATATTGCCTTCTCTTTTTCCTCCGGCAATGATTCTAGCACCTTCACTAACGGCGCTTTTTATCCAGTTTTCTGCTCTAATAGCTGCTTCTTCGCTAATAAGAGGTCCCATAAAAGTATCTTCATCAAACGGGTTTCCGACTTTAAGTTTTGAGGCTTCTTCTCCGAGTTTAGCTGCGAATTCTTCATAAATTTTTTCATCGACGTATATTCTTTGGAGTGAAATACAAACCTGACCGCTGTTAGCAAAAGCTCCGATAGCACATCTTTTAGCCGCCCAGTCCAAATCAGCCGTGCTTTCCACAAAAGTTGCGGCGTTTCCGCCAAGTTCAAGAGCTACTTTTTTAATTCCGGCGTTTTGTATGATTATTTTTCCTACAGGTACGCTTCCGGTGAAGCTTATTACTCTTGGAATAGGGCTTTTTACAAGGGTGCTTCCCACATCCGCATCTCCATATACCACACTTAAGGCGTCTTTTATAGCGTAAGGACTCTCAATAAAAAGTTTTGCAAAAGCGTATGCCGTATAAGGTGCTTCTGGGGTTGGTTTTAATACGACGCTGTTACCTGAAATCAGAGCCGGTCCTAT
>Ga0256842_1003342_pt1 | contig 10750 bp, 9 predicted proteins | sample 4559240metaG_FD_185973 | JGI IMG/M metagenome (GOLD analysis project Ga0256842, IMG submission 185973) | Hydrothermal vent microbial communities from Guaymas Basin, Mexico - 4559-240 | ecosystem: Environmental > Aquatic > Marine > Hydrothermal vents | place: Mexico: Guaymas Basin | collected...
TTCCGCTTATTCCCTTGATTGACTGTTTGTTGGGAAAAAGGAAAATCCTGTCTCCTTTTGAGGCTTTTAAAGGGTGGGATAGGGTTAAGGTATTTTTCTCTATGTTTAAAACGGTTGCCCCTTTTTCGTTTATTTTAATTCTTGCTCCTTTTTTCACCTCTTTGTTAAGCGAAAAAAACTCTATCTTTTTGCCTTTTGCACTTTTTACTTTTCCTATTTCAACCTGAACCGAATGTTTTTTCTTTGTAAAGATGTCCTTTTTCTCCGGGAAGTAGAAGTATCCCTTGCCGGTTTCCCTTAAAAAAGGGTACTCTTTCAGAATTTGCTTTGCCTTTGAAATTCCCTTTTCTGACATATCCTTTTTTAACTCTTTCAGGGCAGATACAGTTGTGTAAACATAATCGGCACCCTTCATTCTTCCTTCGATCTTGAAATGCTTAATTCCCGCTTTTACAAGCTTCGGTATTTCCTCTATAAGATTTAAATCTTTCATTGAAAAAGGATAATTGCCGTTAAAGTTGTGTCTGCATACTTGAGCACAAACCCCTCTGTTGCCGCTTCTGTTTTGTTCTTTTAAAGAAGCATAGCAGAAGCCCGATGCCGAGTAGCACATTGCCCCGAAAACAAAAACCTCAAGTTTAAGTTCAGTGTTTTCAGAAAGATGTTTTAATTCTTTAAAGTTTAACTCTCTTGCCAGAACAACCTGATTTATTCCGCATTTTTCCGCGAACTTCAGTCCGTCAAGGTTGCATATTCCCATCTGGGTTGAGGCATGGAATTCAACAAATTCAGGTAAAATCTGCTTTCCCAATTCAAGCACGGCAAAATCCTGAATAATTACCGCGTCGGGGGGACAGAGCGAGAGTATTTTTAGCCTTTTTTCAAGAAGGGATAATTCGTTGTCGGTGATAACCGTATTTAGAGTTATGTAACTTTTTATTTCCTTTTCTTTCAGGTATGCGATTGCTTTCAGTATTGTTTCTTTGTCAAAGTTTTCTGCTCTTCCCCTTGCATTTTGTCCTTTAAAACCGAAATAAACCGCATCTGCACCGGCTTTTACAGCCGCCGCAAGGGATTGAATATTGCCTGCCGGTGCTATAATTTCAAACATATCAGGAAAAAATAAGAGGGAATTCTCTTTTTTCGGTTACTTCGCCGATTATCTTTGCGTATATACCGCCTTTTTCCAGAATCAGGTTAACAAGCCTGTCGGCTTTTTCGGAAGGCACAGATATTAAGAGCCCGCCTGATGTCTGCGCGTCGTAAAATATCATTTTTTCCTCGTCTTTTAATTCAATTTCAAATTTAACCGCATGTTCGGTAAAGTGTTTGTTGTTGTAACTTCCGGCAGGCACCATTCCTATTGAGGACAGGTACAGGGCTTCTTCAAGGTAATCAATTTTTTTTGTCTCAAAAACGATTGAGACGCCCGAATATTTTGCCATTTCAAATGCATGGCCTATAAGCCCGAATCCCGTTATATCCGTTGCCGCGTTTACTCCGATTTCCTGCATTGCGTTTTTTGCGTATAAATTTAAATGAGCCATTATTTTTGTTGCCTCTTCCATTGTTTTTTCAGAGACCATGTCAACCTTGTTTGCCGTTGTTATAATTCCCATTCCAAGAGGTTTGGTAAGTATAATTCTATCCCCGGGTTTTGCATTGTTGTTCCTTACTATCTTTTCCTCTTCAACGATTCCGGTTACCGAAAGCCCGTATTTCATTTCACTGTCCTCAACAGTGTGGCCGCCTATAATAACCCCGCCTGCTTCGTTTACCGCATCAAATCCGCCTTTTAGAATTTCCCTCATCTCTTCCTTTTCAATGTGACAGGAATCGTACATAACAAGGTTTAACGCCGTTAAAACATCTCCCCCCATGGCAAACACGTCGCTTAAAGAGTTTGCTGCGGCAATTTTTCCATACATGTATGGGTCGTCAACAACCGGGGTAATGAAATCGGCTGTTTGAACAAGGCATTTGTTTCCGTGAACCCTTATAACTCCCGCATCGTCGTTTGTCTTTAAGTCAACCACAATGTTCTTATTGCCGGCTGAAAATTGAATGTCTTTTATAATTTCCTCAAGGTCGCCCGGACCTAATTTGCCTGCTCAACCTGCCGCTTTAACGTAAGCGGTTATTTTTTTTCTTTTATCCATGTCTTTCCTTTACCCGAGGGTTATAATTGATTCTCCCTGCATCAGGGATTGAACCGAATCAAACGCATTGCCTATCTGTCCCACTTTTAACTCATCGGTTATTTTAAAGTAATTTAAACATGCCCCGCACGAGTATATTTCAACCCCTTTTTTTTCAAGCTCTTTAAGGTGTTCAATTGTCTCTTCCCAGAAGCAGGTTATGTGAACCCCTTTGTTTACAAAAAACATTTTTTTAGGCAAGTCCTTTTTGTCAAGGTCCAAAAATGTTTTTAAAAAACCCTTCATCAACTCTTTGCCCAGTTCATAATCGGGGCCTATTGTGTCTGAGGAAACAAACACAACCTTGTCAGAGGTTTTATCCTCGTCTTTTTCTTCATAAGGGACTGAGCACGCATAACCCTTTACTATCTCAATTTCAAAGTATCCGTCTTTTTCTTTAATATTTACGGTGCAGCCCTGAGATTCGGCAAACCTTTTAACGTTTTCCCTTGAGGCAACACTGTCAACAAAAACGGTTATAATTCCTTCTTCAATCTCGCTTAAAGCGTTTTTTGTCATAATTACCGGCTGAGGACAGGCCAATCCCTTTGCGTCAACTATTTTTTCAGACATTTTTCCTCCGGAAATTGGAATTATTCTTCACCTAATTCTTTCAAATAAAGCCTGCTTCTACGCAAAATAAAAATTGCAATGACCATTATCAGGACAATTACCCCCTGAAAAAGCATCTCGCTCGTTATATGGCTAATCATTACCGTACTTACTGTTTTTGCGTTTTCCTGTGTTGCGCTTGCAGATGCGCCTAAAACAAGCATTTTTCTGACGGATGAGATAATGGCTATAATGATAAACGCCTCAACTGAGAGTTTATGGGTTTTCATGTAATTTATGAGAGTCCATAATATCTCAAGGATAATCATAATCAAAAGTAAGTGGTGAATCAGGGTGATAACAGTTTTAATTGTGTCAACGTGCTGAATAAACTCGGTTATCAATTCGTATATGGAAAAGCCTATCAATCCTATTGCGCTGAAAAGCAGAATGTAGGCGATTGTAAGGTTTACCAGATCGTAAAGGTTGTCAATATTGTTTATTGTGCTTTTTGTAAGCTTCTTCATCATAATTGCATTATACAACAGAGAAATAATTTAGCGCAAAGATTTTAGCGGGAAAATATTTTAAAACTAAAAAAGGGGGCTTATCGCCCCCTTAAAGTTGTTATTTCTTTCTGGCAAGATAGGTTTTCTTGAATAAGTCAAAGAATACCGTCAATGCCCCCAGAATTATCATTGTATCCGGGACAATTCTTACCCATGACCATGTGATAATTTGCTCTATGGTTTCCCTTGACCTTGCGGCATAGTATCCTAATTCTTTTGCCACTGCTGTCTGGTGAAGACCTATAACCATTGTGGGGACTGCAAAAAGAAGCACGCCTATTGTTACAAGCCAGAAACCTATTTTACTTAATTTGTCGTCCCATTCTGTACCGTCAACTGCCGCCTTTGACCTTGCCACAATATAAAGGAACGCTATGGATATGTATCCGAAAGCACCTAACAAAGCAACGTGTCCGTGAGGCATAATAAGGTATGTGCCGTGGGAGTAATAGTTTACTATAGGAAGGTTTGCAACCATACCTAAGAAACCTGCACCGAACCAGTTAAGGAATGCCGAGCCTGTAAGCCATAAAAATGGGATTGTAAACGGGAATGATTGTCCTTCACCTTTAATATGCTTATACTCTTTCCACGCCTCAACCATAAGGAGAACAAGGGGAACAGGTTCTAAAGCGGAGAAAATACTTCCTATTGCAACCCAGTATTCGGAAAGTCCCTGCCACCAGTAATGGTGAGCAACGCCTAATGTTCCCGACATCATTACGAGAACAAGTTCAAGAAGCATAATCCTTTCAGCAGATTTTCTTGACACCAAACCTAAAATAACCGCAAGGTAAGCAAGAACGCCTGCCGCAAAAAGTTCAAAAGTCAGTTCAACCCAGAGGTGAACAACCCACCATCTGTAATAATCGTCAACTGTGAAGTTTGGGAAAATTTTGTGTAATGGAGCCATTCCTGCCATGTAAAGTGTTGCGATACCGAAGGCAGACCAGATAATGGTTCCCACCATTACGTTGTTTTCTTTTGCCTTTCTGATTGTGGAAAATACCATTAAGAACCACATTACAAGGCCTATTACAAGCCCTATATCCCAGACCCTTCCTAAGTTTAGAAACTCTCTTCCCTCGTTTCCAAGCCAGAACCAGACATCTCTCATGTGCCCCGTTGCTCCAAGGTAGATGCCGATAAGCCCGCCTGCACCTACTACGATTAAAGCAAGCCACAGTACATCCACAAGCCAGGGAAATTTTAAGTCTTCCTTTCCAACAAGGGGGGCAATAAACATACCGCCTACAAGCCAGCCTATTGCAACCCAGACGATTGCGATGTTTATGTGCATAGCTCTCATAACGTTAAAGGGGAGTATTGACTGGCTGATAATAAAGTTTTTAGCAGGTTCGGTGTAAATATGGGCAATGTATCCGCCTATAAACACTTGAATTACAAAGAACAGTGCTACAAGCGGGATATACTTAAATAGTTTTCTCTGGGAAGGATACAAAGAAGTAAGCTTTAACGGTTCTTCTAAATCGTTGTCTTCCTTCTTTAGTAAGTGTTCATAAACAAGGTAGAGAATAATAATTGTTAAAGTCCAAAGAGCTAACAATTGAAATAGCGACCACACTATTGAAGACCATGTAACGTCCTGGTCAATCAAAGGCTCTTTTGGCCAGTTGTTTGTCCAGGTGACGTTTGTTCCAGGCCTTATTGAGGATGCAGCCAGTTGCCCCCAGTCAAAGAATGCAGCTATCTTTTTAGCTTCTTCAGGCTTTATAACCCCGCCGGGGAATGCCAGCTCTTTGTTGCCGTTTACAAGGAAGTTAACTATGTAATCCCTGTTTGCTTTGTACGCTTCAGCCGAGCCTTCGGTTAAAACAACTTCTTTATCGCTTAACTTTGTGCCTTTTATATCTTTGATAACAAATGCTTTTACATATCCTTTTTGTCCTTCGTCCTCAAGCTCGTTAAAAGGGTATCCGAATTGCCTTTTTGAGTAATAGTCGTAAAGGAATTCAGCTCTTTTATGGAGCAATTCAGCCGGGAAATCCGGACCCAGATATGCGCCCATTCCAAGCATTGTACCGTAGTCCATCAGGTCAAATTCCTGAAAATAAGCCTTTCCCTGAACAACATCGTCATAGGTGTATAAAACCTCTCCGTTTTCAGACACCACCTTTTCAGGAATAGGCGGTACCTCTTTTACCATATGTGCGGTAAACCCGATTAAAGCCACAACCATAACAATGGTAATAAACCAGAAAGCTGTGAAAAGATACTTTTTCTCAAGCATCTTATCAATAAAACCTGTCATAAAACCTCCTTCATTTTTCCCGCAGAAGCGGGTGTTTAACTAATTTTTATTTTAAAGTAAATTTTACCCTTAAAATTGATTTTAATCAAGAAATAGAACAAATTTTACAAAAAAGTAAAATTTACTTTTACAATCAAGATAATGTTAAATTTATTATAACAATTTTTTTTGCTATAATTTGCAAAGAAGGAGCATAAAGATGGAATTGGGTGTTGTAGTCGGAAAATTGTGGAGTACAGTAAAAAATAAGCCTCTTGAAGGTAAAAGAATACTCGCTGTAAGAAGAATTGACAAAAACTATAAACCTTACGGAGAGCCTTTTTTTGCTCTTGACTGCGTAGGAGTGGGAGAGGGTGAGTATGTTGTATTTGTTCAGGGATATGAGGCTTCCCACTGCTTTCTTCCTCAGGTTGTTCCTACCGATTCAACCGTAATAGCCAAGGTTGACGAGATAGCGAAATGAAAATAGGCATTGTTTCAAGACAGGTAATTTCAACCGAAAAAAACAAACGATTGCACGGCTATCCCCTGTATGTCCTTGACATTGTTGATTTAAACGGAGAAAAAACAGGGGAAGAAGTTGTGGCTTTTGACACCGTAGGAGTGGGGATAGGGGAAAAGGTTATTGTAACAATAGAGGGTGACGCTGCCGTGCAGTTAATAAAATACAGCGATGCCCCGGTTGACGCGGTAATTGTTGCCAAGGTTGATACAATAAACAGATAGGGGTTTTTATGGACTTAACTCAAGGGCTTATAATAGGTTTTCTTGTTTTGCTTGTAATTATAGTTATTCTTTTAGTTGTTGTTTTAATTAAAGTCTCAAATTCAAGGAATAATGAAAGGCTGTTGAGGCTTGAAGAGGCTATCCAGCATTATTTCACAGCTTTATCAGATATAAGAGACAGCTTGAATACATTAGGTTTGGAATTTGAAAACAAACTTCTTAAAGGGGTATCTTCCGACCTTTCCCAGACAAAGGATATTGTTGTAAGCAATTTGTCCTTTTTAAAAGAAGAGGTTTTGAAAGCAAAAAGTGAGCTTGAAAACGTAAACACTTCTTCTGTATCGGAAACAAAAGAGAGGCTTTCTCAGCTTGAAACAAAGGTTAACGAAACAATAGCAAGGGTTAACCAGTCCCTTACTTTAACGGTTAAAGACATAAACAAAACATTTGCGGAGCAGACTTCCGGTTTGTACTCAAAAATAGGGGCAATGACTGAAAAAATAGAAAATCTTGAAAAAATATCCTCTGAAATCAAAGAGTTACAGGATATTCTTAAACCGCCGAAACAAAGGGGAGTCTTCGGAGAGATTTTGCTTGAAAACCTTTTGAAAGATACTCTGCCAAAAGATAAATTTGATACTCAATTTTCAATCGGCAACGACAAGGTTGATGCTGTGATTTTTCTTGAAAACAAGGTATTGCCTATTGACGCAAAGTTTCCTCTTGATAGGTTTGAAGATTATAAAAAGGGAGAGGCAAGGCAGTTTATTTCAGGTATAAAAAAAATGATTGACAGTATTTCTCAAAAGTATATTAAAGTGTTGACAGCTGAAGGGAATACCACAAATTTTGCATTTATGTATATTCCTTCCGAGAGTGTGTGGTATTCAATGTTTGTGGAAAATGTGGAGCTTTACAGATATGCTGTTCAAAAAAGGGTTTTCCCTGTTTCTCCGAATACCTTATACTCTTATTTTCACGTAATTACAGAAGGGTTAAGTGCATTTGAGCTTGAAGAAAGGGTGGAAGAGGTTCTTGCGAAAATTGTTTCTCTTCAAAATGATGTTAAAAATTCTATAAAAAACTTTGAGGTGTTGAAAACCCATTTGACAAATGCCTCTAATAAAACCGACGAAGCCATAGAGTCTCTTAAAAAGATTTCCCGTTCTATAGAGGGATTCAGGGAATTGTAAATCTTCACAATTTTTGTGGATTTCTTTGTGGAAAACTCTGTTTAAAATCTCCGACTTACCGTTGTTATTTGATTTTTGTTTGAATGCACAATAATGTGTGCAATTATTAGTCCTTTGTTTTCAATAAGTTGCTTTTAAGTTTATTGATTTTCAGTTAATTCTGTTTTTTTTAAAAAATATCAGGTAGTTTTTCACAAAAAAATCCTTAAAAACACAAGGATAAACAAATTTATGATAAAATTTTTAAGAACATTATAAAAGGAGAGGCTTTATGAAACAGAATTTAGTGGCAATTCTCGGTACCGGTACAATCGCTCAGGGAATTGCAATGACTGTTGCGCGTAATGCCCTTGATGTCATTATTTATGATGAAAAAGAGGAGAATCTGGAGGAGGCTTTAAAGGGAATTGAGTTTTCAATTGATAGAGAGATTGAAAAATGGGGAATGACTGAGAGCGAAAAGCGTGCGGTGTTAAGCAGAATTGAGACAACAACGGTAAAAGCGGATCTCGCAAACGCAGCTATCTTTTTTGAGTCAAAGGGGAAAAGCGAAGAGGAAAAAGAGGATTTAATATCCAATCTTGATTTTATAAGCGATCCGGAAGCCCTTTTGATTATGACAACAACAACCATTAGTGTCACAGAGGTATCAAGGGTTTTAAGAGACCCTTCAAGGCTTATAGGGCTTCACTTTATTCATCCTGTTTACAAAGTTCCGATAGTTGAGGTGGTTAAGGGGTTAAAAACATCGGCTAAAACTGTTGAAAGAACAAAACAATTTTTGTCCGATTTAGGAAGAGAATACATTGAGGTTTTTGAGTATCCCGGCTATGTTACCACAAGGGTAATTCTGCCGTTGTTGAACGAAGCAATGCATGTTTTGATGGAAGGCCTGGCAACTGCGGAGGATATTGACAAAGCAATAAGGCTTGGGTATGACATGTCTATGGGGCCTTTAGCCCTTGCGGATTACATAGGCCTTGACTATATTCTTGAATGGCTTGAGTCTCTTTTTAAAGAGCTCGGGGAGGCTAAATTCAGACCCTGTCCTCTTTTGAGAAAGCTTGTCAGGGAAGAAAAATTAGGGTTAAAAACAGGGGAAGGATTCTTTAAATACGACAAAGAAGGAAAGAGGGTGTCAAAATGAAAATCCTTACTTTAAACTGCGGTTCTTCTTCCGTTAAATACCAGTTGATTGATACTGCAACCGGCGAAAAGCTTGCCAAAGGAGCGGTTGAGAGAATCGGAATGGCTCAATCAATTCTCTCAATAACAACCTCTCAGGGTAAAAGTAAAAAGATTACAAAAGAGATTCTTGATCACACAATGGCTATTGACGGGATACTGCACTTAATGCTTGATAAAGAGTTAAAGGTTATAACCTCTTATGATGCAATTGATGCGGTAGGACATAGGGTTGTTCACGGAGGAGAAGAATTTAAGGCATCATGTCTTATTACTCATGAGGTTAAGGAGAAAATTAAAGAGAATTTTAAACTTGCACCCTTGCATAACCCTCCTAATTTAAGGGGTATAGAAGCTGCCCAAAGAGTTTTGCCGGACAAGCCTCACGTGGCTGTTTTTGATACAGCTTTTCATTCAACTATGCCGGAACATTCCTATATCTATCCCATACCTTACATTTTTTACAAAAAGTATAAAATCAGGAGATACGGTTTTCACGGTTCGTCTCACAGGTATGTCTTTTCAAGGCTTAAAAATTTTTACGATAAGGATTTGAAAGATTTAAAGGTTATAACGGCACATATAGGAAACGGTGCAAGTATGTGTGCTATAAAAGACGGTGTTTCCGTTGATACCTCTATGGGGTTTACTCCCCTTGAAGGCCTTGTTATGGGAACAAGAAGCGGCGATATAGACCCTGCTTTGATTCTCTATATTATGGAATTACAGGAATTGAGCAAACAGGAGGCTGATTCTCTTCTTAACAAGCACAGCGGGCTTATAGGGATATCAGGGATATCAAGCGATGTGAGAGATCTTGAGGAAGAGGTTCAGAACAATAATTACAGGGCTAAACTGGCGCTTGATATTTACTGTTATAGAATTCGTAAATACGTAGGTGCTTACGCTGCCGCAATGGGGGGAGTTGACGCTCTTGTTTTTACAGCCGGAGTAGGAGAAAACAGCTCTTATGTTAGAAAAAAGGTATGCGAGGGACTGGAGTTTATGGGGATAGAGCTTGACGAGGAAAAAAATAACGAAAAAAGTAAAAAAGAAAGAAAGATTTCAACCGACAAATCCAGGGTAGATGTATTTGTAATTCCTACAGATGAGGAATATATAATAGCGGTAGATACCGAAAAGATTGTTAAGGAGAATAAAGAATGAAAAAAATCTCGGTAAGTTTATTTTTGTTATTCACTTTTTTTGTGTTTTCAAACGATATGTACATGATTGATCAGGGTGGAAAAGGTATTGCAAAGAGTGGAATGGTTATAGCATCTACGGATTCAGGTATCGCTCTGTACTATAATCCGGCAGGGCTTGCTCAGGTTAAAACAAGAGATCTTGAAATGAATGTTTCTCTTATTCTGCCTAATCTTTCGTACTCTTCTCAAGACGGAACAAAGTACGATGCTGCAAAAAAAGGAAATGTTCCCTTCAGCTTTTTTTATACCCATCCTTTAAGCCAGAGGCTTACTCTTGCTGTGGGTATTACAACTCCGGTATTTAAAAACGATCAATGGGAAAACTCTTTTCCCGGAAGATTTTTTGCAAGCCAGTATGAAATAAGAACGAATGAGCTGTCTTTAGGATTGGGTTATAAATTAACAGACAAAATAAATGTCGGTTTTTCAATTGATTACAGCTCCACTTACCTGAAGTATTCAAACTTTATCAAATCTCCTTATTACGACTATTTGACAGGCACAAATGAGCTAATCGGGTATTTTGAAGTAAAAGGGGGAATTGACGATACTCAAACCGATACAGGGTTTACCGCAGGTATTCAGTACAACTTTTTGCCTAAATGGACTCTGGGAATAAGCTACAAATCTTCAAAAGACTTTGAATTTAAAGACATTCCGGTGAAATTTGAACAGATTACCGAGGTCGGATTTTCAAATGCCGAAGAGTCTTTTAACAGGCTATTCGGGAATATGGGAGAGACTCTTACTACAAAGTTTCAGATACCCTCTCAATTGGCAATAGGACTATCTTATAGACCTACGAATAGATGGCTTATTGAAGTAGATTATATTAAATTAAATACCT
>Ga0256842_1003343_pt1 | contig 10749 bp, 12 predicted proteins | sample 4559240metaG_FD_185973 | JGI IMG/M metagenome (GOLD analysis project Ga0256842, IMG submission 185973) | Hydrothermal vent microbial communities from Guaymas Basin, Mexico - 4559-240 | ecosystem: Environmental > Aquatic > Marine > Hydrothermal vents | place: Mexico: Guaymas Basin | collected...
AGTACCTCCACCTAAACCTGCTGTAAGAAACACCATATCAGCGCCTTTAAGAGCCTTTTTTATTTCTTCTTTGCTTTCTCTAGCGGCTTCCATACCAAGCTTAGGATCTGCACCAGCCCCAAGCCCAGCAGTTAATTCTCTTCCAATCAGAATTTTTTTATCAGCATCTGTATACAGCAAATCTTGTGCATCCGTATTCACTGCAATGGTCTCTGCTCCCACAATTCCAACTTGCATAAGTCTTGTTATTGTATTGTTTCCAGCACCTCCAGCACCAACAACTTTTATTTGAGTTTTTCTTTTCTCAAGAAGCTCTCTTAACTCTTCATCTACCTTACTTTCCCTTTCTTCAAATTTTCTTTCATATACTATATGCCTTACTCCCATGTTTCCCCCTTAAATTTTCGAGGATAAATAGATTTAAACAACAAGATTTTAAATATTAAGCTTTGAAAATATTGAAAACAAAGCTCTCGTGGAAAGAAATTCTGTAACATTGTTCTCATTCGAAAATTTAATACATGCCAAATTTATGCAGCAAAACCTTCCTTTAATCATGTCTAGCTGTCTTTCAAAATCTTCAAGCATAATTCCTCCAGGTTCTGGGTAATCGACTGAAGGGGCAATTGATGGATCAAACACATCTATGTCAAGAGAGAAAAATATTTCTTTCTTTCTTATTCTTGCCAGCCTATTGTTTTTAATATCTTTGGAAGTTTTGAACGGAACATTGTTTTTAATTAAAAACTCATACTCATCTTCATCGAGAGCTCTTATTCCTAGCAAAATTCCTCTTCTTCCTTCCTCCCACGACCTTCTGAACCATGTAGAATCGTTCAATTTTGAATCAAACTCGTATCCATAATCTATTTCCTCAATTTTCTCATCCACATACGAATCTTTACAATCTGAATGTGCATCAAAAGATACTACATAAGCTTCCGGAAATGTCTTGGAGATGAAATAAGAAACTAAATGTGCCCTAGAAATAACCACAGGTATTTTTCTCAATTTTTTAATTTGCATGAGAGTTTCTTTCAGTTCCTCCACTCTCACATTTCCATAGTCAAATGGTCTTATTTTTTCAAGCATGTTAATTTTTTTGTCCAGATCAAAAGTAGACGCGAAATTACTTTCTCTTCTGATTTTTTTCAAGGCACGTTTCCAATTTTTACCTATTTTAACCCCAATTATTACAACATTTGATTCTTCGAAGCTAAATCCGAAATCCAAAAACTTCATGATTTCAGCTCCTATTGCCGGGGGTGGGATTTGAACCCACGCAGGGACTAACCCAGCAGGTTTCTTATCATCTTTTATCAACGCTTAAGATTTCACCTAGCCAAGCATCTTAAGCTTCGGCAATGGCTTCTGCCGCCATTGACCAGGCTAGGCGACCCCGGCTTGAGTCTGAAAAATATAAGTCAAGTACTATTCTTAAAACTTACTCTAAGTGTTTACTTTAGTTTTTCCACTTTTTTAGAGAATTCTTTTATTTTTTTCTTAAAGTGATGAAGCGCTAAAAGCACGAGATCTTCAGCTTTCAAACCACTAGCGGTTTCTACATAAAATATGAAAGAATCTTCTATAGGTTTCACTTCTATTTTTCCTTCGGAAACTTCTACACATTTCATGCATAAGCTACATCTCAAAGGATTTTTCACTTTAAGCTTCCCATTTTCAAAAGAAAAAACATTTCTTGGACATATTTTTACAAAATCTTCTTTGGGATTAAAGTCTCTTGCTATTTTTATTTCAGGTTCATTTTTATAACCAACTATACCACCCTGCCATCTTGCATGTTCCTTTCCATATCCAAGCCTTGCATAAGCAATTAATTCTAGCTCTTGTCCCTCAAAAAGTTCAACTATAGGTATATCCTTAAAAACGGGTTGTACATCTTCAGAAGTACTTTTAAGGTCTCCAGAATAGACTATTCCTGGGCCTACTTTTTTAAGCTTTAATTTTACGTATTTTTTCTCTCTTTCTTTCTCAGGAAGTTTCTCTAGTTCTTCCGGCAAAGGGTGAAGCCTCTTATCGTATGTAAGAGGTATTAATCCGATTCTATGAGCTATAATTTCATCTGGAAGAGCGGAATCATTTTTCTTAAAATCGACAAATTCCACAGCCATGGTTGGGACCTCAGAAAGTATCATTCTTCTTAGTGCAGAAGCTATGGAATAGTCAATTCCTCTTATTATAAATCTCATTTCTTGGTCGCTTTTTTCTAGAATCTTAACTTCCATACCATCACTGATAACATACTTATCTTGCTTAAATATTTTAAATATCTTTGGTTTTTTATTAAACCACCCTCCCCACAACTAAATTGTTCTTAATGTTGATTATTTTTACTTTGTATGTCTTCCCAACTCTAATATTTTTTCCCAAGATAATACAGTTTGGTCCTTCTTTGAAAGGATAACCAATATAACGCTTTCCTACTCTTTCAACTACTATATACTTCTTAACACTACCAATCAATTCCTTCTTGAGTTCGAAATTTATCTTTCTGACAAAATTTCTAAGTTTGGAATTTAAAGGATCTTCAATTCTAGCTCTCGGGAAATTTTCAAAAGCAGAAGACGGTAAAGGCAGAAATCTGTAGATTAGTATTCTTTTAGCTCCAACCATTGCGCATTCTTTAATTGTTTTTATTGTATTTTCTACTGTTTTTTTAGTTTGAAATGGTAAGCCATAAATAAAGTATACATGAGGAATAAGACCGTTTTTCTTTAGTATCTTAATAGCTTTTACCACTTCTTGAGGATATGTAGGTCTGGCTATTTTTTCTGCATGTTCTTTATCCCCAGTTTCACATCCAAGATGAATTTCAGTTCCACTGAAATACTTTCCCAGCAATTCTCCAACCTTCTCATCCACTAAATTAGCTTTTATGTTTTCTATCGAAATGGCTACTTCACCATTTTTTATCTTTTTGATTGAGAAGATTTTTTGAAATAAGTTCTTAAGTGCTTCTAGATTTGCTGGTGGATTTCTAGGATCTGTTAGAGGAGCTGGTTTTACTAGTTCATCTCTTCCATAATCCAATAGGTCCGGTGCTTCTAAGACTATTCTCCTAGAGCCGTTTTTTATAGCACTTTTAATTTCTTCAACAATATAATTCACACTCAAACTTCTTGCAGGACCAAAAATTGATGGGACAGAACAAAAGCCACATCCAGGAGGAATATTAAGAGGACAGTATAATCTTTTTTCAAGAGGTCCATTAAAGCAAACATTACAATTCAAGCAATTTTCTCTCACTCTTCTAAAATTGCTACAACCTCTAACAACTTCAACGTAAACTTTAGAAGCAAAATAGTATGGGTATTTTCTCAAAATTTCATCATAGTTTTTATACCTTTCAATTTCTTCTGTTTTCAGAAAAGTCCTTCTGGAAAAAAATATTTTTCCATTTTTTTCAATTGCTAGGTTTTCATACTCACTTAAATCACTTACTTCAAACGAATTTTCTACAAGCTTCTCAACAGTTCTTTCTCCTTCCCCAACAATAGCCAAATCATAACCTGCTCTCCTTAAAGCAATTTTCGGATCCTCGGAAATCGGACCACCAGCAATTTTTATAGCTTTTTTATTAAATTTCGTAAAAATATTTCTTACATTTCTTACTTGTTTTAAATCGGTAAACATACCACTTACCATCAAAACATCGAACTCTTTTGAGATCCTTCTTTTTCTAAGAAAATCGAAATAAGTTAAGAAAGTAAATTCAACATCCTTCTTTTTCAGAATCCAAAGGATTCTTCTTGGTGCTAGGGGAATAACCTCTTTCCACTTGTTGTAGTTTCCTGTATTAAGGCAATCAACAAAGAGCACTTTCATGAATCAAGGAATCAAACTAAGATTTATAAAACTAAACGTGTGAAACTCAAGCATGGAATATAAAACTAAAACATTCAAATTACTAGAGTATATTGCTAGTAGAGAAGATAATCAAATTTGTAACTTGTTGGAAAGTGAATTTAGAGAAGATCAAGATTATGTAAAAGCAGCGGAGCTATTAGTTCAAGCTCATTTTCTAGAGAAGGAAGGTGAATGTTATAAAATAAGTGATGCAAGAAAAGAACTTCTCAACAATTTGAGAGATATATTTAATAAGTTAACTTATAGAGAAATGTTTCTACTTTCCTTCACATTCCTTTACTATCCTAAACTTATGCAACTACTTCTTTCTGACAGACCGCTCAAAGATAAAGAGTTGGAAGAAAAATTTGAAAAATAGGAAGAGCAACTTTAAACTCTTCTTCCTCTTCTTCCGCCTTTAGGTCTCATATAACCATGAGGTATAGGTGTAACATCTTCTATTAGTTTTATTTTTAAACCGGCCTTTGCTAGCGCTCTTATTGCAGGCTGAGCACCCATACCAGGTGATTTTGATTTTGTACCTCCGGGACCTCTAACTCTTATGTAAACGCCAGTAATTCCTTTATCCAAAGCTTCTTCAGCAGCTTTTTTTGCCGCAAGCATTGCTGGATAAGGTTTTCCACCCTCTCTATCTTTATCTGTCATCATTCCGGCAGAATATCTAGCTATTGTTTCACTTCCGGTAATGTCTGTAATGTGTACTATTGTGTTATTTTTTGTCGCAAGTATATGAGCTATTCCCCATCTTTCTTTTTTAGGCATTTATCCCACCTTCTACAGCTTCTACTTTTATTCTCCTTTTGGAGGGAGGTGCATTAGGTTTTATTTTAACTTCAATTTTATCTTCTTCATCTCGAGGGACTAAATAACTTGGAAAAACAACTTTTCGCCCATTAATGAAAACATGTCCATGAACTATAAATTGCCTAGCTTGTTTTGGTGTGTTAGCAAATCCCTTTCTATAAACAATAGTTTGCAGTCTTCTTTCTAAAATATCTTCCACTGTCAAACTCAAAACATCATCTAAAGTTGCATTTTTTGATTTAAGAATCCCAAGCTTGTAAAGTTTTTCAATTAATTGTTTTGCTTTTTCTTCATTTTTAGTGGCATTTAAGTCTCTAGCCATTCTTCTGTATTTTCTTAGAATTGCTTCTGCCCTCCAAATTTCTCTTTTTCTTCTAAGTCCATACTTTTTCATTAATTTTTTCTCTTCCTCTATTCTTGCTTTATCCCAGGGTTTCTTTGGAGTTTCGTACTTCTTCTTTAATCTTCTCATTCTTCATCACTTCCTCTTACTAACTTTAGGTTTTTTAACACCCACAGTTCTACCCCTAGTTCTAAAGTGACTTCTTGTTTTTTGACCTCTAACAGGTTGGCCTAACTTATGCCTCCAACCTCTATAGGTTCTTAATTCTATCATTTTCTTTATATCCATCTTCATTCTTATGTGGACATCTTCACCTGTTAAGTGATAATCTTCACCTGTTTCCGGATCCCTCCTTCTATTCAATAAATAAGAAGGTATACCATATTTTTTCGGATTCTTTATAGCATCTTCCAATTTTTCAAGTTCTCTTTCACTAAATTCTCCAAGTTTTTTGTTTGGATCGATTCCAAGCGCATAAATAATAGCTTTGCTCATAGTAAAACTAATTCCCTTAATCCCCATAATAGCTCTTATTACTGGTTTTGTTCCATCAAGATCTGTATTAACAAGTCTAACTATTTTCTTCATTTCAGCTTTGTTTGTTTCTTCTGTATTCATGCTAAAGAGTATAATAGAATAGGTTATTAAAAAGTTTTAAAAGATATATATCAACCCTCAACAAATAGGAATTAATGAATTTTGCGAATAAACTTAAAGTTCTAGAAGAATCGCTAAGTATAGACTCAAACTTCTATTTTAGTTTTGTGAAAGAATTCAGAGAAAAGATTAGGTCTTTGAACGAGACTGATAAAGAAAAAGTGATGAAAGAATTAATAAATGAGTTTTTTAAGAAGGGTGGATTTAAGGTAGTAAGAGCAAAGTATGTAGAAGACGATAAAGGAAATATATTTCTTCTAAAAGAAAACGGCGAGATGGAGTTCATTGGTTATAGAGAAGTTTGGAAAAGAAGAAAAAAGTTCCTACCACCCAAAAGAACTTTTACACCTAGATACAAGAGAACATTTAAGAATTATTTAGGGCAGTGCGGATTATGCTCTGGACATTTAAATACAACTACTCTTTTAAACATAATAGCCACTAATTCTTGCAATCTTCGATGTTGGTATTGCTTCTTTTATCCAGAAAAATCAGGATACTACTTTTGGCCAACTCTTGAAGAAATTCTTAAAATGGTAGATTCAGCAACAGAGCTAAATGGTTTCCCACCTCCTGTTCAAATTACTGGAGGGGAACCAACTCTCAGAGATGATTTATTGGAAATCATAAAAAGTTTAAAAGAAAAAGGAGTACCTCATATCCAACTAAACACAAATTCTCTTAAAATCGCTTATGACTTTTACGAAAATCCACAGAAAACAATTGAATACCTTAGGGAATGGAGAAATACTGGATTGAATACTATTTATACATCTTTTGATACATTGGATAAAAATTCTCCTGAAGCTTTCAAAAATTATTGGGAAATGCCTTTGGCGCTAGAAGCTTATAAAGGAGCAGGCATTAAAAGCGTAGTTTTAGTTCCAACAATTCATAAAAGGAACCTTAAAGAGGTAAAGAATATCATCAAATTTGCTGCTTTGAATAAAGATATTATAAGAGCTGTAAATTTCCAGCCTATCTCCTTTGTTGGATTTGCTAGCAAACAGGAAAGAAGTAAGTTGAGAGTAACACAAGATGATATAATTAGAGAACTCTATGATTTAGGAATTGAACCTGATGATTGGTTTCCTGTTTCGGCAGGCGCTAATATAGCTGACCTCATTGCTTCTTTAACAGGAAGAAGGGATTATGTAAGGCTTTATAACAACGAGAAATGTGGAATGGCTACTTACGTTTATGTAGATAACAAAAACATAATACCTATGACAAGATTCATTGATGTTGATGGTCTTCTTGAGCATATTTCTAAACTGTTGGAAGGTCTGGAAAACAAAAAGTTTAGAGTAATTTACAAATTCGGGAGGAAAATACTACCTAAGTCCTTAGCTTCAAAATTTGTTTTGAAGAAATTGAAGTCGTACATAAAAAGAGATAAGCTACCAGATGGAACTTCCTTAACAGATCTCTTCAATAGAATTCTATCTAGAGGAGACTATTCTTCTCTTGGTGAATTTCACAGAAGATTTTTATTTATAGGAATGATGCATTTTATGGATCCTTACAACTATGATTTAAACAGAGTAAGAAGATGTAACATACATTATGGTTTACCTGATGGAAGAGTGGTTCCTTTTTGTAGTTTTAACGTTTTCCCAGAAATTTATAAAACTCCTATTCTTTTCCACTACAGGGTCAAAAATAAAACTACAATAGAAAAAATAAAGGAAATAGAGAGAAGAGAAGCAGAAAGAGTTGTTAGAATGAGAAAGAGGTTGAAAGAAGATTTAAAAAATTCTTCTTCTTTGTACCACAAGCTGTATCGAAAATACTACGAATCATTTATATAGTGGACCGGCCGGGATTCGAACCCGGAGCCTCCGCCTTGCCATGGCGGCGATCTACCGTTGATCTACCGGCCCAACTATTAGAAACCATATAATTTTCGTTTTTTAAATTTTCTCATAAATTCTATATTATCACAAGCAGGCTTCACGTGGCAACCTTTACAAACTCTTTTTCTAAAATTTGGTAGCTTGCTTTTTGGAGGTATTTTTTCAGAACTTAGAGTTTTGATGATTAATTTTCTGTATTTTAGAAATGATTTTTTCATATCTTCATTAATTCTTATCTTAGCGACAGAACTAGAAAGGAAATAAATAAGATAACATTCTTTTGCCTTTCTTCTGAAGAAATTCTCTACCAAAATGCTTTCTCCAACATTCTGTAGTAAATGTTCTTCTTTTATTCTTCCACCTTTAATTTTTCCAGCTTTTATATCCATAGAAACCACTTCTCCATTTTCTCTTATTCCAATTAAGTCAGGCGTTCCCACAAGTCCAAGCTGAAAAGATTCTAAAGTCTTTTCTGCAAAAACATAAACAAAGTTTTCTTTGGAAAAGAATTGAAAAAGTTTTTCTAAAAATATCCTTATACTTTCCTTACTTAGGGTAATTCTATCTTTAAATGTACTTATAGTCTTTTCAGCTACATCTTTTGTTGCCTTTCTTAAGCTAGTTTCTTTGGTTATGTATGTAACAAAAAGCCTTGTAGCATAGTGAATTGCTTCACCATCCCACACCTTTCCTTTCCTTTCTTTAAACTGCTTAGATAAAACAACCTTTTCTAGCCAAAGTCTTCTGGGACACTGATAGAATTTGGCAATTTCTAGGGGTGTGAAAAAAAACTTTTTTATGGAGTAAACCTTTTTTTCAACAATCTTTTTTATTTCTTCCAACTCTTTCCTATCAAGTTCAAAAATTTTTACTTTTCCTTTTTTACCAGAGATAAGATTTCTTTTTTGTAATTCTTTTAAGGTTATGAAAAAAATATCTGAAGAGCTTACATTTTTCTTTAAAAGTTTCACTAATGAGTCAAAAATCTCTATTTCTTTTTTTGAATTTCTGTAGAGGAAATTCAGAGTAGTATTAATTTCTTTATCTTTATTTTCAACCCCAAATCTCACCTAAATCACTTCGCCCATTTAGGTTTGGGCTTTCTACCTCTTCTAAAAAAGTGGACTTCGCATTTTTTTGAGCAAAAGTAGTAAACAGTTCCATCATTCTTTACAAACATTTTTCCAGTTCCCCTAGGTATTTCTTTTCCACAATACGAGCATTTGTGCATGGTTTCTACCTCTGCTCTAATTTTGTTTCGATTTCCATTTCAGTTTCTCTTAGCATTAAAATATCACCAACTCTTACAGGGCCTACGACATTTCTAACTAAAACTCTTCCTTTGTTTGGCCCATCTAGGACTTTACATCTTACTTGTGTAACTCCTTTAACACCACTTCTGCCCAAAACTTGTATAACTTCAGCTGGCCATGCATCCTGCTCTTTGCTTACCATGCTTTGTTTATTCTTTCTTTATTTTTTTAATTTCTTCTATAATTTCGTTTACTAAATCTTTTGCCTCAGCAGGTTCTACTATACATGCTGAAGCAGCTGCGACATCTATTCCTGCAGCTCTCCCCAATTCTACTTTTGAAGGGACATATAAGTATGGAGTTCCTTTTTCTTCGCAAAGAGGTGGCAAATGCATTACTATTTCCTCTGGATCAACATCTTCTGCTATTAACACTAATTTCGCGATACCTTTTTCTATTGCTTTAGTAGTCTCATTGGTACCTTTTTTTATTTTTCCTCCTGAAGTCCTTGCTAATTCTAACGCTTTTAGCGCTTTTTCAGCAAGCTCTTTTGGAGTTTGGAACTTTACATACGCTTTCGGCATCATCTCACCTCACACTTTCTAATTTATTAGGTAGACTTATCTATTTAAATGCTATTTATGAGCAAAAAATAGTATTACTTTATCATCTTTTATTTCATCAACTCTGCAAAAACCAATTCTAACTAACTGAATCACATCATCTACCTTAGTATTTAGAAGTTCTGGCTCACCAATACCACTGATAATTTTTCCATTTGGCATAAAAATTTCAATTTTCACAAACTTTTCAGGAACCCACTGTATTTTTGGTAATTTTATATCAATTTCTTTAGAAATAAATTCCGAAGTTTTGTCTAACCTTACAGTTCCTAAATAAATCAGGCCAACTTCTTTTCCTCTTAGTTTTTCAAAATCATCTTTTTCAATAAATAGGGTTTTGGTAACTTTAATTTCTCTTACTCCTCTTTCTGGAAAGTCTGGATGAAAGGGAACTCTAGCCATTTCCGATGTTATATTTTCTAGTTTAATTTCAATCGGATTTAGAACGGCAAAGTATCGATTAGCAACTCGATCTATAATTTTTCTATTTTCTGAATAAAGAATTTCAGCTGGGATTTTAATATCAGCTAAGCTAAGGCCCATTCTAAGCACGAATTTCCTCACAGCTTCAGGTCTAATTCCCCTTCTTTTTAGCGACTGCAAAGACCAAGTTCTAGGATCATCCCAACCTATGTATTCACCTCTTTCTATTGCTTTTCGAGATTCACTTTTACTTATCTTTATTCCTTCTATAGAAAGCATTCCATAATGTATGAAGTGAGCTTTCTTTTTCCACCCAAAAACATTCCAAATAAACTCTTCCATCTTATCTTCTATTACTAATTCTTTCCCCCTGAGTATGTGAGTGGTTCCTATTAGATAATCATCGATTGCCCACGAAAATTCTAGCATCGGCCAAACTCTATATTTTCTTCCAACTCTTGGATGTTCTCTCTCAGAAATTCTTAACAAAACTCTGTCTCTAAAGGCTGGATCGGGATGTTTCATATCAGTTTTTATTCTAACAACTGCTTCTCCTTCTCTAAATTCTCCGTTTAACATTTTTTTCCACAACTTCAAGTTTTCTTCAATGCTTCTTTTTCTGCACGCACATTCAATACCCAATTTTCTATTCTTCCTCAATTCTTCTGGAGGACAGGTACAGACATATGCTTTTCCCATTCTAAGCAAATCTTCTGCATACTTGTAATAGATTTCAAGCCTATCAGACTTATAATAAGTTTCATCCCATTTTACACCCAACCATTTGAGACCGTCTACAATTAGATCGTATGCTTCTGGTATGACAGGTTTATTTTCACTTCCTATTGTATCATCAAAAAACAAAATCAGTTTCCCTTTGTACCTTTTAACATACTCATCAT
>Ga0256842_1003344_pt1 | contig 10747 bp, 8 predicted proteins | sample 4559240metaG_FD_185973 | JGI IMG/M metagenome (GOLD analysis project Ga0256842, IMG submission 185973) | Hydrothermal vent microbial communities from Guaymas Basin, Mexico - 4559-240 | ecosystem: Environmental > Aquatic > Marine > Hydrothermal vents | place: Mexico: Guaymas Basin | collected...
AGTATTACTTAAATATTTTAGGAATGTTTAGGTGGGAGTTATATTATTATTAAAAAATCCTCCGCCAGTTTTGATAAAATCTGAAAGTAAATATTAAAATTTTGTTCTCAAAACTGCCACCTCCTTTTACTTCGACTATGCTCAGCACAGCAAAAGGAGGACTTGGCGGAGTTGGCGGATTTGATGTTTAATTGTGTAGTTGTTTAATTGTTTATTTGGGGGTTCTGTTCTTAATTCCCCTGCCTGCCGGTAGGCTGGTTAATGGTTCAAAAAATGATTAACGATTGCAGATTAACGATTTTTGATTTCAGATTTACCAAGTATTTGATTCCCTGTTTTTATAGAAACAAAACTTGTCTGTCCCGGATAGTTATCGGGAGAGTGATTTACGAAGAGCAACGAAGTAAATTGTACCGAAGACAACGATAGAAGATCCGATAGCTATCGGATAACGATTTTTGTCCCGATGGTTATCGGGAGCAGATTTACTTGTTATGGTATTTTAATGATGTAATGGTATAATAAGCCAACAGAAGACTGCCAACTGAAGACTGAACTATTAAGCGAAAAACCAAAAATCAACAACAGGTTTTTTATTCCAAGAAAAGAGTTGCTGTTCTATTTCTTTTTTTCCTGTAGGAGAGGCTACTACTATTATTATTTGAGGGTTTTCTATGGTTTTGATATTATCATAATGTTCCATTCGTACTCCATAAATATCTTTTCCTATTTTTTTCTCATTATCACATACCCAATGAAAAGTGTCGTCATATGATTGTAAAAGCTTGGCCATATCTTTTCCATTTCTCCCGGCACCCCACAATACTAATGGTCTTGTTTTGTCTCTATCTAATTCGTAGAAAAAGCGTAGCTTAAGGTCAAAATATCTATTATCTTTATACTCTTCCCAAGTACGCGAAATTCTATCGGATCTATCTCTCCAATGATGCAATATTTTATCTATTCCAATAATATTTAAACCCAACTTATAAAATCTAAAACAGAGGTCATAATCTTCAGGATATATTATCGGATCAAAAGCTCCTACTGCATCAAAATCGTCTTTATGTATTAGCCAACAATGAGATGGGATTACGCATTCTTTATAAATTTCTTGATAATGAGTACTTGTGCGCGCAACTTCATTAAGCCATTCTTCGTATTTAATAAATCCTTCACCAACAACACCTTCGTCAACAAAATGTTTAGTTCCTCCAGCTATTACATTTCCTTTTCCGTATTTTTTCCACTCATCTACTAGTACCTGTATTTTATAGTCTGGCATCTTATCATCAGAATCCATTCTATTAATCAGCGTACCTTTAGTTTCGGCATATCCCACTTGCAATGTTGGAATTAGTTTTGGTTTATCGCTATTAAAAACCCTAACTCTGGAGTCTTTTGCAGCATATTCATGCAATATTTTTGGACTATCATCCGATGAATGATCATTTACGGCAATAAGTTCCCAATTTTGATAGGTTTGTGCCAAAATAGAATCCAAACAATCGTGCAAATATGGAGCAGTATCTTTCACTGCCATTATAATGGTAACTAATGGTTGCTCTGTCATTATATTGAGGTTTTTCTCCATGACTCTGGTATTTTTTTTGATATTTCAATATTTTGAAACTCTTTACTAAAACGGGCGCCATGTGTTTTTACCCATTTTGCCATTTCCGAAAGACCAGCCTCTAAACTCACCTGTTGTTGGGGATTAAAAACAGTATCAAACTTTTTATGATTGGCATAAGCATGAGTAACTTCTTCTCGTTTTTCCAACTGTTTTATATTTAACTCTGCTTGCATTGCTTTACTAACTGCCACCGCCAATTCTTTTACAGAATATACAGTATCACTACCTATATTAAAAATAGTATTTCTAGCATTGGCGATATTTACCGAATTAGCAATATAAGGCGCAACATCATCAATATGCGTAAAAGCCCTTGTCTGCTCACCGTTCCCAAATATGGATAGTGGTTTATTCTCTAAAATTTGATTCATAAATATACCTACCACATTGCGATATTTATCTCCTATATTCTGATGTTTTCCGTATACATTATGAGGCCTGAAAATAATATAATCCATACCAAACATCTTATGCGCATTTAGTAAATCTAATTCTACAGCGTATTTTGCTATTCCATAAGGATCTTCGGGTTGCGGATATTGTGTTTCTGTTAATGGTAATTTATTAGTTCCGTAAACAGCTATGGAAGAAGTAAATACAAAACATTTTATATTATGATTAATGGATGCATTGATAAGATTAATGCTGCCGATTAAGTTATTTTGATAGTTGAAATTTCTAATAAAATGACTTAATCCTTCTGCTGCATAGGCTGCAAGATGGTAGATATAGGAAAACTTATATTTTTCGAAAAGAGTATTTATTAATTCAACATCAAGGATAGAACCTTCGTAAAATATTGCCTCTGGGTTGATATTATCTTTATCTCCTCCCGAAAGATCATCTAAAACTATAACCTTATGGCCTTGTTTTAGTAAATGATTTACAATATGAGAACCTATAAAGCCCGCCCCTCCCGTAACAAATGAAGTTGTATTCATATTTTAATAGCCTTGCAGATCAAAACTAGAACTATCAATCAGATTAACCTCTTTTTTCATTTTCTTCTGAATTATATTGAAGTGATGCTCATCATCAGGAGTAACAAAAGAAATTGCTTCGCCAGGAGATTCTGCTCTACCAGTTCTGCCAATACGGTGCACATAATCTTTGGGTGATCGTGGCAGCTCATAGTTTATTACATACGGCAGAAATTCAATATCAATACCTCGCGCCAAAAGGTCGGTGGTGACAAGTACACGAATCTTGGCTGTTTTGAAACGCCTTAAACTCTCGCTTCGTGAATTCATACTTTTCTTGCCATGAATAGAAACGGCATGTATACCATTACGCGCAAGTTTTATGGCCACCTGATCTGCTTTAAAAGCTGATGATACAAAAACCAAAACTTGCTGTAAATTATCTTTCTTTATTAAATATCGCAAAAGTGGTCCTTTTCGACTTTCTTCAACAGCATAGGCAATTTGATCAATAAGTTCTTCGTCATCGTCCTTTGATTCAATTTTTACAATCGTAGGATTATTTAATAAAACTTGCTTAATATTTTCCACATCATCACTTAGAGTTGCCGAAAATAAAAGATTCTGGCGCTTTTTAGGAAGTAAAGAAAAAATACGCTGCATCTCTTCCTTAAACCCAAGATTAAGCATTTTGTCAGCCTCATCAAGCACAAGAGTATCTATATCCGAAAGGTGAACGGCATTTGATTCCGTCAATTCTATTAATCGACCAGGAGTTGCAACTAATATGCTAACACCATTCATAGCCATCATTTGAGGATTAATAGAAACGCCACCGAAAATAGCCATTGTTTTAACCTTATCGGGCAAAGCAGAAGCGAAGGTTCGAAACACCAATTCAACTTGACTAGCAAGCTCACGTGTAGGAACTAAAACAAGGACTTTTATATGTCTGTTTTTAAGAGTTTCGTTACTCTTTATATTATTTAGGATGGGTAATACATAACTCGCAGTTTTACCTGATCCAGTTTTGGCAATTCCCAAAAAATCCTTCTTTTTTAAAATAGCAGGAATAGCCTCCTTTTGAATAGGATATGGGGCTGAGTAGTTTTCGTTAGCCAAAGTTTTTAATAAGGAAGCAGATAAACCTAAAGAAGTAAATGACATTATTTTAAATTTAATTTATAAGATGGCGAAGATACGTCTAATTTGAATTGAGATATATTTGTATAAATACCGATTTGGGAGGAGAATTGTTATTTTTTAATGGTTCAATGGTGTAATGATATAATGGTATAATATTTTAAAATTGATTAACGATTGAAGATCCGATTACTATCGGATAACGATTTTTGTCCCGATGGTTATCGGGAGCAGATTTGCCTGTTATGGTATTAATAATAGTATAATGAAGTAATGTTCAAAACATTCGATTGAGCCGCAGGCGAAAGAGAAATAAATTCGTGCTAATTCGTGGAATTCGTGGATATATTTTTTGAGCAAGGCAAAGGCGAGCGAAAAAAACTATGCGTCCTATGTTACTATTGTGCCTTATATGATTTTTAAAAACAAAAAAAGGTGAAGAGTTTATTAAACCACTTCACCTTTAAATATAAATTTTAAAAATATATCTATTTTAAAACTCCTAATTCTTTACCTACTTTAGTAAATCCTGCAACACATTTATCCAAATGAGCAACTTCATGAGCTGCTGATAGCTGAACTCTGATACGAGCTTCGCCTTTTGGCACCACTGGGAAAGAAAAACCTATTACATAAATTCCTTCGTCCAATAGCTTGGTTGCAAAATCTTTGGCAAGCTTAGCATCATAAAGCATTACTGCGCAAATTGCTGATTTTGTTGGCTTAATATCAAATCCTACTGCTTTCATTTTGTCCATAAAGTAGTCGGTATTTGAGTGAAGCTTGTCTTGCAAAGTATTTGTTGTATCTACCAAATCAAACATTTTTATTCCTGCTGCTGCTACCATTGGAGGTATAGAGTTTGAGAATAAATATGGACGAGATTTCTGACGCAACATTTCTATAATTTCTTTTTTACCAGTAGTAAAACCACCAATTGCACCACCAAAAGCTTTACCCAATGTACCGGTGATTATTTCTGCCTTACCTTTCATATTGAAAAGCTCGGTTACTCCACGGCCAGTTTTACCAACTACTCCTGCTGAGTGACTTTCGTCAATCATAATCATAGCATCGTATTTATTACATAATTCCAATATTTTATCCATTGGAGCAACATTACCGTCCATGCTAAATACACCATCAGTAACTACCAAACGGAAGCGCTGAGTTTGTGCCAATTTAAGTTGTTTTTCCAGATCAGCCATATCAGCATTCTGGTAACGGTAGCGAGCAGCTTTACAAAGGCGCACACCATCAATAATAGAAGCATGATTTAGTGAATCAGAAATAATTGCATCCTCAGGACCCAATAAAGGCTCAAATACACCACCATTAGCATCAAAAGCTGCTGCATAAAGAATAGTATCTTCTGTTCCGAAAAAATTAGCAATCTTTTTCTCCAAAGTTTTGTGCAAATCTTGGGTTCCACAGATAAAACGTACCGAAGACATTCCATAACCATGAGTATCCATAGCATCCTTAGCGGCTTGCTTTAGATCTTCGTTATTAGAAAGTCCTAGGTAATTATTCATACAAAAGTTCAATACTTTTGATCCATCCTCAAGCTTAATTTCAGCCTGCTGTGGTGCTACAATAATGCGCTCATCCTTATAAGTACCAGCGTCTTTTATATCTACAATCTCTTTAGTAAGAAATTCCTTGAAATTATTATACATATATATATCTTTAATAAGTTTATTTACTCAAAGCAATTTTATCAACTCTAGTTTGGTGACGTCCACCTTCAAAATCAGCATTTAGGAAAGCCAAAGCAATTTCCATAGCATATTCTGGAGCTAAAAATCTAGCCTGAAGACCCAATACATTTGCATCATTATGCTGACGTGCCAAAGAAGCCAACTCAGTATTCCATGCCATAGCAGCACGCACACCTTGATGCTTATTAGCAGTAATACTTACACCATTTCCGCTACCACACATTACAAAACCCAATTCGTATTCGCCATTATCGATACTATCGCCTAATGGATGAATAAAATCTGGATAATCGACACTGGCATCACTATAAGTTCCAAAATCTTTAAACTTATATCCTAGCTTCGAAAGCTCTTTTACTAAATACTCTTTCAATGGGTAACCTGCATGGTCACAACCTATTGCAATGGTTTTTGTTTTGTCAAACATGTCTTGTTTATTCTATTGTTAATAAGTACAAAGAAACAAAAAAAACCAATGGCATTAAATATTTAGCTAAAGCTTTTATAATCAAAATTGTATTGATATTTATTAATTTCATCAAATTATATATAGTTTTGAAATGCAATAAATTAACGCTTATTAACAATTAGTATCATAAATATTGTGGATAACTATTGACATTGTTAGAAGCAAAACTCAAAACAAGCTCCTGTAAAAATATCGTTAGTTGAGATACTTATTTTTAAAAAGAATTAACGTTTAATTAAAGGATTATTAACATTTATTAAGTAGCACTACTTATTAATTAAAATAAACAATCAATAATTAAGAGCTAATGTTGATAAACTATATAATATATTAGAAGTCAAAGATTTTCTACTTTAATACTTTGTGAATAAGATTTTGATAAGTGAATTTATTTAAAAACCTAGAAATATTAATTAACCATTTCAACCGACTATATTATTATCTATTATTTCTTTTTAAAAAAGATATTAATATAAATAATAATAGATAGTTGATAATGTGAGAAAAAACAAAAAGAATAAATCCTTTGAATTATCTATCTTTGCAATCGAAATAATCAAATAAAGTAAAATATGAATTTAGTAGAAAAAATTAATAAGCTGAAGAAAGAGAAGAAAGCTATTGTTCTTGCTCACTACTATCAAACAGCTGATATTCAGGATATGGCCGATTTTGTTGGCGATAGTTTAGCTCTTGCACAAAAAGCTAAAGAGTCTGATGCAGAGATAATTGTGTTTGCAGGAGTTCACTTTATGGCTGAAACTGCTAAAGCATTAAATCCAAATTCGAAGGTACTTTTACCAGATTTGGAAGCTGGATGTTCGCTTGCTGAGTCTGCTCCTGCTGATAAATTCCGTGAGTTTAAAAATCAATACCCTGATCATAAGGTTGTTTCTTATATAAATTGTACCGCCGAGCTAAAGACAATGACCGATGTGGTTTGTACTTCGTCAAATGCATTGCAAATAGTTGAGTCTTTTGATAAGGATCAGAAAATAATATTTGCTCCAGATAAAAATCTTGGTGGATATATAAATAAAATTAGTGGTAGAGAAATGGTGCTTTGGGATGGAACTTGCGAAGTGCACGATATATTAGAAGCCGAGCGAATTGTTCAAATGAAAATTGATAATCCTGATGCATTATTGGTAGCTCATCCGGAATGTGCTCCTCCAGTTTTGGAATTAGCTGATTATGTAGGATCTACCTCTGGTATTTTAAATTTTACTTTAACCTCTGATGTAAAGAAATTTATTGTTGCTACTGAATCAGGAATTTTGCACAAAATGCGTAACGATTCGCCAGATAAGGAATTTATGATAGTTCCATCTGACGAAACTTGCTCTTGCAACGATTGTCCTTATATGAAGTTGATAACTATGGAGAAAATTTATGATTGTTTGCTTAATGAAAGCAATCAGATTGAATTATCAGATGATGTGATAACAAAATCTCTTGCTCCTATTGAAAGAATGCTTGAAATTTCGAAAAAGAATAATATTATTTAAATAAATAGAAGATTATAGTATGTTAATTTCAAAATTTGATTTTAATATATTATTTGACAGCCTTTTAGTAAATTAATTAATAATTAGTACATGAAAAAGCTTTTGATATACGTTTTACTGTTATTTGTCGTAAATACTATTTACGGACAAGATGAAGTTGTAAAAAATGGATATCAAAGATTTTATTATCCCGATGGAAGTGTTGCTAGTGAGGGTATAATGCGCGCTGGTCGCCCTGATGGATATTGGAAAACATATAATAAGGATGGAAGTATGAAATCCGAAGGAAATCGTAGAGATTTTGTTTTGGATTCATTATGGAAATTTTATACTTCTGATGGTAGTTTGAAATTTACTGTTACTTACCGTAATGGTAAAAAGAATGGTTATCGTCGCACCTATCTTCCTGATAGAATATTAGTTGACAGTTTTGCTAATAATGTAAAAAATAATACTTGCTACGTATTATATAATGATAGTTCTATCAGCGCCAAGGTATTTTATGTTGATGGATTGGAAGAAGGATGGGCTTATGACTACGCTAAAGATGGGCGTGTAATTGGTAAAACTTTATATGAACATGGATTTATTAAAAAGAGTGAGATTATAAATAGCTTCGATTTAGAAGGAAATAGAAATGGAGTTTGGAAATTCTTTTATGATGACGGAACTACTAAATTAGTAGGTAGATATAAGAATGGTATTGAGGATGGATATTTTAAATATTATAGTAAAGATGGTAGCCTCGATAGTATAAAGAAGTTTAGAAATGGATTAGAGGTTTTGGATACTCCCGAGCTTGATACTTATGATATTAAAACTGATTATTATGCTGATGGAAGTCCTAAAGTAATAGGAAGTTATAAGGATAATAAGGCCGAAGGTGTAAGACGAGAATATGACGAAAATGGAGAAATTACCGCTAGTTATATTATGCATAAAGGAGCAATTATTGCTGAAGGAATATTAGATAATACTGGAAAAAAACAAGGAGATTGGATATTTTACTATTATAATGGAAAGATAGAAAGTAAAGGCAAATTTGTTGATGATATAAAGATAGGTTCTTGGATTTATTATTTTGATAATGGAGGCATTGAGCAAACAGGATCATATGATAATGAAGGTAGCTTTGTTGGCGAATGGAAATGGTATTATCGTGATGGAAGTAAGCGAATTGTAGAACAATATTTTGATGGAATACTAGAAGGTCAATTTTATGAATATAATGTATTAGGTGACGTAATGATCGAAGGTGAGTTTGTAAACGGCTTACGTGAAGGAGATTGGACAATAACTGTTAATAATTATACTGAAAAAGGATCTTATCTTGAGAATGTAAAAGATGGAGTTTGGCGTTATTATTATACAGAAGATTCTCTTTATTTTGTTGGCAATTTTATTGATGGTACTCCTGATGGAGAACACATATGGTATTTTAAAAATGGAAAAGTTAAGGAAAAGGGAAAATATATTATGGGAATTAGAGATGGAGAATGGAGATATTATAATGAGCTTGGAAAATTGGTTTTACGTATTCGTTACGATTATGGTAAGGAGATAGAGTATAATGCTGTTCGCTTGCTTGGAACAGAGGAAGATGAGAAGGTAGAATAATGTCAGCTTTATATATTCATATTCCATTTTGTAAACAGAAATGTCACTATTGTAATTTTTATTCTACAGCGAGTTCAAAAAATAGAGATCAATTGATTAATTCTATTATTCTAGAATTACAAATTCGCAAAAAATATTTAAATAATAATACCTTAGAAACTATCTATTTTGGTGGTGGAACTCCTAGTATACTTACAAATAGCGAATTAGAGAGAATATTTACTGCCATTACTAAAAATTATGTTGTTTCTCATAAATGTGAAATCACATTTGAAGCCAATCCTGATGATATTAATTCAGATAAGCTAGATCAGTTCATTTCGCAAGGAATTAATAGATTGAGCATAGGTATTCAATCTTTTGATGATAGTATACTAAAGAGCTTAAATAGGGTTCATAGCGCCACTGAAGCAATCAAGAGTGTGGACTTGGCAAAGAGCAAAGGAATTGATAATATTAGCATAGATTTAATTTATGGAATTCCTGGTTTAAGTATGCAAAAGTGGAAGGATAGTCTTGATATTTTCAATAAAATGGATATCCCACATTTGTCTTCTTACTTTCTTACTGTGGAAGAAAAAACCGCTTTGGATGTTTTAATTCGTAAAGGTAAATATCCAAAATTGAAAGAAGAAGAAGGATTAGCTCATTTTGACTATTTACTTGAGTTTTGTGATAATAATAATATAGAACAATACGAGATTTCTAATTTTTGTAAAAAAGGATCAATAAGTAAGCATAATACCAATTATTGGAAAAATAACGAATATCTAGGAATTGGTCCATCTGCACATTCTTATAATTTGATTTCCCGACAATGGAATAAATCTTCAATCAATAATTATATTGCCGATATAAATAATAAATCATTTTCTGCTGATTTAGAAATTTTGACTGAAAAAAATAAATTCAACGAATTTGTTATGTTAGGACTTCGCACTATGTGGGGAATTGATATTTCAGAAATTGAAAATAAATTTGGTTCAGAATATCAAAATTACCTTTTAAACTATATTAAAAATAATCTAAAAAATGAATTCATAGAATTCAATGATAATATTCTAAAATTAACCATAAAAGGCAAAAAATACGCAGATGGAATAGCCTCTGACCTATTTATGATATAAAATACTGTAAATCAATGTAATACAAATTTCTTTTTCTTTCTATTTTCTTAAAAATTTAATGGTATTATACTAAAGAGATAGTTTAATTGCTTAAATCGCTTTAAAATGGATTTTTTATGTTTTTGGTTACGTGATGGTGTATCTCGGTCATCCTGACCGATGATATTGTGGGTAAAAAACTACGGGCAGGATGCCCGTGTTACACCAAACGGTAAAATATGTTGGTTGTAATATAATTTATAGAGATGAATTTGATTGGTGTATCTCGGTCATCCTGACCGATGATATTGTTTTAAAAAGTACGGGCATGATGCCCGTGTTACACCAAAAGGCATTTTCCTATATTTAATTTATATCTAATAAATTTGTATTTGTTAAGTGTATCTCGGTCATCCTGACCGATGATATTGTAATAAAAAAACTACGAGCAGGATGCCCGTGTTACACCAAACGGTAAAATATGTTGGTTGTAATATAATTTATAGAGATGAATTTTATTGGTGTATCTTGGTCATCCTGACCGATGATATTGTTTTAAGAACTACGGGCAGGATGCCCGTGTTACACCAAAATACAATTTCATAGGTAACGTAAAGATTTTATTTT
>Ga0256842_1003345_pt1 | contig 10742 bp, 9 predicted proteins | sample 4559240metaG_FD_185973 | JGI IMG/M metagenome (GOLD analysis project Ga0256842, IMG submission 185973) | Hydrothermal vent microbial communities from Guaymas Basin, Mexico - 4559-240 | ecosystem: Environmental > Aquatic > Marine > Hydrothermal vents | place: Mexico: Guaymas Basin | collected...
TTCTATCGACGAGCAAAATCTCGCCGTCACGACGGGCTTCGAGCAGATCTTCTACGATATTGCCCTCATCGTCGAGTTTCGTACTGGCAGGCGCGATCGTGAGACCCTCTTCCTGGGTCGCGGTCATGTATGAAATTTCATTCGTGACTTTGCCGTTTTCGACTTTTTTGTACGGAGCTTCGATAAATCCGAGCTCATTGACCTTGGCATAGCTGGCGAGTGTATTGATAAGACCGATATTCTGGCCTTCCGGTGTTTCGATAGGACAAATTCGACCATAGTGCGTAGGATGCACGTCACGCACTTCAAATCCGGCACGCTCTTTGACAAGTCCACCCTCACCGAGTGCCGAAAGACGTCTTTTGTGCGTCACTTCGGAAAGCGGGTTGGTCTGATCCATGAACTGGCTCAGCTGTCCGCTCGTGAAAAACTCCAAAATGGTGTTCGTGATCATTTTCGAGTTTACAAGATCGTGAGGCATGAGCTCGTCCAGGCTACCGCTCATCGTGCCCATTTTATCCCGTATGGCTTTTTGCATTTTGATCAGGCCCGATTGCAACTCGTTACCCAAAAGCTCGCCGATCGCACGGATACGACGATTACCGAGGTGGTCGCGATCATCGATATGCCCCTGTCCGTTTTTGACACGAATCAGGTATTGTACGGTCTTGATGATATCCTCGTCAGTCATGACGGTGACATATTCCGGGACTTCGACGCCCAGCTTGTGGTTCATTTTCATACGCCCGACACGTGTCAAATCGTAACGTTCCGGATCGAAGAACAGTTGTTTTACAAAAGCTTTCGCTGCATCTTTTGTGACAGGCTCGCCGGGACGCATGACTTTGTAGATACGGATCGCGGAGAGATCGTTTTCATCTTCTATTCCTTCAGTCTGCATAAGCAGCTTCAGGCTCTCCTGGTCGGCATTGAAAGCGTTGATGACCGATTGATCGACGCCTGGCGCAAGATCGTCGGCGATCACGAACGTTTCGATACCGCTGTCTATGATCTTTTTGAGTTTCGACTCGTCCAGCTGTGTAAGCGTATCGAAAAGCACTTCACCGCTCTCTTGATCGATGAGCGGCTCTGCAAGATAGCGTTCGATGAGCGTATCGACTGGATATTCGACCCACTCGAGCCCATCCTCTACAAGTTTTTTCGCACGCTTGCTCGAAAGGCGCTTGCCTGCGGCTATGATGAGATTTCCCTCCTCGTCTTTCACGTCGTATTCGACGCGTCCGGCAAAGCTTTCAGGTTTGAAAGGCATCAGAAACTTGTTGTTTTTGACACGTATCTCCATCAGGGGATAGAAGAGTTTGAGGATATCTTGCTTGTTGTAACCCAATGCTCTGAAAAGTATCGTTACAGGAATTTTACGACGCTTGTTGATGCGAACATAGAGGATATCTTTGGCATCGTATTCAAAATAGAGCCATGAGCCCCTGTCAGGAATGATCTGTGCGGTGTAAAGAAGCTTGTTTGCGCCGGTTGCTGCCTCTTCCTCTTTGAAGATAACACCGGGACTTCTGTGTAGCTGATTTACGACTACGCGCTCTACGCCATTTATGATAAACGATGTACGATCTGTCATCAGCGGAATATCTCGAACGAAGATCGCCTGTTCTTTGATATCCTTGACACCGGTTTTCTCACCTGTCTTGTCGTTGCGCTCCCACAGAGTAAGTCTCACTTTCATTTTAAGAGAGACCGCGTAGGTCAGGCCACGTTCCATGCACTCTCTGACGGTATATTTAGGCTTGGTGATTTCGCTGCCGGCATATTCGAGCGTCAGTCGGTTCTGTGGATCATGGATTGGGAAGATAGATCGGAAAACATGTTCAATTCCGCTGTTGGAACGATCTTTTTCGTTGATCATCAAAAAGTTTTCATAACTGCTTTGCTGAAGCTGCAAAAGGTTGGGGACGTCTATCTCCTGGGGAGTTTTTGCAAAATCAACACGTAAGCGGTTTCCTGATTTAAGATTGTTAAGCATGGGCTAAGACCTCATTCAGTAGTGTGTTGCTTTGGGAAGTATCATGAATTGATACGGTAGGCGGCAATTAGAGCCTATTAGTGTAGTACATAACGAATAAGGGGAAGATTGTACTTCCCCTTTAAATATTTGTTTTAATATATTATTTAACTTCGACAGCTGCGCCGGCTTCTTCCAGCTTCTGCTTGAGTTCTTCGGCTTCTTCTTTGCTGACACCCTCTTTGATAGTGGTAGGAGCGTTGTCGACTGCCTCTTTGGCCTCTTTGAGTCCAAGACCGGTAACGGCACGAACAACTTTGATGACGTTGATTTTCTTCGCGCCTGGATCTTTGAGGATAACGTCAAACTCTGTCTGCTCTTCGGCAGCACCGCCAGCTTCACCGCCAGCTGCACCAGCTACTACCATAGGTGTCGCAGAAACGCCGAAGCGCTCTTCAAACTCTTTGACAAGCTCGTTGAGCTCCAAAACTGTCAGACCTTCGATATATTCGAACAATTCTTCTTTAGTACATGCCATATGTAACTCCTCTTAGGATATTTTGATTTGTAATTTAATACCAACAGGCACAATGACGCCGTTGGCGGGTCTGCGGTTTATGCAGCCTCTTCTTCTTTTTTCTTCGCCAGATTGTCGAGTCCGGCCGCGAGGTTTCGCAATGGAGCTGTCCATACGGAAAGCAGCATTCCAAGAAGCTCTTCGCGCCCTGCGAGCTTGCTATACTCTTCGATCTTGGCTGCATCGACGGCCTGTTTGTCGATCGCTCCGCCTTTTATAACGAACTTGTCGTTCTCTTTGGCGAATTTGGCAACCGCTTTCGCTGTAGCGATAGGATCCTCGCCCCAAACAGCCATATTGGTCTCTTCGAGCGTCAAGCCCTCGATACCGGCATTGCCGAATGCGATCTGAGCAAGTGTATTCTTCACTACGCGCGCGCCAAGCTCGGCTTCGTAAGCGATTTTACGGAACGCTTCGATTTCAGGAACAGTCATCCCTTTGAAATCGCAGATCACAAGAGCGTTCGCCTGGCTGAATGCGTCAGAAAGTTTCGCTACAAGCTCTTCTTTTTCTTTACGGGTCATCTCTTCTCCTTTCCGACCGAGACTTCAAGAAGGGCGGCAGTTTGCCGATTAAGCGCAAGGCCCCTAACTATCTTCAGTCTAAGATTGAAACCTTTTGCAAGGTTTTTATTTTATATCCATCAGCTCTGTAGTGTCGAGCTTGATCGAAGGACTCATCGTCAGTGAGAGTGCGGCATTCTGGACATAGCGGCCTTTTGCTGCAGCAGGCTTTTGACGATTGATCGCTCGCATGAACTCTTTGAGGTTTTCGGCGAGTTTTTCTGCATCGAAACTCGCTTTGCCGATACCGGCATGAATGTTACCCTTTTTATCCACACGGAAGTTGACCTGTCCACCCTTGGCGTTTTTCACCGCCTGTGCGACATCCATCGTAACTGTGCCGGTTTTGGGGTTCGGCATCAATCCTTTTGGCCCGAGAATTCGTCCGATCTTACCTACCATACCCATCATATCGGGAGTTGCAATGACGATATCGAAATCGATATTTCCATTCTGGATCTGCTCGACCAGATCTTCCGCTCCGACTATATCTGCGCCAGCAGCCTTTGCTTCATCGGCTTTTGCGCCTTTCGCGAATACCGCGACGCGAACATTTTTACCTGTACCATGTGGCAAAACGACCGCTCCGCGCACCATTTGATCGGCATGTCTGGGATCGACGTTGAGCCTGAGTGCAAGCTCGACGGTTTCGTCGAATTTTGCCGACTTGAGATCTTTTACGAGCTTGGTGGCTTCATCTATAGAGTATGTCTTGTTGGTATCGATTTTTTCGAGTAGCTGTTGCACCCGTTTTGAAACTTTTTTTCCCATTGTTTTCTCCGCAAATTTTTTGCTACCGCCTGTTTTGGATCTGGCGGTCAAAGATCGATTAGTCGACTACTTCGACGCCCATGCTTCTGCAGCTTCCTTCGATCGTGCGAGCGGCAGCTTCGTTATCATGAGCATTGAGGTCTTCCATCTTGATTTCGACAATTTTCATGATCTGCTCTTTAGTGATCTTTCCAACTTTGTTTTTAAGTGGATTGTCGCTACCTTTTTGCAACCCGATCTCTTTTTTGATAAGGTCGGTAACAGGGGGCTTTTTAGTGATGAACGTAAAGCTTCTGTCTGCATACACGGTGATAATTACAGGAATGTTGTAACCCATCATATCTTTTGTTTTTTCATTGAAAGCTTTACAAAACTCCATGATGTTTACACCGCGCTGTCCGAGAGCTGGACCTACTGGAGGAGACGGATTCGCCTTGCCAGCAGGAATTTGCAATTTGAATTCACTAACGACTTTCTTAGCCATTGCATGTCCTTCTATTTAAGATTTAGGTACCTCTAAAAGCCCCTTATATAATTGAATACGAGGGTTTTAAGAGGTACCTTTAAATGATTTTTTCTACCTGCGAATAGAGTATCTCCACCGGGGTACTCCGCCCAAAAATGGAAACGTTCAGTTTCAATTTTCCATGCTCGAGATCGTACTCTTCGACCATACCGGTAAAGTTGGCAAAAGGTCCATCGACGATTCGCACCATCTCTCCGGGTTCGAACGAAATCTTTGGCTTGGGAGCGGCACGGTTCTCTACTTTGTCCAGAATGTTTTGAACATCTTTTTCATTCAGCGGAGTAGGCTTTTTCGACTCCCCGATAAATCTGGAAACTTTGGGCAGCGACTGAATCTTGTGCCAAAGATCTGTATCGAGATCCATCTTCGCAAAGACGTATCCTGGATAGAGTGAGCGCTCGGAGATTTTTTTCTTCCCGTTTTTGACCTCGATGACATCTTCCGTAGGGACTACGATCTCTTCTATCTTGTCTTGCAGCCCAAGCTGCTCGACCATTGTTTCGATCGCGCGTTTTACGCTTCGTTCACTTCCCGCATGGGTCTGAATTGCATACCATTTAGCCGCCATATCAAATCCTTATATGAGTGCAGAGAGTGATACCGACATGACCAAATCGACCAATGCCAGAAAGAGAGATACGACCGTAACTACCAGAAAGACGGCAAAAAATGCCTGTCGAACCTGCATTTTGGTCGGAAAAATGACTTTTGATAATTCTATTTTTGCATGGTTGACATAATCGATCAATTTTTCCATGGTTGTTTTCCTTAACGTGGCAGGGCAGGAGGGACTCGAACCCCCATCACTCGGTTTTGGAGACCGATGCTCTACCATTGGAGCTACTGCCCTGTAAAAAAGCCGTATCCCTTCCGGGATCAGCTTTTAAGTTTCACTTCTTTGTGAATAGTGTGTTTGTTGCAGCGCGGGCAATACTTTCTCGTTTCGAACTTTTCAGTATGAGTTTTAGTATTTTTGCTTGTCGTGTAGTTGATCTCACCACACTCGCTGCACTTGAGTCCTATATTGATTCTCATATTGGTTTATCCTTAAAAGAGGCGGTCGATTGCCGCCTCCTGATTTAGTGCGTTACTTGATGATTTTGGAAACGACACCGGCACCGACAGTACGTCCGCCTTCACGAATAGCGAAGCGAGTACCCTCTTCCATCGCGATTGGAGCGATCAGCTCCGCTGTAATCTTGACATTGTCTCCAGGCATAACCATCTCTGTACCTTCCGGAAGAGTGATGGCACCCGTTACGTCGGTCGTACGCACATAAAATTGTGGGCGATATCCGTTGAAGAACGGAGTATGGCGTCCACCCTCCTCTTTTGTGAGTACATAGATTTCTGCTTCAAACTGAGTATGAGGCGTAATGGAGCCTGGCTTACAAAGAACCATACCGCGCTCGACTTCATCTTTTTTGGTACCGCGAAGAAGAACACCACAGTTGTCACCGGCTTCACCGCACTCCATCTCTTTACGGAACATCTCGACACCTGTAACTTTGGTGTTTTGAGTGTCACGAATACCTACGATTTCGATATCGTCACCGATGCATACTTTACCGCGCTCGATACGTCCTGTTACAACTGTACCACGACCAGAAATCGAGAAAACATCTTCGATCGGCATCAGGAAATCTTTGTCCGTATCACGCTCTGGAGTTGGGATATACTCATCGACAGCGTCCATCAGCTCCAGAATCTTCTGGCTCCACTCGCCAAGCTCTCCAGTTTTAGCTTCCTCAAGAGCCTTGAGTGCGGAACCTGCGATTACCGGTGTATCGTCACCTGGGAAATCGTATTCGTCGAGAAGCTCACGAATCTCCATCTCTACGAGCTCGAGAAGCTCTTCGTCATCGACCATATCCGCTTTGTTCATGAAAACGACGATATATGGAACGCCTACCTGACGAGAAAGCAGGATGTGCTCTCTGGTTTGAGGCATTGGGCCATCAGCTGCAGAAACAACAAGAATCGCGCCATCCATCTGAGCGGCACCTGTAATCATGTTTTTAACGTAATCGGCGTGACCCGGGCAGTCAACGTGCGCATAGTGGCGTTTTTCCGTTTCATATTCGACGTGAGACGTAGCGATCGTAATACCGCGTTCGCGCTCTTCCGGAGCGTTGTCGATCTGATCGTAATCCATCAGTTCTGCTTCGCCCTTTGTAGCGAGAACTGCAGTGATCGCAGCTGTAAGTGTAGTTTTACCATGGTCGACGTGACCTATGGTTCCGATGTTGACATGCGGCTTGGTTCGTTCGAATTTTTCCTTAGCCATTGTATCCTCCATATAAGAATTAAAATAGGGTACCTCTGCAAACAGGCTCGGAAGTTTGTTTACAGAGGCACCCTGCCTCTTTTGCGGGTGCTATTATACCAAAATAATTGTCAATTTGTGTTTAATTTCCAAATCACGCTCCAAAGCCCCGACTAATGGGGTTTCAAATAGATATGAGCGTGGAGCCCAGAAGCGGGATTGAACCGCCGACCTCTTCCTTACCAAGGAAGTGCTCTACCACTGAGCTATCTGGGCGTGTGGAATATTGTAACCAGGAGTGAATATCAGGGTGAATCTAGTTGAAAGAATCAATATAGTTCAGCTCCCAGAATTGATGGAGCGGGAAACGGGACTCGAACCCGCGACCCTCAGCTTGGAAGGCTGATGCTCTAGCCAACTGAGCTACTCCCGCATCGCTTCAAGACAAATCATGGTGGTGGGAGGAGGATTCGAACCTCCGAAGGCGAAAGCCAGCAGATTTACAGTCTGCCCTCGTTGGCCACTTGAGTATCCCACCATTTGTCACTCTGGTACAAACACTGACAATAACATGGAGCCGGTGATGGGACTCGAACCCGCGACCTGCTGATTACAAATCAGCTGCTCTAGCCAACTGAGCTACACCGGCATTTGAAATTGGAGTGCAATTCTAATATCTTTTCTCCATTTTGTCAAGAAAAAATCGCAGATTTTCAAAATTCATGATCGAAATCTCTATTTTTCTCTTTCCTGTTGTATGTTTTCTTTCTTTTTTGCTTTCTTATCTGATTGGCATCGTGAACTATCTCGGCCTTTATGTCGTCACACTCTCTATCGCTGCCAACGAGCCGCCCGGTCTTTTCGACAAAGGATTCAATACTCTCGAAATAGGGGTTGTAAAGAGATACCTTTTCTACCTCGTGGAACTTTGAAGCGATCTTTTCGATAAACGATTCGAGCGCCTCTTTCGAACTGTTCGATTCCTGCTGTGCAAAGTTGACAAGCCGGTTCAGATAACGCTCCAGCTCTCTTTTGTACTTGGTCTGAAGATATTTCTCTTTTTTTTTCTCGTCCATCTTCTATCTCGAACGCCGTTTCGAAGGATCCATATGGGCTACCCTATCGATCACGGCAGCATGCCACAACTCTTTGATGATAGCATCGGAAGCTTTCGAATACCCCTCTTTCAAAGCTATATCTATATAATCTTTCTCTCCAAACTCTTCCATCAGCTCTTTTGGCTCTCTCTTTGGGTCCAGTCGTACATCCTCTCCACTCTCGCGCCTGGCCAGAAAGAAGAGCTCTATGAAACTATCTTCGAAACGATTGAGTACATTGGCCGTAAACGACTCGAAATCACTCTCGCCACTCTTTTTGTACTCATCTATCAACAACTTTACAATGCCGTTCATCTCATCTACCGGGATGGTGCGGAAAACCACCTCGGCAGGTCGCTTCCCTTTCGTATATTCGCATCCCAAAAATATCCTGGCGGAGCGGTCGTTCTTTCCGAATCTGCTGTTACGCAGCCCTACGATGCCGATATCGGCATGTTTGTGACGCCCGCAGCCTTTCAAGCAGCCGGAGAAACCCACCTTGATATCATGCTCGGCCAACTCTTTTTGCGGCAAAAGATGCGCCTCTTTTTTTATGCTCCAGTATGAAAAAGGGCAGTAGTCGCTTCCGGCACAGGCGACAACGGTAGGTGATGTATCACGACTGTGAAGTGGAAGATTGCGGTCCGGCACACCCAGAATATACAGCTGCTGATCTATGCCTATGCGAACATCCGCACCATGTTCTGATGCGTAATCTGAGAGTTTCTTAACCTCATCGGCCTGGATGAGCCCATAATCGCTTCTATATCTATAGCCATAGCTTCCATCCGCAAGCGGTTCGAAATCTCCGAAATGACGCTTGCGAAGAAGAGATTCTCCCGCGCTTTGCCAACTTTTTTCATAAAACTCGGCGACAAACTCTTTGACGCGCTCCATTCCGAAGTGCTCTATCATGTGAAAAAGTCTATTTTTTTTCCGTTTTTCTCTCAGGCCATAGCGATTGAACGCCCCTATCACCGCTTTTGCGAAAGGTGCCGCCTCCTTGGCTGTAACGAAAATATCTGCAGGCTGTGATACTTCAGTATTTTTTCCGCCCATATAGACATTGAAACCCTTTTCTCCTCCCTTTTCGGCCAGTCCTAAAAAGAGATCGTTGGAAAAAAGCGGCCAGCTGTTTTCTCGCGTTCCGGTAATTCCTATGGATATGCGTCTAGGAAGCATTCCCACTAACTCTGGATTTTTCAGAAAATATCCCTCCAGCTCCCTGATAATGGGAAACGCTTCGATTTCGCAGCTTCTGCCGCGCCCATCGAACGGATCGGTGACGACATTTCTGACATTGTCGCCAAAGGTCTGCCATGTACTCAAGCCTTTCAGCTCGTTGACACCGTGAAAAAGCTCGAGAACGTCTTCAGGCTCTACACCATGCAGCTGGATGCCAGAGCGTGCTGTAAGCAGGAGTGTCAGGTCGTATCGCTCGACAAACTCGGCGATCTTGCGAAAATTTTCCGCCCCAACACGTCCTCCGGGCGCGCGCACGCGGAGCATGTAGGTCTCCTCTTCGAGCTCCGAGTTGAAGATTCCGAAATCTTGCAAATAGACGCGGTCGCTCTCCGCCAGGCTTTCGAAATCGAGCGAATCGATCTGGGGATAGAAGTCGTAGGGACGAAGTGCAGCTTTATATTTTTCGAATCTTTTTTCCGTCAAATGTTCAGGGGCATAAAACATTGTGGTCGGCCTTTTTGTGAAATTTAGAGGCGCCCTTCAAGGCTTTTGTCTATTTTACAAAATTTTGTTTTGATTTTTCTGAGGTGGTTTATATGAAGGGCAAGCCACGAGAGAGTCTCATAGCTTGCATGGTGGCTGGATATTAGCGGGCTTTTCGCTGGAAGTTTCCATTTCTTTGCCCTCTTGAGGCCTGTTGACTAGCATGGCTTCTGTTTCCGGATGACGATCGCTTTCGGTTGTATTGTCCGCGCTGTTTGACAGGCTCGGGACGGATGGAGGGATCGGGATGAAACCCCTCGATCAATACTTTTTCGATTTCATTGGATGTGAGCCTTTCGATACGGTGAAGCAGATGCTTTTCATCGATACATACCAAAGAGCACGCTTCGCCGGCATTGCCTGCACGACCGGTACGGCCGATACGATGGATATAGTCTTCCGCAACTTCCGGCAGGTCGAAGTTGACGACCTGCTCCAATTTGTCGATATCGATTCCACGTGCGGCTACATCGGTCGCCACAAGCACGCGCACACGACCATCTTTGAAGGCTTTGAGCGCTTTCATTCGCGCCGCTTGCGTTTTGTTGCCATGAATCGCCGTGGAGGGGATGCCAGATTGTGAAAGATGCCTGGAGAGTTTGTCGGCGCCATGCTTTGTGCGGGTAAATACCAAAACCTGCTCCCATTTTTCATTTCCGATCAAGTGTGTCAAAAGAGCGGTTTTTTTCGCTTTGTCAACCGGATGGACCATTTGCTTGATTCGATCTGCGGTCTTGTTGTCGGCCGCTACGCTGATCATTTCCGGCTCTTTGAGAATCGTCTGGCTCAACCGCTTGATCTCGCTGTTGAATGTCGCGGAAAAAAGAAGGTTCTGTCTGAAATGTGGCAGTTTGGAGATGATCTTTTTTATATCATTGATAAAGCCCATATCCAGCATTCTGTCCGCTTCGTCGAGCACCAGCATCTCCACCTTGCTCAGATCGACATTGCCTTGATTCATATGGTCCATCAGGCGTCCGGGCGTGGCGACTAGGATATCTACGCCATTACGAAGGGCGCGGGTCTGTGGCTGGATGCTCACCCCGCCATATACTTCGGTGCTTTTCAGCTTCAGGTACTTCCCGTATGAACGCACACTCTGGTGCACCTGCGCCGCCAGCTCCCTTGTCGGTGTGAGCACGAGAGCGCGGACATATCGCTTGCCTTCACCCTTTTTATCGGTGAGTTTTTGAAGCATAGGCAGCGTAAAAGCCGCTGTTTTTCCAGTTCCTGTCTGAG
>Ga0256842_1003346_pt1 | contig 10739 bp, 8 predicted proteins | sample 4559240metaG_FD_185973 | JGI IMG/M metagenome (GOLD analysis project Ga0256842, IMG submission 185973) | Hydrothermal vent microbial communities from Guaymas Basin, Mexico - 4559-240 | ecosystem: Environmental > Aquatic > Marine > Hydrothermal vents | place: Mexico: Guaymas Basin | collected...
CTTTTCTATGGCCTAGCACTGCCCTTTACCCATATATGCCTTCTTACCGTTAGCCATATCCCGAGAGCTCGAAGCCGTTGCACATGAGTTGCAAGTGAGCATAACCCTTCCACATTAACTGATGACCGGGAGGAGGGTCATTAGAACGACCCAAATAGCCACCAAACTTTGCAATCAGGTTTACTGCAGCACCGAGGTTCGTGGGTGGGTTGATTCCTTTTTTTTTGCTTCGGCTTTCAACACCTTTAATTCCAGATCGGAAAACATTATCTCAGCAGGCAGCATGGGAAGTTCCCGTCCGAGAAGAGTCATAAGCATAATACGCCATGCGATCACCAGCTTTATCGCCACAGCTCGCTTCAATCGTTCAGCGGTTTTATTGGCAATCTTTTCGGCATTGCAACCTGATTTCAAAACACGATGCCAGTCTTCAATACGCCAACGAAGACAATACCACTTTACACAATTTAAGACATCATCAACCGATTTCAAAACCATCGTAGTTAGCAGAAACCATTCGATCGCCGGAGTATCCGTCGGAGGATTATCTTCCTTGACATGGATAATTCCGATTCTAACCGGTTGTTTGTTTTTGTGATATGATGGCGGATTAAGTTCTACCTGTTCAGCACGTACCGTTACATGTGCGATACGCTCGTTTCTTTTGGGCTTTGCTTTTTGCTTGCTCTTTTTACTCCTGGCACTTTGTCTCTGAACTTTTATTTCTATTTGTGCCCGGACAGGTGCAAGTCTGGCTGTATCAAACAGCTTAAGTTCTCCTGTGGTGGCTCGATCATGTTTGGCACGGACAAGTAACTCGACGTTCTGGCTGTTATTCCGTTGATCGTCAAACATTTCAAAGAAATCGCCCTCCCGATCCGATATGTTTATAATAGTGGTATGTGGCATCAACCTCTTAATTTTCTGACAATCTCTCACCGCCTCTATCCAGCAAAAAGTTTTTTTCTCTTCAATGGGAATTGCGGATGCAGGTCTTGTGTCATCATCTGATTTTGGCTGTGGCGCAGTACATTCCGATCGTAGCACACCGAGGGGTAGGCCTTCGGTGGTCATCGCGAGCATGGAATGTAGATGTAATCCTCGACTTTGAGCCCCGGTCTGATTGTTTCCGATTACCCCAAGATCTTTACAATGATCAAGATTGTTATAATTGAGGTCACTGCCATCCTGAGGGCATAATACTATCTTTTGATCCTGCATTCGTCGGATTGTTTGTGTACGGTGCGGCTGAAGAATATTCTCCATGGTAACCGCTGAGTCTTCCGGTTTATCTATCAATCGGTAATAGCCTTTAACCGCAGCCCAACTGCCTCCGGCTGCCCCGCTGTAAGAACATCCGGGGTTTTCACCCTGTTGACGAGCAATTTCCACAAGACGATTGCTCAAACGTTGATCATTTAATGGTGCATTACCAAATTCATTTTCTGCCCAATTTTCACTATCCAGTCCATCATGGATTTTAATGGCGCCTAAACCGCTATTGTCGGCAAGCCCCAGTTTGGTACGAAAATCCTGATCAAGGGGATAAACATAGATGTCTTTTACGGTTTCCTCTTGCTTGTTCAATAAATCTTGCCTACCTCTGCCTTTGGTAGTCCCGATCCATTGCCAATTTGCCGCCTTGTAGCAAGTTCCACGATAATGAGCCGTATCAACAAAACTCTCAAGGAGCAATGGTCGATGATTATAATGCCGCTCAAAATCATCGGGAAATTGTTTGATGCACATCCCCAAAACTCGCGATGCAAGATTCTTGCATGATATGCATGAACGAATCAGAAATCGACTCATATTGACTACGTGGTGCAAATTGTCTTGTCGATTATTCCAGTCCCAACCGATCCATTTATCTCTATCCTCAAGGTGAAGCGCTGCGGAGCTGAAGCTGATTCCTCCCAACCAGCCATGTTCAGATTCAACCAGATAACGAAGCTGACGGCCGACCAATGGCCCCGCGCCTCGTGGATGATCTTGAATCATTAATTCATTCCAGATGCGCATCTGTTGTTCACTTTCAACAATAACCAAACGTAAGTCGATAATATCGCTGGCATCAGAAGGCATCTGTCGGGGTACCGCCACGGGTTGATTAAGCCTCCTTGGCATTAATGGCCCGCGTGGTTTCATCAATGAAACCGGAAGCTTAAAATGGCCAGCCTGTTCAAGTTTCCGCAGTGCTTTTAAACATCCATCACGTTGGCGTTTTCCGCGTGGATCAAAAAAATGGAAATGATCGCAAAGTAAATCGGCTAGCTCTGTTCGGTTGATTTTAGCATTGCTATCAATTTTATTGCTGATATACTTAATAGCTTCCGGCTGTGTAAGTGTCTGCTTGATTTTATTTTGAGTTTCCATGCTGAGATTGTACACAGCACGGTATCGTTTGTCCACTTTTATTTATGGGTAAAGGGCAGTGCTAACTGGCGAAATGTAAGCTAAAACTTCAAATTTTTTCTAATTCCTTAAAATTCCTTACCCATCTAATCTCCGGTACTCTCTGCAAGAGCGGGGCATCCGGGCCGGGAAGAATTCCTATGAAATTCAATCCGCAAGCGGTCGCCGCTTTGTAGTCACTTAACGCATCCCCAAAAAAAATACAATCTCCAACGGGCAGGCCGTACTTTTTAAGAAGATATTCAACGTTTTCCTTTTTCGATCGAGATGAACCAAGAATTTCTTTAAAAAAGTGCTCGATCCCCCTTTTTTGACAAATCTGAATGATTTCTTCATTGGGAGTGGCTGAAACTAAAAAACATGGAACCCTGTCCCACCATTTTTTGAGAAAAGCTTCAGCTCCTGGAATCTCCGATGACGATACAACCCCATCAACCACCAAGTAGGAAAATTGATCGCATAACTGATCTAATTTTTCCCGACTTAAGGGTTTCTTCAGGAACTCTTTGTAGTAGTGCTTGAATTTTTCTACGCGAGTCATTCCGCCGTTGGCCCGATGGTGAGTCACAACCCTGGATACTACCTCCGAACCAAAAGGTTCAAACAGCTTGGCGAAGGCACGGGTTTTGACCTCAACAGAGTCTGCTAAAACACCGTCAAAATCAAAGAAGAGAGCCTGGATTTTCATTTTTTCACCGCAGAGACGCAAAGTACACAAAGATTGATGAACTCGTAAAAAGTCAATCCAATTAACTGATTGATATAATTGTGAATACATGTGTTTTTAGATTGTTTTTTGCTCTACATTTTGGTATAAAAAGGCTGGATGTTAACCAAACTGTAGGTGAAAAACATGATACATATCAAAAACCATAGACAGAAAGAACTTTTCGATCCATGGAGTTTTTTAAGTCCGAAACGTCGGAAACTTCTGGATCAGTCATGGGCCGGTCTATTTAAGGAAGAGCTCCTTTGTGAACTTCCCGTTGAGAAAGTGGCCTCGTTCTTCAATGATGATTTTGGCCGTCCCACAAAAGAACTGCACACGATGCTCGGGGTTCTGATTCTTCAGCAAGTACACGATCTGACCGATGATGAAACAGTAAACCAATTGGCCTTTAACATCCAGTGGCATTATGCGCTGAATATCACCGAAGAATCGGATTCAGCAAAGTATATCTGCCCAAAGACCCTATGGAATATGCGGAGCATCGTTATTAATAATGATCTGGACGCAACCCTTTTCGAGAGCATAACAGATAAATTGGCAAAGGTTTTCAAGGTTGACACTACCAATCAACGTCTTGATTCGGTTCATATTAAATCCAATATGCGACGTTTGGGAAGAATTGGGATTTTCACCTCAAGCATCAACAAGTTTTTGGTCAATTTGAAGCGAGGACACCAAGAGTTATTTGAGATGGTAGATAAAGGCATCATTGATAAATATCTTTCTGAGAAATCCCTACAATGCTTTTCCATGGTAAAACCTTCGGAGTCAGCCAAAACACTGAAGTCAGTGAGTGAGGATCTTTTCGATTTGGTGCAACAGTTCAAGGGTTATTCCAAAGTCAAGACCATGCATAGCTACAAATTACTTGAGCGGATTTTGAAAGAGCAATGTAACGTATCAGACGATGGAAAAACTGTTGCAGTAAAAAAACCGAAAGAAATTCCTTCTGATTCTCTTCAAAACCCTTCAGATCCTGATGCGACATACAGTGGCCATAAGGGTCAGGGCTACCAGGTTCAAGTGATGGAAACCTATTGTCAGGATGAAGACAGAAAGGAAGAGAGTCTGAATTTGATCACCCATGTTGAAGTAGAACCTGCCCATAAAAGCGATGCCAACGCTTTGATCCCGGCGATAGAATCGAGCAAAGAACGTGGGCTTGCCCCTGTAGAACTTCTGGCCGACACCCTTTATGGCAGTGATGAAAACTGTCAGAAGGCCAAAGAGTTGGGCGTAGAAGTTGTTTCCCCTGTCAGAAACACCAAAGAAAAAGATAAAGACAGTATTACTCTTTCTGATTTTAAAGTGTCTGAAAAAGGTGATATTGTTTCCTGTCCCCAGAATCATGTACCGGTTAGGTCAAAAACGAAGAAAAACCGGCATACGGCAGCATTTGATTCTCAACACTGTAGTACTTGTCCTTTTCAGGAGATATGCCCGGTAAAGCAAGGGAAGAAGAATTATTATCTCCGTTACACAGACAAAGAGATGCGATTGGCAAGACGGAGAGCCTTTGAGCAAACAGAAGCATTCAAAGAACGATACAGGTGGCGTTCAGGAATTGAAGCTACCATGTCAGAATACAATAAACGCACTGGGGTTAAACATTTGAGAGTCAGAGGTTTTAAGGCAGTTAGGTTCTGTGCCACCTTAAAAGCCATTGGAGTGAACCTCTTCAGGGCAACTGCCGTCCGAAACGCGGTAAATAGTAGAGGAAGAGCCCATGATGGGACTCTATCTGCTCTAATGCATGCTATTTATGTTATCAAAGAGCATTTTGTTATGGCTCGGAACCGGCTGAAAAAAGTTTTCACCGTATTTTGCCACAGTTGTGGGCATTCGCTCGTAATGGCCGCGTAAGGAATACCCGACTTTTTACGACGCCATCAAGATTAATATAATTCATTTACAATCCTTTTTATTCCACGTCTCATGATGGGTACATTGAAATTCAATAAAAGTCCTAAGTGAATGCCGGAAAGCTTTAAATAGGTTAATAGCTGGGCTTCATGAATTTTCTGAAGCTGGTCAACGGCTTTTAATCTCAAACAATTATATCCAGCCTGTAACCACAATCCAATTTTTTATCTTTATACGTAAGTGGTAATGATTTCTGCCTTTAGAATTTTAAACCCTGGAGGTTTAACTCATGGCATAGACATTCCTCATACGTTGATTCCAATAAACCCGGTCCCAGTGCTTTATGTACTTCAATGGCTGCACCAATAATTTTTCTGCTTAATTCATTAATGTCCATCACAAAGATTCTTTCTTTTTTCTCTGTGCGCTTTGCGCCTCTGCGGTGAGATTGTCAAGTTTCCGGGTCTATCAGTTCTTTAATTTTTGATAGGCGTACATTGCTTTTGTCGGTTTTTGAATAAACCTCATAGATTACATCCAGTATTCCTTGACCAAGGTCATAATGGAGGACAGGGGCCAAAGTTTTTGCTACCTTTGGCTTGAAGGAATAAGGCGTTATCTCGTAATGTCCCGGTTCAGGTTCCGGGCTGAATTCCACGGATATTTCACCGTTAAACATTTCTCGAATCATTTTCAGGAGGTCTTTTATTTTGATGGATTGATTCCCCGTGAGAATCACATATTGGTTTCTGTATTCATCAGATAGAATGTCAACGCTGCACCGAGCCGCGTCTTTCACGTGGATGTAATTTCTGATCTCCTCTCCATTCCCTTTCCGAACGATCTTGCCGTTTTCAATGGCCTGCTGAATAATGGTGTAAATATAATTGAAGTGATTGGCCCGGGTGCCATACAAAGAGCCATACCTTAGAATCGTATAATCCACTCCATAAGTTTTCTGGTAGTCTTCGATAATGAATTCACACGCCTGTTTGCTGCTTCTGTAAAACGGAGCGGCATTACTGTAAACATAGATGGTACTGGCAAACACAAATCTTTTAACTTTGTGATGACGGCAGGCCTCCACAAGGATGGTGGTTCCTAAAACATTTGTTTCCACCGTTTTTACAGGGTCTTCACTCGCATCGCTAATACCAGCAATTCCCGCGTAACTGTAAACATAATCATGTCCTTTTATGGCTTCGGCAACTTTTTTTCTGTCGAGAATATCTCCGATAACCATTTTTTGGCTTTTACGAACATAGGGGGATCTTTGCCTGTCATAGATGGTTACATCATATCCGCGGTCTGAAAGTTCATCCGCGACGTGGCTCCCGAGAAAACCTGACCCACCAAAAACGATTGCTTTCATAATGGTTCTCACTCCTTAACTCACCGCAGAGACGCAGAGAAAACAAAGAATGTTTTAATTTACTCCGCGCTCTTAGCGCCTCAGCGGTTTAAAATTCCTATTACCGTGCATGGTGCGCTATCAAGTTTTTCAATCAGTAATGGAGCTGCCCATACCTCTTTCAAGCCTTGCAAATTAGGAGAGAGGTCCATGTCCTCAAAAATCAACACGGGGTGACCTGGGCCGTCGGGATTCAGAAAAGCCTTGTGAGCCTCCCTGCCTATTTTCCTGTGTTCAAAGGAGGATAGAGAGATCCAGTCCATGCCGATCGCACGAATTTCAGGGTAATTCATCCTTAGCCATAGTCCTAAATCTGGATGAAGGCCAGGATTTTTCTTGACATAGATATTCTTTCCCCTATGCTTCCACCAGCCGGACTTGAAAAGGAGAAGATCGGTAGTAGGGTCAACATCAATCGTTAAATCATTCTGATCGATTATGTTTCCCGGATTTGCTTTAATCTGTATGACTTGTGGTTTACGAAACAGCCAAAATTCGGCAGGATAGTCCGTAACCTTCTTCCCGTTCAAGAAAAAATGCGCGGGACAGTCTACGTGTGTGCCCCAATGATTTTCTAATGTGAATCGCCAGGTATTCGCGGAATTCCTCTGAACAATATTCTTGACAGGCATAAGGTCAAGATCAGCATTCCCTCCATAAACGGGCATGGGAGATGTGAGGAAGTAAGAAAGATAGATGGTTCGCATTTGATAGATCAGAAGCCAAAATTCAGGAGTCAGGAGGTAGAAGCCAGAATTGAGGCCGTATAGGAAGCCAATAATTTGTTGACTTCTTCAATTTGTAGTAAAAGCTCTGAAGAATTGCAATATCCAAGGTCCCGAGCTAACAGTAAATAATAGCGAGATTCTTCCAAAGATCCCTGAGCTATGTTCATAAAACGTACTTTGTCTAACTTGCTTCTCTTTTTGAATCCTTCAACGATATTTGCAGGGATTGACACGGCCGCACGCCGAAATTGGGAAGTCAAGCCGTAAATTTCAGATTTGGGGAATCCTTTTGTCAATTTATAAACTTCAAGGACAAACTGATGGGCCTTTTGCCATACCAACAAAACTTCAAAAGTTTTCGCCGGTTCCCTCTTCATTCTGACTCCTGGCTTCTATCTACTGAATTCTGGCTAATCGATCTTAGCCCTTTCAACAGGTTTTCCACTGCCATTTTTTCCATCTCCATCCGTGCTTCCAAGGCATAGGAGCCGATGTGGGGTGTCAGGATTACGTTGTCTAAATCCTTCAACGGGCCTTTATAGGGCTCTTTTTCGAAAACATCCAGGCAGGCAAAGGTAACGTGGCCAGAAACAAGGGCGTTGTACAGGGCTTTTTCGTCTACAAGTCCTCCACGGGCAGCATTAATGATTATAACCCCCGGTTTGCAAAGTGAGTTGATTTCATGTTCACCAAGGATTCTGGCGGATCCGCTAGCATGGAGGGTTATGATATCTGCCTGGGATAACAACTCGTTTAATTTTCTAGCCTGTGCCCATGGCACATCCTTGGGAATTGGATCGTAATAAAGCACTCTTGCGCCAAAGGCTTTTACCAACTCTCCCACGCGTTGACCAATAGATCCGAACCCGATGATGCCCACTATTTTTTTCTCAAGAAGCCTGCCCATCCCTTTCTGCCACACGCCGGCCCTGATTCGCCTGTCCTGCAAAGGTATTGCGCGCAGGGCGCTTAGCATCATCCCCAGGGTCAATTCCGCGACCGCATAATTAAGAACCTCCTCCGTTCGATAGACCTTGATGCCAAATTCCCGGGCCGCATCTCGGTCCACATTGTCCCATCCAACTCCCACACGGGAAATAATTTTTAGGTAACTCTTGGCTTTCTCCAAGGTAGAGCGTGTGATAGGTTCGGTACCAGCGAGAAGGCCAATAGGTCGATATATTTTTAAAAGTTCCAGGAGCTCGCCTTCTGAGAGCTTGCGACCAAATGGATTTATGATGAGTTCAAATCCATTTTCTTTCAGGTATGTTAATACTTCTGACGAGTATTTGGCAAACGTTGAGGTTGTAGCAAAAAGTGGTTTCAATGGATTATGAATCCCTTTCCTGATTTTTTTATCGTTCTTATAATGTATCGAATGTCTTGCTTCTTCATTCCAAAAAGAAGCGGCTGTAAACAAACAACTGAAGTTTCACCAAAATTATGTTTCATATAATCACGCAACCATACGCAGTAGAGTATCCACGAAAGATTTTCGCGGTAGTTTGTCATATGTATGGCAAATAGCATCAAAATTATGTGTCAAGGCAGCCTTGGCAATGATATGTCTGAGATCAGAGAAGGCAAAACTGTTACGACCTCTGACTTTGTGACGACGTTCGGGGATGTTTTCAAGTCGTGCTCCATAGATCCAGGTAATGGTAGCTGCCATGGTGGAAAAGTTCATGTGATTCATAACCGCATAGGCATTGCGTGCCTGGCTTTTGCTACTTCCGATGTCTTGTTTGAGTTCTTTGAAACCGGATTCAACTTTCCACCTTGCACCATAGTACTCGATGATTTGCACAGGGCTCAAATTGAGATCGGTAGAGAAAAGGGCAATCCATCGTGTTTTACGAAAGACCCAGACTACCCGGACAGAACACTTGAGGGTCTTAAGCATGACCACTTTTGTCGAGACCATAACCTCGCGGTAACGTCCATAAAGAAATACCCGGTAGCATGATGCCTCTGATTTGGATCTGACAGCCAATTCAGTACAGGTACCCAATCGGTTCCCATACTTGCGTGGCTTGCCGCGTTTCCTCTTTACCTGCGTGGTGGGTGGCAAAGAATAAAGGACGATATTGGAGCGTAATCGGGAGAGTAAATGAAAAGAAGACCCGAGATGCTTACGCACGGGCTTGAACAAGCCATCGTTTCCGAACCAGCTATCGCAAACAACCGTGACAGGTACATTGGCAAAATGATGGGCAATTTGTATAATCATCTCGGCTGCCTGCTGAAGCTTTGTACTGAAGGAGGAGATTTCATTGGGAATATTCATATTCTTTGATTTTGAGGCAATCGCTTTTTTTGGCAGATAGAATTTATGGGCAAGGGGCAGACACGCCCAGCGTCCTTTGATGTGTTTGAGCAAGCCTATCAGAACAACATTCTGTGCCCAGGGATATTTGGACTGGTTGGCCTTTGCTGCATGATCGAAGAAATGAGCACAACCGAAAATCTTTCTGCCTGTTTTGGGATTTATGAAATCATCCAGAGCAAGTAGCAAACGGTCATCCGTTAAAGGATCTGGAATCATGCTCCACAATCTCGGCCACAGTTTGGCCCATGGAAGCTTGTTTGATTTCATGAAAGTATAGAACCGACGTCGGTTCACATGAATCCCAAAAAGAGTATTTATGCACCGAAGAATATTCGATGAAATGGACGTAGTAAACGGAATGATAAAAGCCAGAACGATGTAAACAAACCACTGGCTGCGTTGCCTGCCAAGGCGACTATCCGAGAAGTCGCTCTGAAGGGGTCGAAGGATATCGCGTAGAATAAACATGTCAATTTGCTCCTTTCTGATTGGATATCAATAAGTTATGGATGTATCCTACCGTAGAAGGAAACAAATTGCAAGAAAAAAATTAATATAACCCCTTGAAATGATTGGCATAAAAATTGAATTTCATTTTTCGTGCCAACTGGACGGGATTTTTGTTTTGCATCAGAGAAAAATCTTCGGTTTGGCTCAAACAAACTTCAAAAACGGTGAAACTTTAGTATGCCATAAAGTCAAAAGATAATGAATTCTACAATTGTCTATATACTGGAGGAAAAAGTCACCCTGCATGTAATGTCAATTTAAAGCATTTGATACATGCAATTACAAGCAGGTATGAGTTCAATTACGAAACAGAAGAGGATATTATTCAGGAGATAATTACATCACTAGTGCTGGGGAAAATAGACGAATATCGGTTTGTTCAATCCTTAAAATCTTATATTTATATGCTTCTAAAAAGCTATGTTAACAGAAGGATAAAAGAGATAACTAAGAATGATAGTATGGATGAAAATTATAAATCATCCATCAATGATCCTGTTGAAGAGAATAAAAGTCTGTTTGAAACAATTCAGGAATCTTCCATACTTAAAGAGACATTTGAAGTATTTCAAAAAAATATAGATACATTTATAGAAAGGGCATCACGGCAGCGCAAGTCTATTGTTTTAAAAAAAAGGATTCTCTTTGATAGCGTTACAGACCAAGAATTATATGAGGAATATAAAGATCATGACGATCCTATGTACAAATTGAATAATATAAAAAACATTAAAACTATCAGATCCAGGATCA
>Ga0256842_1003347_pt1 | contig 10738 bp, 12 predicted proteins | sample 4559240metaG_FD_185973 | JGI IMG/M metagenome (GOLD analysis project Ga0256842, IMG submission 185973) | Hydrothermal vent microbial communities from Guaymas Basin, Mexico - 4559-240 | ecosystem: Environmental > Aquatic > Marine > Hydrothermal vents | place: Mexico: Guaymas Basin | collected...
CCATATATATCTTGTGAAATATCTCTATTTTGAAACTTATCTATCTCTTTATTTCTCTCTATAAGATTTATACACTTATAGCTAAAATGTTTATTAGGTTTAGCTATGTAAGATTGTTGCATATCAACACCTTTACCAATAATGGTAAAGATTATTAACACAAAAATAAATAGTGAAATTTTAGAGCCAGTTGTTAAACTTTTGTTTTCAACTTTTAAGATAGATTCTTTATATGTTGATAGTAAATTTTTAATTATATTGTAAATTTTCCCCATGATAAATCCTTAAAATTAAATTATGTAAACTTTTCCATTTTGTATTTTTATATCTCCACTTAATTCAGCTTCAAAAACTCTATTTGGATATTTGTTTAAACTCTCTTCATAAGTTGGATTTGTTTTACAGAACTCTATAAATGAGTCATCACTTTTTTCTATTTTAGAATCTGTTGCAATAGTGTTTACAAACTCTTCAATATTATATATAGCTTTTGCTTGTGAGTTTTTTAGTAACTCATTAGTAGCTTCACTATCTCCAATCTGATGTGGAAAAACATAAATATCTTTTCCCATTTTTTTAGCAAACTCTATGCTTCTTACACTTCCACTTTTTAGTTGTGCTTCTGCAACAATTAAAATATCACCAAGAGCAACAACAACTTCATTTCTAACAACAAAACTCCATGGGGTAGCTTTAAATGAATCATCAAATTGACTTATTAAAAGACCATTAGTCTCTATATCAGATAAAAGATTTTTATTTATTGCAGGATATTTAATATTGATTCCACAAGGTAGGACAGATATTGTATTTTTAGCTTTGGCTGAGATATGAGCAATAGCATCAATACCCATCGCTCCACCACTTACTATGCAGATACCAGCATTGGATAATTGAGTTGCTAGTTGTTGAGTTAGATTTCTAGAGTATTTTGATGGCTTTCTTGAACCAATTATAGATACTTTTTTTCTTTGTAAGAGTTTTAAATCACCACTATAAGATAATCTTTTGGGATAACTCTTCATTGATGATAATTCTTCTATATTAAATTCAATTAAAGGCATAACTTAGTATAGTTTATTTACATAAACTAACTCCACCTCTTTTAGTAATTCTTTAGATTCGTGTAGAGCCATTATTGTATTTGCATGTGGATGCCCAATTGCAATTGCACTTCCATTTTTTTTGGCAATTTTAATAGCTTTTTGTATCTGTCCTTTTATATAAGCTTTATCCTGAAGATTATCTAAAAATATATCTCTAGCTACATATTTTTTTCCAAATTTTTTCATAACTAATGGAACTTTAGTCTCAGCAGTAGTTCTACTATCAATAAAATTAATCTTATACTTGTCTAATGCAATTATTAGGCGATTCATAGCAAGTTCATTAGATGTAAATTTACTTCCTGTATGGTTATTTATATACTTAACATTAGGAAAAAGCTTTTTTAACTCTTTGACTCTTTTTGTTATCTCTTGTTGAGAATGTTTTATTCTCATTGTTAAAGGCTCTTCTGCTGTGTAGTTTCGTGCTTCCATTGGTAAATGAACCATATAAAATATCTCTTTTGATGCTAGAATAGCAGAGTTTGGTCTAGCTTTACTGGGTGGAAAAAAAGAGATATTTACTCTTAGCCCTAAACTTTTAATAGCATTAACTTGAGATTTTGTAGAGACATCATCTATAATTATTGCTAGTTTAGGTTTATTGGAGATTATAATAGGCTCTGTCTTAAATCTAGAGGGTGGTTTTGCAAGAGATTCGTATTTATGTGAAGTAGTTTTAGTTATTACTTTTTTTGGTTGATTGATTTTATTTTCTTTTTTAAGAACATACTGAAGTCTTGAGTTTACACTTTGTTCTTTTTTAAGTATAGGCTTACTATCCGTATAAATAGTTTTTTTGTTTTGAATTTTAAAGTTTTGATCTTGAATATCCTCCACAGCACTATCATAACCAAGATAATACCCACCGATTAAGCTACTCAATACTAAAACAATAGCAAATAAACACCAAGCTAAATATGATAATATTTTTGAATTTCTATGTGTAGCTTTTGATCTTTTTTTTGGCATCTAATCTCCAAGTATTATTCTATTAATATTATGAAACTATATCTAAAAACAATAAATGATTTAGATTTTAAATAGTAGTTGATTTTAGTATTGAGAAAATTAATAACACATTCTTTGTAATAATTAGATAAATATATATTTGCAGTATAGATATGCTTTTTTTAAGTAATATTTTTATATAATCGCGAGTTCCTTTCTCTTTGTATCATTTTAGTAATGATATATTCAGATATCCGAAAGGGAAACAAAGCCAATATGGCAATATACCAAAGGGAGATAATACTTTATGAGAAATTACGAAAACCTAGTAATCGTAAAACCAACATTAACAGCAGAAGAGATTCAAAATAGCATTAAAGCTATCGAAGAAGTAATCACTTCAAACGGTGGTGAAATAGCTACTACAGATTCAATGGGTATGAGAAAATTAGCATACCAAATTGATAAAAATGAGCGTGGTTATTTCCATGTTATCTATTATACAGTTGCTCCATCTTCTATATCTGAAATTGAAAGAAGATTTAGAATTAATGAAGAACTACTTCGTTTTGTTACTATCAAATACGATACTAATCGTGAAGTTTCAGCATGGAATTCTTTAGTTGAAAAAGCTAACAAAAAAGCAGCCGTATCAGCAAAAGTTGAAACTCCAGTAGTAGAAGCTCCAGTAGCAGAAGAAACTCCAGCAGTAGAAGCTCCAGCAACTGAAGCTCCAGCAGCAGAGTAATTAGCGTAAAGCTTACATAAATTAAGGAAAATCTATGTTTAATAAAGTCATATTAGCTGGAAACTTAACAAGAGATATTCAACTAAACTACTCTCAGGCAGGTATGGGAATAGCAAATACTGCTATCGCTACAAGCCGTAAATTCACTCAAAATGGTGAAAAGAAAGAGGAAGTATGTTTTGTTGATATCACATTCTTTGGAAGAAGTGCTGAGGTTGCCAACCAATATCTTCGTAAAGGGAGTAAAATCCTAGTTGAAGGAAGACTAAAATTAGACCAATGGGTAGATCAAAATGGACAAAAGAGAAGTAAACACTCTGTTGTTGTAGAAACTATGCAGATGCTAGATTCTAAAGGTGATAATCAAGGTTCTCAAAATAGTGGATATGCTCCACAACAAGGGCAACAACAAAATTATCAACAGCCTCAGCAACAACAGAGTTATCAAGCTCCTCAACAGCAAACTCAACAGAGTTATCAAGCTCCTGCCGAGCAACAACCACAGTACCAACAGCAACCAAAGCAAGGTTATAATAATCAAGCTAATGCTCAAAGTCGTGAGATGCCAAGCAGTAATGATATTCCTGAGATTGACATCGATGAAGATGAAATTCCATTTTAGAAATAGTATAATATAAAGGAAATAACATGTCAGAAAAAAGAAAATATAAAAAAAGATATTGTAAATACTGTGAAGCAAAAGTAGACTTCATGGATTATAAAGATGTTGGAGCATTAAGATTCTCTCTTTCAGAAAGATACAAAATTATGCCTCGTCGTTTAACAGGTAACTGTAAGCGTCACCAAGATATGATTTCTATCGTTATTAAAAGAGCTAGAGCAGCAGCATTAGTTCCATATACAGTAACTAGAAAAGCAGTTGTAACTGCACCATTCGAAAACTTAAGATAAGTTTTCATCTATCCTCATTTTGAGGGTAGTCCTTCCATATATAGTAAATTCATAAAATTATTTTGTAGTTGTAAAGAAAGATTTTAAAAAGAGAAGATTTTAAAACCCTCACAATTAAGTGAGAGTAATAAATTTAGATTATAAGCTATCTTCGTGAGAAGCTAAATACTCAGCAACACCTTCAGTTGATGCTTTCATACCATCGTCACCTTTAACCCAACCAGCAGGACAAACTTCACCAAACTCGTTAGTGAAAAGCATAGTATCAACCATACGAATCATCTCATCAATGTTACGACCAAGTGGTAAGTCATTGATAACAGCGTGACGGATAGTACCATCAGCATCAATTAAAAATGAACCACGAAGAGCTACACCACCATCTAAAAGAACATCATAAGCTTTAGAAATCTCTTTTGTAAGGTCAGCTACTAGAGGCATATTTACTCTACCAATACCACCTTGATTTACTGGAGTTTCTCTCCATGCGAAGTGTGAAAATTGAGAATCAACAGAAACACCAATTACATTAACGCCTCTCTCTTTAAAATCAGCTACTCTTTTTGAGAAAGCGATAATTTCAGAAGGACATACAAAAGTAAAGTCTAGTGGGTAAAAGAAAAGAACTGTACCTTTCTCACCAAAGTTTTCTGATAATTTAAAGTTGTCAACGATTTGACCATCTGCTAAAACTGTTGTTGCTGTAAAATCTGGAGCTTGTTTTGTTACTAACATATATATTTCCTTTGTGTTTTGTTTAATGTCGAAATTTTATCTAAAGAAGATTAATAAACCTTATCTTAAATAAAGTAGTATTTTTATTTAAGGATAAATTTTATCTTTTATAATTATTGGCAATTTTGACATAAGCCAGATAAAATTAGATTGCTATTTTTAATATTGAAATGATAAGCATCTGAAGTTTTAGTGACAATAGAATCTAAATCTATTTTAATATCTAAAACCTCATTACATTTTTGACATACTAAATGTGAATGTTCCTCTTTTGTCAATTCATAAACTGATTTCGCATTTGGAATTTTAACTTCTTGTATAAAAGAGTTTTCAATCATAAGATTTATATTCTTATATATAGTAGCAAGTGAGATTGAATAAAATTTTTTTTGCATCATCTCATATAAAACTTCTACACTTATATGACCCTTTGTATATAGTATATCTGTTATAGCTAACCTTTGTGGTGTAGCTTTTAGGTTATGTTCTCTTAAATTGTTTGTATAATTAATCATAGTTGTATTATACACTAAACTATATTAAGTGATAAAAATTATTATTTATATTTAAGTTAGCAATAATTTATTAAAAGAAAATAATTATCCTTTAAGGGTTGTTTGACTACAATTTGTAGTAAATAAAAAAAAGGGGATAAAATGAGAAAGTATGAAACATATAAATGTAATAAATGTGGTAATGAGGTAGAGGTTCAAAATGTAGGTGGTGGTGAACTTCATTGTTGTGGTGAAGCTATGGAAATGACTACTAAGAATCTTACAGTAGTAAACTTGATGAAATCATTTGCTGGTGAATCTCAAGCTAGAAATAAATATGAATATTTCGCAAAAGTTGCTCAAAAAGATGGTTATAGAGATATAGCAGAACATTTTCAAAGAGCAGCAAATAATGAAAAAGTTCATGCTAAATTAGAATTAGCACTTTGTAATAGAATGATGAATGATTCTGAAGAAAGTTGGGGAACAACAGTTGAAAATCTTAAAATGGCAATAGATGGTGAGAGTTATGAGAACCTTACAATGTATCCAGATTTTGCTCAAATAGCTAAAGATGAAGGTTATAAGGAAGCATCAAGATTATTTAGTGGAATTGGTAAGATTGAAGTAGAACATGAAAATATGTTTAAAATGTTACTAGAAAGATTAGAAGCAGATGCTGAACATACAAGTGAAAATAGTGAAGAAGCTTGGATATGTGAAATATGTGGTCATGTTCATTATGGTAAAAAAGCTTTAAAAGTTTGTCCTGTATGTAAACATGGTGAAGAATATCAGTCTAGGTTAAATTCTAAAAAGTAGGTTTAATTTACACCTGCTATACTTTCATTGATTTATGAAGCTAGACTTTATATCTCAATAAGGAAAATCGATGACAAAAGAGTATATATTTACTTCAGAGTCTGTAACAGAAGGGCATCCTGATAAGATGGCAGATCAGATTAGTGATGCGATTCTGGATTATATTATTGAACGAGATACTTCGGCACGGGTTGCGTGTGAAACGGTAGTATCTAATGGTTTTTGTGTAATCGCAGGTGAATTGAAGACAACGGCTTATGCCCCAATGCAAGAGATTGCTAGAAAAGTTATTCAAGAGATAGGATACACAGACGCAACTTATGGTTTTGACTACCGTGCGGCAGCCGTTTTAAATGGGATTGGTGAACAATCTCCTGATATAAATCAAGGTGTAGATAAAAAATGTGGTGAGATAGGAGCAGGTGACCAAGGTCTTATGTTTGGTTATGCTTGTCGTGAAACAGATGTTTTAATGCCTTTACCAATTTATTTAGCACATCGTCTAACTCAAAGATTAGCATATGTAAGAAAAGAGGGAATCGTTCCATATCTTCGCCCTGATGGAAAAGCACAAATTAGTGTTAAGTATATTGGAGATAAACCAGTGAGTATAGAAACTGTTGTAATCTCTACACAACATTCACCTGATGTTTCACAAGAGCAGATTCATAGAGATATGATTGCAGAAGTGATTAAAGAGGTACTTCCATCTGATATGATTACTGATGATACGATATATCATATAAATCCAACAGGTAAATTTGTTATTGGTGGTCCTCAAGGTGATGCTGGACTTACTGGCAGAAAAATCATAGTTGATACTTATGGTGGAAGTTGTCCTCACGGAGGTGGAGCATTTTCAGGTAAAGATCCTACCAAAGTAGATAGAAGTGCTGCTTATGCTGCTCGTCATGTTGCTAAAAATCTTGTAGCAAGTGGTGCTTGTGATAAGGCTACAATACAAATTGCTTATGCGATAGGTGTTGTTCAACCAGTTTCAATTATGGTAGATACTCATGGTACAGGGAAAGTTGAAGAGGATAAAATTGAAGAGTGTATTAAAGAACTTTTTGATTTATCACCAAAGGGGATTATAGAATCTCTTGATTTACTTCGTCCTATTTATAGAAAAACAGCTTCATATGGTCATTTTGGTAGAGAAGAGGATGGTTTTACATGGGAGATAACAAATAGAGTAGATGAGATTAAAACTTATTTAAACTTATAATGTTTTATTAAAATTATGACGATTAATTCCTCATAATTTATCATCAAACCTTATATAAAATTTATAGTATATTTCAAAGTGTAACTTTTAGAAATCTTTTATTTTAATCAGCTCTCTTTTAGCTATATTTAAAATTCTTAACTGTATAGTTTGTCATATAAAATATTAGGAGAACAATATGGCAGTATTAATTAATGATACTTGTATCAACTGTGGTGCATGTATAGATGAGTGTCCAACTGAAGCAATTTTAGATGAGGATGATAATCCAACAGATGAAGATATTTATTATGTTCAAGCTGATAAATGTGTAGAGTGTGTTGGTCATCATGACGAACCAGCTTGTGCAACTGCATGTCCTACTGAGGGATGTATCACTTGGAGTGAGATTGGTGAAAGTCCAGAACATCGCGAAGATATCACTGCTGAGCAAAGATCAAACAAAGAAGCTGTTGTAGAATAGTTTTCCTTTATAAAGCATATTTATTATGCTTTATACTTAAATTAAATCCCCCTTTTTTATAGTTACTTTTAACTACATCTGATATAATCTTTTTATGAATTTACTATCAGCAAAAAACCTATCTCAAACTTTTGAATATGAACTTTTCAACTCTGTTTCTCTTGAATTAAATAGTTCCGAATCTATTGCAATTATTGGTATAAGTGGTAGTGGAAAATCTACATTATTACATATATTATCTACACTACTTAAATCTAATGAAGGTACTCTTACTCTATTTGGTAAAGATGTAAATAATTTTAATAAAAAAGAATTTAGTAAATTAAAAAGAGATTCTTTAGGTTTAATATTTCAATCACATTATCTATTTAAAGGTTTTAGTGCTTATGAAAATTTAGAGGTAGCAGCTATGTTATCAAAACAAGATATTGATTTAGGGTTATTGAAAAGATTGGATATAGAAAAAGTTATACAACAAAAAGTAACTGAACTATCTGGTGGACAACAACAAAGAGTTTCAATAGCCAGAGTTTTAACAAAAAAACCAAAAATTATTTTTGCTGATGAGCCAACTGGAAATTTAGATACTAAAACAGCTAATGAGGTTATGGATATATTTTTTGAATATATTAGTAATAATGAAGCTGGAATGATTTTAGTAACACATGATGAAACATTGGCATATAAATGTGATTATGTTTATAGACTAGAGAATAAAGAGCTAATAAAAGTAAAATAATGGCTTGGGCAGAGATATTTACAGAAACATATATTGTGGGATTTATCTTACTATTTTTCCGTTTTGCTGCTATTTTTATTGCTACACCTATTTTTTCTCATAAAAATATACCAATGAATATAAAAGCAACAATTGCTTTTTTCTTTGCTGTTGTATTTTATCCATCAATGCCCCCACTAGAGATAGAGATTAATTTAATCTCTTTTATAATTGCAATTCTATCAGAGATGCTTTTTGGATTAATAATTGGACTAATTTTACTACTTTCATATAATGTAATAACATTTGCAGGTGGTATTATATCCTTTATGATGGGGTTTTCAATGGCGAGTGCAATTGATCCTCAAACTGGTATCTCTATGCCTATTATCTCCCAATTTTTATCACTTATTGCATTAATGATTTTACTCTCTATTGATATGCATCATTGGGTATTATTATATATGGATAAATCATTAGTTGCAATTCCACTTGGTGGATTTAGGATGAATGAAGACCTTTTTAATTATGTAATAGATGCAGCAGCAAATATGTTTATAGTTGGTTTAATGATAGCATTTCCAATTATAGCATTGGCATGGTTAGCAGATATAATATTTGGTATGTTGATGAAAACTATGCCACAATTTAACTTATTGGTAATTGGTTTTCCTATAAAAATTATGGTTTCATTTGTAGTCTTAATAGCTACAATAGCTGCTACGATGCTTATCGTAAAAGGGGAGATGCTTAAATCATTTAATGTATTAGAGATGTTTTTTTAGTTTTTTTTGATACAATATATGCAATATATATTTTGATTATAAATAATAATATTACTCCTAAAGGAATCTAAGTGAAAATTTTACTTATCAATGAAAATCCAGTTATTACGAAACTAGTTACTTTAAGCTCACAAAAAACATCTGACGAATTAGATATAGTAAACAATGTTGATGAAATTAGTCGAGATACTTATAATTTAATTGTTGTAGATGATGTTCTTTATAGTAAAGAGATGTTTGAAAATCTAAAAGAAAAGGTTGAATTTAATAAGTCCCTTATAATTACATCAGATGCTAATTTTGATGATGAAAACTTTACAGAAGTTTTAAAGAAACCTTTTTTACCTACTGATTTAGTAGAGCTATTTTCTACATTTGGAAAAGAGGATTTTGACAATTCAAATGAATTAGAGGATATATCAGACTCAGAAGATTCAGATGAATTTAATGAAGATATTACAGATTTTGAAGATTCAATAGATGATGAGATAGAAAGCTTAGATGATTTTGATGATTCTAGTGATGAGATTTTAGCTCTTGATGATTCAATAGAAAATGAATTGGATAATACAAATGAGTTATTAAATGATGGCTTTGAATCACTTGAAGAAGATTCTGAAGATGAGTTAGAATCTGTTTTAGATGAAGATGAAGTACAAGAGGTACAGGATCTTTTAAAGGATACAAGTGGTGATATTGTAGATGATTCAGAAGATGAGTTAGAAGATGAGTTAGAAGATGAGTTAGAAGATGAGTTAGAAGATGAGTTAGAAGATGAGTTAGAAGATGAGTTAGAAGATGAGTTAGAAGATGAGTTAGAATTTGAAGATGATTCAGAAAATGAGTTAGAGTTTGAAGAAGATTCGGAAGATGAGTTAGAGCTTGAAGAAGATTCTGAAGATGAGATAAAACTTGAAGAAGATTCGGAAGATGAGTTAGAGCTTGAAGAAGATTCGGAAGATGAGATAGAGCTTGAAGAAGATTCGGAAGATGAGATAGAGCTTGAAGAAGATTCGGAAGATGAGATAGAGCTTGAAGAAGATTCAGAAAATGAGTTAGAACTTGAAGAAGATTCAGGGCTAGAGCTTGAGGAAGATTCAGAAAATGAGTTAGAACTTGAAGAAGATTCGGAAGATGAGATAAAACTTGAAGATGATTCTGAAGATGAGATAGAACTTGAAGATGATTCTGAAGATGAGATAGAACTTGAAGAAGATTCGGAAGATGAGATAAAACTTGAAGAAGATTCGGAAGATGAGATAAAACTTGAAGAAGATTCGGAAGATGAGATAGAGCTTGAAGAAGATTCAGAAAATGAGTTAGAACTTGAAGAAGATTCAGGGCTAGAGCTTGAAGAAGATACGGAAGATGAGTTAGAGCTTGAAGAAGATTCGGAAGATGAGTTAGAGCTTGAAGAAGATACGGAAGATGAGTTAGAGCTTGAAGAAGATTCGGAAGATGAGATAGAACTTGAAGAAGATTCTGAAGATGAGATAAAACTTGAAGAAGATTCGGAAGATGAGTTAGAGCTTGAAGAAGATTCTGAAGATGAGATAAAACTTGAAGATGATTCGGAAGATGAATTAGAGCTTGAAGAAGATTCGGAAGATGAGATAAAACTTGAAGAAGATTCGGAAGATGAGTTAGAACTTGAAAAGGATTCAGGGCTAGAACTAGAAGAGCAAATTGAAAATGCAGTTAATGAATTAAGTAAAGAAGATTTAGAGAGTGAAGTTGATGAAGAAACATTAATGGATATTGTAACAAAAGATATAA
>Ga0256842_1003348_pt1 | contig 10738 bp, 10 predicted proteins | sample 4559240metaG_FD_185973 | JGI IMG/M metagenome (GOLD analysis project Ga0256842, IMG submission 185973) | Hydrothermal vent microbial communities from Guaymas Basin, Mexico - 4559-240 | ecosystem: Environmental > Aquatic > Marine > Hydrothermal vents | place: Mexico: Guaymas Basin | collected...
GTGAGCTCGTCTTCAACTATCCGGGAATGGGCAGGCTCTACTGGGTTGCCCTCCAGCAGAACGAGACCAACCTCCTCATAGGACTGACGTACTTCTCCACAGTACTCTACCTTGCGGGAGTTGTCCTGGCGGACATGATATACGGATTCCTCGACCCGCGTGTTAAGGTCGGTGCTTCCGCCAAGATGTGAGGTGATTCGCGATGAGATGGGTCGACGTCAAAGAAGGATTTAAGGAATTCCTCGAAGAGTTTAAGAGGGAGAAGACCGGCATAGCCGGTGTCGTTCTCCTCATCATCCTTGTCTTGGTTGCACTCACGGCTCCATACACCACCATGCCCAACCTCCCAGAGAAGTGGAGGAGCTCCGCCTACTGGGAGGACAACCCCAAGAACGTTCCTCCCGAGTGGTACAACATGTTCACCTCCCAGAAGCTCGTTCCACAGGAGGTTTACTACGCCAACAATCTCAAGATCAGCCACCCGAGCGATACCGTGACCATGATTGAGGCCGATTACCAGTTCCCAGATGGGTACTACCTCGGACCGCAGGGAATAATCATAAAGGGTCTGAACGTCACGCTGAACGCTCCATCCCAAGCACCAACCATGGACATATACCTCCTGAGGCCAGACGGAAAGACCATTCCGCTCATCACCAACAAGCAGCTCAGCTCTAGCACCACGATCTCCATCGGTAGGGACAGCACCATCTCGACCAATGTGTACATATGGCTCGTGAACGTCACTGAGGGCAGGGAGATAACCATGTTCGAGGTTCCCCTCGAGACGATACTCATCAGCGACATGGTTGCTCCGATGTTCGCCAAGGTCGAGCCTGGTATGAACGTGAGCGACATAATAGGCAACCCACAGCCGCTCAACGGCCAGTACAAGCTCATACTCAAGATTAACAACCCGGCTCCCAAGTACAACCAGGTCGTCTACGACAACCTCAAGGTCACCTTCCTCGGAAGGAGCTACGGAACCATGGGTACCGACTACCTCGGAAGGGATCTCTGGGCAGGCATCATCTGGGGTAGCAGGGTCTCCCTCACCATAGGTATCCTCGTTTCAGTCCTCAGCACCATTATAGGCCTTGTCTATGGAGTCACCAGCGCCTACCTCGGAGGAAACGCCGATGAGCTCATGATGCGTATCAACGAGATATTCGCCTCAATACCGAGCCTGCCGATACTTATCCTCATAGGAGCCACACTCGGTCACGTAACCCTGATGTTCATAGTGCTGCTGTTGGTCATCTTTGGATGGATGGGAATAGCGAGGATTTCGAGAAGTATGGCCCTTCAGATCAAGGAGCAGACGTACATCGAGGCCGCTAGGGCCCTTGGTGCCGGCAACGGAAGGATCATATTCAAGCACATCCTTCCGCAGCTTCTTCCCTACGCCTTCGCAGTCATAGCCCTCAACGTTCCGGGTGCGGTTATCTCCGAGGCTTCCCTGAGCTTCCTCGGTATAGGTGACCCGAGCGCGGTAACGTGGGGACAGATACTTCACGCAGCACAGGCACAGTCGGCAACAACCAAAGGTTACTGGTGGTGGGTCCTCCCGCCCGGGCTCGGTATCGCTGTCGTCGGTCTTACCTTCGTCCTCATCGGTACGGCCCTCGATAAGATACTCAACCCGAAGCTCAGGAAGCTGTGAGGTGGTATAAATGGCTAAGAACGTGCTCGAAGTTAAGGACCTCAAGATGTATTACTTCACCAGCAAGGGTATCGTCAAGGCCGTCGACGACATCACCTTCAACCTCAAGAAAGGTGAAGTGCTGGGGCTTGCCGGTGAGAGCGGATGCGGCAAGTCCTCCCTTGGTTTTACCCTTATGGGAATGCCCACCCCACCCGGCAAGATAGTCAGTGGAAGCGTGAAGATCGAGGGAAGGGAGATAGTCGGCCTTCCCGAGGACGTCCTCAGGAAGGAGATTCGCTGGCAGAAGATATCCATGATATTCCAGGGTGCAATGAACGCCCTCAACCCGGTCTACACCGTCGGCTACCAGATGACCGAGCCGCTCATGCTCCACAAGGGAATGAGCAAGGAGGAGGCCCTTGACAGGGCCCAGAAATACCTCGAGCTCGTCGGTCTTGACCCCGAGATCGTCTACCGCTACCCGCACGAGCTCTCAGGTGGTATGAAGCAGCGTGTCATCATCGCAACCGCCCTTCTGCTTGAGCCCGAGGTCGTCATTGCTGACGAGCCGACAACGGCACTCGACGTCGTCGTTCAGGCGCAGATCATCAACCTCATGAAGAAGCTGAAGAAGGAGCTCGGCCTCTCGATGATATTCATCACCCACGACCTCAGCATCCTCGCCGAGATCAGCGACAGGGTCGCGATAATGTACGCCGGTAAGATAGTCGAGATAGGTGACAGCGAGAAGGTCTACTACGAGCCGGCCCATCCCTACACCCAGAAGCTCCTCGCGGCAATACCGAGGCTCCACGAGGACGTTGAGAAGCTGGAGTTCATCCCTGGACAGCCACCTAACCTCATCACGCCGCCGAAGGGATGCCGCTTCCACCCGAGGTGCCCATACGCAATGCAGGTTTGTAAGGAGCAGGAACCCGAGCTGAAGGAAGTTGATAAGGACCACTACGCCGCATGCTGGCTGCTGTGAGGTGTGAGAAATGACCGAGCCGGTACTTAAAGTTGAGAACCTTAAGAAGTACTTCCCGATCAAGAGGGGATTCATAGACACGATCAAGGGTGCCCCGCAGAAGAAGGTCCACGCGGTGGACGGCATCAGCTTTGAGATATACAAGCAGCGGGTATTTGCACTCGTCGGTGAGAGCGGTTGTGGTAAGTCCACCACCGGAAAGCTGATCGTCAAGCTCCTCGAGCCTACTGACGGCAGGATATACCTCGAGGGCAAGGACGTCACTGACATCAAGACCAAGGATGAGATCCTTGATTACAGAAGAAAGGTTCAGATAATCTTCCAGGACCCGTTCAGCTCGATGAATCCGAGGTTCAGGATATTCGACATCCTTGAGGAGCCGCTCCTCATACACGGCATAGGTGAAACCAAGGCCGAGCGTGAGGAGCTCATCTACAAGGCCCTTGAGATGGTCAAGATAACCCCGCCGGAGGACTATGTCAGCAGGTTCCCGCACATGCTCTCCGGTGGTCAGAGGCAGCGTGTGGCTATAGCTAGGGCGCTGATACTCAACCCGACCTTCGTCGTTGCCGACGAGCCTGTCTCGATGCTTGACGTGTCCATCCGTGCGGAGATCCTCGAGCTGATGAAGGAGCTCAAGGAGAAGATGGGCGTTACCTACCTCTACATCACCCACGACATGTCCACCGCTAGGTACTTCGCCGACTGGATGGCGGTCATGTACCTCGGAAGAATCGTCGAGATGGGTCCGGTCGAGAAGGTCATCGACAACCCGCTCCACCCGTACACCAGGGCACTGCTCGCGGCCGTTCCAGAGCCGAAGCCGGAACGCAGAAACATCATCAAGGAGTTGCCGATCAGGGGTGAGGTGCCCAACGCCGTTGACATCCCGCCGGGATGCCGCTTCCACCCGAGGTGCATCTACGCCCAGAAGGGACTCTGTGACACCAAGCACCCGCAGCTCGTCGAGTACGAGCACAACCACTGGGCCGAGTGCCACCTCGTTGGCAAGTACTGACCCCTTCTTTTCTTTCTCTAGGTGATGCCGATGGGAACGCTCAGGGACGCTATGGGCTATCCTCTTCTGAGGGTTGGACTGATAATGCTCATCCTTGCCCTGCTCATATCCATCGCGGGTTTCTATCGCGTTGATAAGTCCTACTCCGCGAGCGGAACCCTTGGGGAGGGCATGCACTACCTGGGGGACGACAAATTCGAGAGTGAGTACCTGTACCACAACAGAACCCTCGTTCTCTATTCCTCCAACGCGAACCTCTCCCTCCTTCAGGGAACCGAGATGACCAATTACACGCTGGTGAACCGCGAGATAACGCTCCATCCAACGGAGAGACCGGTGATATATGTTTTTAACGGGAGCGTGAATTATACCTACAGTGCAACCGCCGTTGACTATCCCTACGCGGTTTACTCTCTCCTCGCCTTCGTGCTGATGCTGGTTGGGGTCGTCATGGCGTTCCTGGGGTACTCCCAGTTCCTGAGGGACGTGAAGGAGGGTAAGAAATGAGGGAGCTTGATTACGGCGCCGCCGTTGAGATGATAAAGGAGTTCATCCGTGAGAAGGTCGAAGAGGCCGGTGTGGACGGAGTCGTCGTGGGCGTAAGCGGGGGCATAGACAGCGCCACCGTCGCATACCTCGCCGCAGAGGCCCTTGGTAGGGGGAGGGTTCTCGGCCTGATAATGCCCTACTACCAGAACCGCGATCTTGACGACGCCAAGCTCGTCTGCGAGAGCCGGGGGATTGACTACAAGGTGGTTAACATAAAGCCCATCGTTGACGAGTTCGAGAGGGCCGTTGGGGGGCTCGATACAAAGAGCAGGGGAAACGTCATGGCCAGAACGAGGATGGTTCTGCTGTACGCCCACGCCAACGCCATGAACCGCCTCGTCCTCGGAACCAGCAACAGGAGCGAGGTTCTCACTGGGTACTTCACGAAATGGGGCGACGGTGCCAGCGACTACGCCCCGCTAATAAACCTCTACAAGACCGAGGTCTGGGAGATAGCAAAGCTCCTCGGGGTTCCGGAGAGGATAATCGAAAAGAAGCCGTCAGCCGGCCTGTGGGAGGGGCAGACGGACGAGGACGATCTGGGAATAAGCTACCGCCTCCTCGACGAGATACTCTGGCGCATGATCGACCTCGGAAAGGAAAAGGCTGAAATAGCGAGGGAGCTTGGAATCGACCTCGAAACGGTCGAATACGTCGAGAGACTCGTGAAGGGCAGCGAACACAAGAGGCGCCTCCCGGTTGGCCCCGTCTTCTGAGGTGAGTCCATGAAGCGAGGCTACATTTTCGTTTTTCTAGCCGCTTCCATGTGGGGGACGCTGGGTATATTCGCCAAGTACCTCGACGGCTTCGGGCTGACCCCCTTTACTATGGTGTTCTACCGCGTTTTCTTCGCCGTAGTTCTGCTGGTGGCCTATCTTCGCCTCAGGGGCATAGGATTCTCCCTCGAGCGCTCCCGCCTTAGGTTCTACGCCCTCTACGGCTTCTTCAGCATCTTCCTCTTCTACACGCTGTACTTCTACACGGTAACGATATCGTCGGTGTCCTTCGCTGTTCTGCTCCTCTACACCGCCCCGGTGTATTCGATAATCCTCGGCAGACTTGTGTTCAACGAGCCCCTGATGAGGGAGAAAATCGCCGCCCTTGCGATGGTTATGCTGGGCGTTCTCCTAGTGAACTGGGGGGACATGCAGTTCTCCACCAAGGCACTGATATTCGGACTGCTGACCGGCCTGACATACGCGCTCTACGGTGTTCTTGCGAAGTTCGCCGTCAGAGACGATGAGCCGGAGAAGGCGCTCTTCTACACGCTCCTCTTCGGCATGCTGTACCTCCTGCCCTTCACGGACTTCTCGGTGCCCTCGGGCGCGGTTCCGTATCTCCTTGCCCTGGCGTTCTTTCCGACGTTCCTCGGATACATACTCTACAACCATGCGCTGAGGGAGATTGAGGTCAGCAGAGCCAGCATAGTCGCCACGATTGAACCGGTGGTTGCGATAACACTGGCGTTCCTGCTCTTCGGTGAGACCCTCACCCTCGAACAGCTAATCGGGGCTGCCCTCATAATAGGCGGCTCGACGCTGGTGCACCTGAGGGAGAAAGAAAAGCCCGAGGAAACGGTCCTCGAGGAGGTGCTCGAAGAGATCCACTAGACGTGGAAGTACCTCTCCAGCTCCCACTCGGTCACCTTCTTTGTTCCCTCCGGGAGACCCTTGGCGCCGAGGTACTCTAGGTATCCCTCCCATTCGCGTTCCTTGTAGGCCATGAAGTTCCTGTACGCCCCGCCCAGGGCTTTCCTGACAACTTTATCTTTCTTCAGCCACTCAAGGGCTTCGCCGAGGCTTTTGGGGAGCGTGTCTATGCCGAGGCTCTCACGCCTGGAGTCGTCCATCTCGTAGACGTTCTCCTCCACGTAGGCTTCGGGTTCGATTTTCCTTTTTATACCGTCCAGTCCGGCCATCAGTATCGCGGCAAAGGCCAGGTAGGGGTTTGCGCTTGGGTCCGGGCAGCGGTACTCTATCCTGGCGCCGTTGCCCCAGAACGCCGGAACCCTTATCAGTGTGCTTCTGTTCCTGTATCCCCAACTTATGTACACCGGGGCCTCGTAGCCTGGAACGAGGCGCTTGTAGCTGTTCACCGTCGGGTTCGTTACCGCCGTCAGGGCTTTCGCATGGGCGAGTACACCCCCGAGGAAGTGGAGCGCCGTTTCGCTGAGTCCATCGTCGCCGATGAACGCGTTCTTCCCATCCTCCCAGAGGCTTATGTGAAGGTGCATTCCGTTGCCGGGAAATCCGTGGAGGGGCTTTGGCATGAACGTGGCGTAGAGGCCGTGGGCCTCGGCGGTCGCCTTCACTATGTGCTTGAAGCTGATGATGTTGTCGGCCGTTTTGAGCGCCTCGTCATAGCGGAAGTCTATCTCATGCTGGGCCTTCCCGACCTCGTGGTGGAGAACCTCCGGAACGAGCCCGAGGGCCGGCATGTGGAGCGCTATCTCCCTGCGTATACCCCTGGCTTTGTCGAGGGTCACCAGGTCGAAGTAGCCGCCGCTGTCGGGTATCTGAAGCTCCCAGGAGCCGTTCTTCCTGAAGAGGTAGAACTCGGGTTCTGGCCCTATGTACGCCTTGAATCCTGCCTTCTCAAGCTCTTCAAGGGCATCCCTGAGGACGCCCCTGGGGTCCGTGGGATAGGGTTTATCTCCCTTGTATATGTATCCGTAGACCCTGGAGACGCCTTCCCATGGGACTTCGGCGTAGGTTGAGGGGTCCGCTTTGAAAATTAAATCGCTGTCCTCTATCCCTTCGAATCCCGGAATCGAGGAGCCATCAAAGGCTATGCCGCCCCCTATAGCCTCCTCGTATCTTCCTATGGGGACCTCCATGCCCTTCGGAACGCCGTTGATGTCCACGAAAATGAGCTGGATGAACATTATCCTCTTCGATTCAAGTCCGCGCCTCACGCCGGACGTGCTCAAACCGTTCATCTTTATCACCTATTATTGCTTAAATGTTCAGTATTAACGCCATTTTATTGAACGATTAATCTAATAAAAGCCTTTTCACTGGATTTTTGTCATTATGACGACGGTGCGCTTGAATCCTCCTTTGATTGACAAGAAACTGTTATTTTATCTGCCCGTTCTGACGATTTTTAACAAATTAATGTTAAGCAAAGGTTTATTGGATTCGCGAGTAGGCACGAACATGCCGAAGGCAGAGGACATACTAAACAGGGAGATAGCCAGGGTGAACCTCCACCTTCCCGCCAGCAGGCCCACGCTGGGGGAGCTACTCAACGAGGAGGAGCCCAGGGTCAGACTGCGGGATGGGAGCTACCACTACTTCAAACGCTCCGAGCTGGAGTACCTTCTCTCCCTCCTCGACAGGGGCGAGGAGGAGCGTCTCAGGATACCGATAGTACTCGAGATAAGCACCCTCTACAGGGGGTACTTTAGGGTGAGGGGCCGTATTGAGGTTAAGGTCATGGACAAAATCCTCGGCACCTACGATATCCTGGAGGAGAAGGCCGAGGAGCTGTACCCCAGGTACCTCCTTCCGAAAATCAGAAAAGCCCTCCCGACGACAACGACCTACGCCTTCATAACGGAGTGATGGGTATGGACGAAGACCTCAAGGTTTTAAGGGACTACCTGGCCTTCACGGTTCCCCACGTCACGGTGCTCGCAGGAGCGCTCCTGGGGGTTCTCCTGATACTGGGGATTAGCGTTAACACCGCCCTGGGAATATTCGCAATATTTTACGGCTTTATGCTCTTCGTGCTCGGTCTCGTCATAGGGCCCCACCTCTCCAGGCTCCTCTGGTACAGGCTCATGATGGCCGCCTTTGCCGGTTTGATGGTCGTGGGTGCCCTTATTCTGCTCTATGGAGAGTAGCCTTTATATGGGTGAAAACACAACTATTGGTGGTGGGAACGCATGAGAAAGACAGCGGTTGCGTTTGTCCTTTTGATGCTGGTCATGGCACTTCTCCCCCTGTCCTCGGCTCAGTTCGTCAGTTTCACAACGAACGATGAGATAACCCTGCTGCGCGGCGACTACAGCAGCGGGACGATAATGCTGACGAACGCCGGCGGCTTCAGCTTCAAGGTGGTCAGCTACCAGAAGTTCTGGGTCGAGGATGCGGACGGAAACAAGATTCCAGGCTTCAATCTAACTATCAAGCCAACGATATTCACCGACTGGACCTCCCAGAAGACGTACTCCGTCTCGTACAACATATCCTGCGCCTCCAACGTCTCCGGCGGAACCTACACCCTCTATCTGCGTTTTCTGGCGTACACCGCCGACAACTCGATGTACATAGTTCACGCCACGGTTCCGCTCCACATAATCGAGAGCGCCCTGAACTTCGGGGTTGCCGACGCCTACGTGAAGGAGAGGCCCGGCTCGTCCTACGCCCTCAACGGGGAAACCATAGTAGTGTTCTCCCACGTCGACAACATCGGCCACTCGGACGTCACTGTTGAGGCCTCCGTTTCCCTGTCCTCGAACGGCAAGGTCTACTTCTTCGAGAACAGAACGTTGACTATGAAGCCCGGAGACAACCTGATACGTTTCGAGGTTCCCGTTGGCTACGACCTCCCGGAGGGAACGTACAGGCTGGAGTACCGCATCGGGTACGACGGCGGAAGCTACAGGTACTCCCGCGAAATTCCGGTCCGTTTCGGGGTTAAACTCGTTGGCCTCTCCCTTCAGTCGGACGTCGTGAAGCTCGGTGAAAAAAACAGGGCCTATCTCACCCTCCTGTCGGAGAGGACGGTTGGCCTCAACCTGACCGTGGAGACCTACAGGAACGGAAGCCTCGTCTCGAACACCACGACACCGGTTACCGTTAAGGGCGGCACGGACGTGATCGAGGCGGAACTTCCGACCAACGTATCGGGAAACCTGACCTCTGTCATAGAGCTGACCTTCGATGGGAGGGTCATTGGAAGCGGTAAGGTCTCCTACAAGGTGCAGGCCCCGCCGGTCATCCGCAACGTGACCTACGAGAGGGTCTCTGACGAGGAGGTCCTGTTTAAAATCACGATGGAGAACCCTAACTACGAGGAGGTTCAGGGCGAATTCGGGTACAGAATCGTCGCCGATGGCAACATCCTCTACAAGGATTCGCTCCAGAGCGTGCTGAAACCGGGAACCAACGAGGTCTCTCTGAAGTTCGAACTGCCCGTGGGGAAGGTCGTTGAGTACGAGTTTACCCTGAGTGCGATGGGTGAAACCAGCACGTCCAAGGGAGAGCTGTACCTGCAGCCCCCTGCGCCCCCAACGACAACCACTACCACCACGACCACCACCGCTTCGAACACCACGACGACAACCCCGTCGGGAGCCTCCGGAGGCCTGTGGATAGGTCTCGTCATCGTGGCCTTCCTCCTGCTCGTCGCCGGGGCTTTCTACTACACCCGCGAGGGCGGAAAATCCAAAAAACGCACCAGGCCCAAACCGAAGAGGCGCTCGCCCCTCGGAAGGTTCAGGAGGCCCAAGGAGCCCAAGTTCAAGGAGAACAAGGAACTCCCCAAGAAGAAGTGAATACCAAACTTTTTTATCCCTCCTTTTCTAACTTCCCTTCGGCGAGGGGGTCGGGGACTCTCGGGGCACTCCCGAGGAAGTTCCGCCCACCGCACCGGGGCCGCGGTGCCGCAAGGCACCTCCCGAGAGGGAGGGCAACGGCGCAGAAACGGCACGTCCCGGCGGGCATGGGGATGAAAGCGGCGAAGGGCCCGGCGACGGTGCCCGAGCTAACCCGCAGACGACCCGTCGGGGACCGGTGAAACGGCCGTCCCGCGGGGTGCAAGGCCGAGGGAGGGGCGATGAGTTCCCGGTGGGAGCCCCGTGGTAGGCCGCTCAGTCGAATGTCCCCTTGAGACAGAAGGCGGGCTACGACCCCCTCGCCTTGACGTCCAGCAGGGACGCGAGGAGCAGGAGGGCGCCGAGGGCCACCCTGAAGAAGGCGACCCCAGGCCGGATAGTTTTGAGAAGCGTGCGATTCACAGTTCATCCCCGTGCTCTTCCAGCCACTCCCCGTAGGCTTCCCTGACTTCTTTCCTTCTGAATCTGGGAACCGCATCCTCGAACGGGTTGAACCGCTCAAGTTTTTTCTCGTCCGGGCCGATGTAGGTCGTTACGAGGCCGACTTTTGAATGGAGGCTCGACGGGAGGCGCAGGATTCTTTTAACATCAACCGTGACCCTTCCGTCAAAGTAGGCCTTTGAGAACGTACTCGACAGGGAGAACAGTCTCCTCAGGGTTTTGTACCCTATCCCCCTCGGGAACGCGGTCAGAAGGCCCTTCCTCACAAAGCCCTCGTATATATCCTCCCTGCTTTCCAGAACCTTCTCGACCTGCCCCTTCTTCAGGCCTATGTTGAGGAGGTGGTTTTCGTTGACCCGCCTTATGAAGTACCCGAACCTGAGGCGGAAGACTCTGTAATAGCCCGAAGAGAGCATTATTCTCCTGCTCTGGATATCGTCGAAGGTCACGTCCTCAGCGGCGGATATGTAAGCCAGCACCTTCTCCCTGGCCTTTCCGTCAAGGCTCAGTGCCCACTCGTCCAGAACGCGGATG
>Ga0256842_1003349_pt1 | contig 10729 bp, 8 predicted proteins | sample 4559240metaG_FD_185973 | JGI IMG/M metagenome (GOLD analysis project Ga0256842, IMG submission 185973) | Hydrothermal vent microbial communities from Guaymas Basin, Mexico - 4559-240 | ecosystem: Environmental > Aquatic > Marine > Hydrothermal vents | place: Mexico: Guaymas Basin | collected...
AAGCTATTGTAATGTCATCTTCATTATTAAAAGCATCAACTATCTCTAAAGAGATAACACTTCTAAGTGTTAGGGTAGCATAAGCATTTGTAAGATACCAAGAGTCAATACTGATACCATTATCTTGTATAAATGAATATATTCTAGGCTCAACATTTGTATTTTTTAAGCTGTATTGATTTCTAAGTTTATTTAACTGTTTTCTAGTAATATCAGTATAACCTTTTGAAAACTTTCTAGTTATCTCTTTTGCTAAATGCATAGCTTTTTTATGGTTTGAATCATAAGTAATAGTTATGGCAACTCCATCCCATACAGTTTTTAGTGAGGAGTGTGTATAGTTTGCTATCATATTTGTAAAAACATAGTTATTTGGCACAAATATAATCCTACCTGCACGACGGTTTTTTGTAATAGCTGTTAAAGTAATATCTTCTAAAATAGTCATACGAAGAAGTGAAATATCCATAACATCACCAACATACTTCATTCCATCCATATCTACACGGATTCTATCACCTACATGTATACTTCCACCAAAGACTATTACAAGCCATCCAAGAATCGACATAAACCAGTCTTTCATGGCAATTGCGATACCTGCTGATGCAAAACCTAAAATAGTAAGCATATTTCCAGCATTTTCTATATAGTTAAAAAATATAATTAAGATAATAATAGTAAAGTTTGTAAAAGTGATGATTTTATTTGCCATATAAAATCGTTCATTATCTGTTATATATTTTTTAACAAATAGTTTTAACAAGAAGAATACTATAAATACTACTAAAACTATTATGCCTATTTTACCAAGTTTAAAAATTTGAGTATTTACTTCTTTATTTATATTTGATTCGATTATTTCAAGTCTTTTATTATAAAGAGTAACAGTAACCTTCATGGTATCTAAAGCTGTTTCAAAACGTTCAAACTGTTTTTCTTTTAACTTTGCTTCCTCTTTATACTTTTTTTCTTTATCAATTAGTTTTATCTCTTTATAAATTGAAAGCTCATGTTTTAAAAGCCCAATTATCTCAACTAGTTCATCTTTTCTATGTACATAGTCATTAAAAGCTTTATCTAAAGACTTAACAAGGGATATACCAGTAAATATATTGAAAGGATTTGTTATCCTTGGAATTTCATCAATATTTGGAGGAGTAATTAAAGTAGCAAAAGGTGCTGTACCTTTTTTCTTGAGTTTTTCTATCTCAGAAGCAAGAATTTTTTCTTTTGAAACAAGTGCTGTTAGTTCATCAGTTTGTGAAATTTTCTTTCTTCTCTTTTTACTAAGATATTTTATTCTTTTTCTTATTTTAGTTAAATTTTTACGAACATCTAAAGATGTTAAATACGAAGCATAACTTTTTATCCAAACACTATCTTTATTTATTATCTCTTGTTCTATATTTTTAATTTCTAATACTAAAGATGAAAGTTTTTCCTTTCTTACATCTTCAAGTTCAAGAGCAATTCTTGCAGCCTCTTCTTTATTCAAAAATGTATTATCATTTATATCTTGAGAAAATAGAGATGATGATAATAAAAATAAAAGAAGGAGTAAATTTTTCATCAACTATCTCCAAACTTGTTTAAAACACACATTACAGTACCAACATCTACTTTATCTGTGATTGTTACATCACCAATGCCAATAGGGATAATAAAAGTTATACTTGAATCAGAACTTTTTTTATCAAGAAAAAATGTTTCATAAAACTTCTTAGAATCTTGAACTATATACTTGGTTGGCAAGTCATACTTTTGTAAAAGTTGTTTAATTCTATCAGCTTCTTTTACACTCATCAAGTTCATTTTAACTGCTGTTTCATTTGCCATTACCATACCAATAGCTACAGCTTCTCCATGAAGATATTTTTTATATTTTGTTTCATTTTCGATTACATGACCAAAAGTATGACCATAGTTAAGTGCTGCACGAATACCGTGTTCTTTTTCATCTTGAGCTACAACATCTGCTTTTGTTTGCACAGCTTGTTTTATACAATCTTGCAGGATTTTTGCATTTGACAAGTCTGCAGTTTCTAAGAACTCAAAAAAATCCTTGTTAAAAGTTACTGCCATTTTAACTATCTCTGCAACTCCAGCAGAAAACTCACGCTTTGGCAAAGTGGTTAAAAAGAAAGGGTCTATATATACTGCACGAGGTTGATGAAAAGCACCAACAAGATTTTTACCATATTTGTTATTCATCCCTGTTTTTCCACCAACACTAGCATCAACTTGAGAAAGAAGCGTTGTAGGAATCTGAATAAAATCAATCCCACGTTGGTATATACTTGATGCAAAACCAGTCATATCACCTATAACTCCACCACCAAAAGCGATAAGCATAGACTTACGGTTAAAACGGTTTTCAAACATTCCTTCAAGTATCTCATCAATGCTATCTTGATTTTTATACTCTTCACCATCTTTTAGGGTTATTATATGTAGCTCTTTTGCACTTACTTTAGTGAGCAAATACTCTAAGTGTAAATCTGAAACTGTATTGTTAGTAACTATGGCTACTTTTGTATCAAAATGAAGTTTAGGAAGTGTGTCTATTGTTATATCGTAAGAGTTATCTACCACTTTTTTAAGCGCAATGTTTACCTGCATATTTTATCCAAAAAATTAATTTAATTATAAGATATATAATACTTAAAAAAGACTAATATTTTGCTAAAAAAAGTATTTATATTTGAACAGGAATAAAAAACTGATGATTATCATCAAGTTTGTGGTAAAGTTTTTCACTGTCAGTAGATAAAATCGAATAAATCCGTCGTTTTGTTAGCTTTTTTGTAAATGGTAAAATTTGTATAAAACCATCTTTTTTCTGTAAAACTTTTATAGGGTTCTCACTCTCTTTATGAACTTTAATTGTTTTAGAAAAAATTGTAGATAGATTGTTATAATGCTCTATAACTTGTTCTTTATCTTGTTGATGTTCACTCATATAGTTATAAATTTCTATCTTAAAATCCATCTGTTCTGAAATATCAAAAATAGTAGATGAGATTTTTTCTAAATCACGATTATCACCTAAAATCATACTTGCATCTTTCACGCTCGAGAATGGTTTATCAGCAATTTTTAGGATTGGAACATGTGCTTCGTACATTGTTTCTCTCGTATGCAAATCTTTAAACATCTCTTTGGATACAATAACTAAACCAATATGATAATTTTTAATATCATCAAAAAATCCATCTTTTAAGTTTGTATTATTATATTCAATATCTATAACAATATCATCATTTTGATACTCTTTTATCTTCCAAATTACATTTATATTATTTGGATTTACAATCTTAATAATCAACTTATGATTTAATTTTTCATGGACATATACTGCACGTCTTAAAAAATCATCAATGGTAAAAAAGTTTACAATATTCATATCTATATAAAGATAAATATTTGATCCAAATGGTTCAGGAAACTGTCCTAACTCACGTTTAATAGCACGATATACTGACTTTAAAACAGTTGGATCACCAACTAAAACAAGTAAATCATTTGGTTGAATCATTCTACGTCTACTTGGCATAACAAGTTCACGGTTACGGTAAATTGCAACTATTCGCCATTTTTTCTGCTCAATCACACCAATATGTCTATAAACAAATGATGAACCAAATGGAACTAATACTTCCATTATCTCACCCTCACCTATTCCTACGTTTTGCGCAATTACTGGAACATTTGGTAAATAATCTATCAGTCTAGAAGCAAGTATCTCATTTGAGTTTATTAAAACAATATTTGGATCTTTATTTTCAAGATTCCATCTATTTAAAACTATAATACGAAGTTGATTTTTAACTACTCTTATATTTTTAATTGTATGCTCGACATCAAGTTGATTATCCATTGCTATAATAACTTGAACAAATTCCATCTTTAAAAGATTTGCTAATTTATAAAATGATGTAGTATCAAACTCATAAAATTTGTATCGTTTTGGATTAGCACCCTCATACTCTTTTGCTTTACGCTCAACTACATAGTAAATATTTTCACTTGTATAAGTATCAATTGTACGCTTAATGAAATGCTCACCAACATCTCCATCACTTATAATCAAAATCTTTTTCATGGTGTATTATAGCTTATTATGATTCATTTTTTATTTCTTGACATAGTTGTAAAAATTCTTTCCCATATCTTTCAAACTTCACTTCTCCAACACCATTTACATCTAAAACTTCCTCTTTAGTTTGAGGTAGTGCTAAAGCAAATTCTACAAGTGTTTTATCTGAAAAAACTATATATGCTGGAACACTTTGTTTTGATGCAATCTCAAACCTAAGAGTGCGGAAACGCTCAAATAGTTCATCTTTAGGAGCATTATCATAAACCTTTTTAGCCTTTTTATCTGGAACTTTAAGTTTATCTTCATCACACTCTACATGTAGGGCTTTTTTAAGTATTTTAAAACCAGTATTTTTAATCTTAATCGCACGAAATTCACCTATTTCTATAGCATCAAGTTCAAAAAGTCTATCAGCTACTGCATTCCAATAATTTTTTCCATTTTCACTTCCAATTGAATAAACTGAAAGTTTATCATGATTAAATTGTAATATTTTAGCAGCTTTAGAGCCACGAAGTACATCTATAATATGTACAAGACCAAACTTCTGCTCACACCTATAAATAGCAGATAATAATTTCATACTATCCTCAGTTATATCGAGCTTTAGAACTTCACCTTTTTGACAGTTATCACATATATCGTTACATGTAGAGATATCATCATCAAAATAAGCAGCTATTAGTTGATGACGACACTCAGAAGAGTTTGCATAACTATACATCTTACGAAGTTTATTATATAAAAGCTCTTTGTATTCATCATTGTCTATATCATCTATAAACATTCGTCTTTTAATCTCATCAGCTTTTGTATAAAGTAAAAGTGTTTCAGATGCTAATCCATCACGACCTGCACGACCTATCTCTTGATAATAATTTTCCATAGTTTTTGGCATAGAGGTATGTGCTACAAAACGGATATTTGACTTATCTATACCCATTCCAAAAGCTATAGTCGCTACAACTATATCTATCTTTTCATATACAAAATCTTTATAAACTTTATCTCGTACACCAGTTGGAAGTCCAGCATGATACGCCCCTACTTTGAATCCAGCTTGATTTAGATATCCAGCAACACTTTCAACCTCTTTACGGGAAAATGCATAAACGATTCCACATTGACCTTTATAGCGTGATAAAAACTCAAGTATCTGTGCTTTTCCATTTCCTTGTCTTGACTTTGCTTTGATAGTTAGGTTGTCTCTTAGAGTTTCTCCACGAAGTTGAGATGGATTTACTAAACCTAAAGTTTTTACAATATCCTCTTGAACCATTTTTGTAGCAGTAGCTGTAAATGCAGCTATAGCAATCTCTGGAAATATTTGTTTTAATCTTGAAAGATTTCTATAATCAGCACGAAATTCATGTCCCCATTCACTTACACAATGAGCTTCATCAATTACAAAAAAATTAATACTAACTCTTTGAAGTAAATCTATAAAACCATGAGCAGATAATCTCTCTGGAGCAATATAAAGAAGTTTAATCTCATTTTGTAAAAGTCTTGTTGTTATATCTTGAATCTCATTAAACTCTTGTGATGAGTTCATCATCTCAGCTTTTATATCATTAGCTTTAAGTGCTGTTACTTGATCTTGCATAAGTGCAATAAGAGGAGAGATAACAATAGTTACGCCATCCATAACTAGTGAAGGCAACTGATAACAAAGTGATTTTCCACCACCAGTTGGAAGAATAGTGATAAGATCTTTTTTTTCTAAAATTGTATCAACAGCTTCAGCTTGAAAAGCACGAAAAGCATCATGCCCAAAAACACTTTTTAATAATTTATTTTTTTTCAACTTGTTTTATCTTAATCCACATATCTTTTTTAGCTGCTATCCACTGTTTATCTACAAAATATCCAGTAACTTTTATCCAGCTTTTTGTTTTAACACTAGAAGTAAATGAAGTTGTTTTCATCCACTTTGTAATCATTTTACCATTGATTCCATCATAAATAATACTATCATATTTAAGATGGTAAGATCTAGCTTTAAATCTTACCAACTCATCTTTTTTCATATCAAATTCTGTTTTCATCATTAGTTCTGGGAAATTATCTTGTTTTCTTTTTAGTTTTTTTATAGTTTTATCTTTGGTTTTTAAAAGATTATTTTTACTTTTTAGCTCTTTTTCTAATTTTTTAATTCTTTTGCTTAAAGCTTTGTTTTTCTTTTCTAAATTACTACTATATTCTAAGTTTGAATCTAAAATAGTGTTATTCTGTTTTTTTAATTCTTTTTGACACTCTTTATACTCAGAACGAAGTTCTGTAATATCTGCAACTATAGCGTCTATCCTAGTCATATCATCTGCTTTTACAAATGATAGGAACAACAGTAATATTAAAAATATTTTCATGAATCAGTAGCCTTTTTAAGTAATTTAACGCCCATCTCAACATGATGAGTGTATGGAAATTGATCAAATAAAGCCATATTTATAACTTCATGTGTTTTACAAAGTATATCTAAGTCTCTAATTAAACTCTCAGGATTACAAGAAATATATAAGATATTATCATATCTTGTACTAAATTTACATGAGTCTTCATCCATCCCAGATCTTGGCGGATCTACAAATATTGAGTTAATATTGTACTCATTTATATCTACATCCTTCATGCGTCTAAACTCACGAACACCATCAAGTGCTTGAGTAAACTCCTCTACACTCATTCGTACAAACTCTATATTTTCAACACCATTTAAAAGCATATTAGTTTTTGCAGCATTTATGGAAGATTTACTAATCTCTGTAGCTAAAACTTTATCATACATTCTGGCAAACGGTATAGTAAAATTACCTGCTCCACAATAAAGTTCTAACAAATCTCCATCTACAGCTAAAGAGTTATCTAAAGCCCAAGTAATCATCTGCTCATTTACTCTTGCATTTGGTTGTGTGAAGCTATTTTCTATATAGTTAAACTTATATACTTCATCTTTTATATCTAAAGTTTCAGTTATATAGTCCTGACCGATTATAACTTTTTGTTTACGACTTCTACCAATAATATATATACCTAATTTCTCAGCTATATCTTTAGCAACTGCAATCCACTCATCATCTAATTTCCTATGATAAAGAAGTGAAACAACTATCTCACCCTCACTTGAACTTAAAAAATCAGCACCGAATAATTTAAAACCTATCTTAGCCTCTGTAATTTCAACTAAAAGCTTAGGCATTAAAGAGCCTATAAAAGTGTTTACCTGAGGACACTCTTCTATAAACACTACCCCACTTTTATCAGCACTATTCATAGCATAACGCATAACATCACCATCATGCCAAATCTTAAACTCACTTCTTGAGCGGTAGTTTTGATCAGGTGATTTAAAAACTTCTATATCTCCAGAAAAAAAGCTTTTAAAACGTTCTTTATTTAATTTTAGTTTTTCATCTAGTTGTGCTTCATAACCATTTTCATAGGCTACACATGCACCACAAGTTCCAAAGTGTTTACATTCCATATTTTCTACTTTATTGAGGCAATAAGATTGCCGATTAATAAACTCCAACCATCTATAAGAACAAAAATAAGTATCTTAAAGGGCAGCGCTATCATAACTGGTGGAAGCATCATCATACCCATAGACATAAGTATGGAAGCAACAACCATATCTATAACTAAGAATGGTAAGAACAATAAGAAACCTATCTCAAAAGCAGTTTTAAGCTCACTAATCACAAATGATGGAATAATTATAGAAAGGGGTACATCATCAACTGTAGCAGGATTTTCCATCTTTCTAATTCTTAAAAAAAGTGCTAAATCTTTTTCACGAGTATTTCTAATCATAAAGTTTTTAAATGGTAATGCAGTTTTAGTAAAAGCTTCTTCATAGCCTATCTTTTCTTCTATATACGGTTTTATACCTTGCTCATATGCTTTTGTTCCAACAGGCTCCATAACAAAAAATGTAAGAATCATTGCAAGCATTACTAGAAGTTGTGTTGGTGGTACTTGTTGCGTACCCATAGCTTGACGTAAAAATCCAAAAACTATGACAAATCTTGTAAAAGTTGTCATAACGAGAACCATACTTGGTGCTAAAAACAGAAGTGTTAGAAGTACTAGTACATTTAATGATGACACTAGCTGTTGTGGTGTATTTGGAGCTGCTAGTTCAAAGTTCATTGTTGGAATTTGAACTGCCTCGGCACCTAGTATAGATGAAAAAGCAAGTAGTATAAGAAGTAGTCTTATCATCTCTTAGCTGCTGCTTTATCTAAAACAGATTTACTGACAGCTTCATTCTCTGGTTTATCACCAAAAAAGTGAAGTTCAACCCTACGATTTTTTTCACGTCCAGCTTTTGTTGCATTTGTTGCTATTGGTGAGAACTCTGCATATCCAGAAGCACTTATACGTTTTGGATCAACACCATCTAAAAGTAACTCATGTAAAACTGATATAGCACGAGCTGATGAAAGTTCCCAATTGTCTTTGTATATACTGTTTGATCCTGGCCCAAGATTGTCAGTATGACCTTGAACAGATACTTTAGTGGTATTTGGAAGTTCAGCAATAATAAGTGCAATTCTCTTTAAAAAAAGAAGAACATCTTCACTATATATAGTAGCACTTCCAGATTTGAAAAGTAATGATGCTGGAAGTTGTATAACAAAACCATCTTCAGCTTCTTCTAAAGTGACAGATGGTCCAGTTCCTTTGTCCATAATCTCATTTGCATCGCCAATAGCTTGAGCTACACGATTAACTTGAGCACTTGTTTCATCTTCTGATTCCATGGGTGTTGATTCTTGGATACGCTGTTTTGATACTTCAGTTTTTATACCACCCTCTAAAACAGACATCGCACCAGAAAGAGAACCAATAGCTTCAGAGACTTTTTTTGCATCCATACTAGCCATCGAAAGTAAAAGTACAAAGAAACAAAGTAGAAGTGACATCAAGTCCCCAAAGGCTGCTAGCCAAGCTGGAAGACACTGTTCGCATTCAGGACATTTTTTCTTACCCATTATTATTCTTTCTAATCAAATTGACTAACACGCTCAACTGGAGCTAAGAAGCCAAGAAGTTTTCCCTCTAATGCTCTTGGTGCATCACCTGATTGAATAGACATAATTCCAGCTAAGACCATCTCTTTTACTAAGGTTTCTTCATCATTTCTAATAGCTAAAATATTGTAAATAGGAGTACCAAAAACATTACCAATAATTGCACCATACATTGTAGTAAGCAAGGCAACCGCCATCGATGGACCAATTGCTGAAGGATCTGCCATATTTAGAAGCATTGCAACAAGACCAATAAGAGTACCAACCATACCCATAGCTCCAGCAAGTCCAGCCCACTGATTAAAAATTTCTCCATGAATTTTATGACGAGAACTAGTTTGTTCCATCTCTATCTCTAACAAATCACGTATAGTATCAGGTTCATTTCCATCAATTGCCATAGAAAGACCTTTTTTTAGAAAATCATTTGGTTCATCATTTACTTCACCCTCTAAAGCTAGTATTCCATCTTTTCTAGCTTTTGTTGCGAACTCGACAAGTTTTATAATTAAAGCCGCTTTGTCCTCTTCAGGTGGTTTAATAGCTATCATAAAAACTTTAGTAAATTTTTTCATCTGATCTGGTTTAAATGATATCATTAGCGCCCCAATAGAACCACCAACAACAATTAAAACAGATGGAATATCAATATATGCACCAATACCAACACCCATAGCCATGGAACCAAGAAGAAGCGCCGCAATTAAAACTATACCAATAACTGTACCTAAATCCATTCAAATACCTTACATAAAAAATATTAAGCTTATAATACCACAAATAATATAGCCCACACATTAAACTAATGATTTTAGTGTATAATTACAATAATTTAATAACAACGAGAACTTATGAACAAAGATAAAGTTAGTATAATAATTTTGGCTGCTGGCAAAGGTAGTCGTATGAAATCGTCTAAGGCAAAGGTGCTTCACAACATAAGTGGGAAGCCTATGCTTTTTCATATTATAAAATCTTCTTTAGAGATTAGTGATGATGTTACAGTTGTAATTGCTCATCAAAAAGAGATTGTTCAAGAGCAAATGAGTGCTTATTTTAACAATATTAACTTTGTAGTTCAAGATGCTGATAATTTTCCAGGGACTGGTGGGGCTATGAAAAATGTATCACCAAAGAATGAAAAGGTATTAGTTTTAAATGGGGATATGCCACTTATAACTTCATCTGCACTGGATGGTTTTTTAACAACAGATGCTGATGTTATTATGTCTATATTTGATTTAGAAAATCCAGATGGATATGGTCGTGTAATTATCCAAAATAATCAAGTTACAAAAATAGTTGAACAAAAAGATGCTTCAAACGAAGAATTAGCTGTAAGTACTGTAAATGCTGGAATTTATGCTTTTTCTAAAGAGGTGATACAAAAATATATTCCACTACTTAGCAACGAGAATGCACAAGAGGAATACTACTTAACTGATCTAGTTGGTATGGCTAGAGATGATGGTTTAAAGATAGCACCACTACTTGTAGATGAGGAACATTTTAAAGGTGTGAACTCTAAAAAAGATTTAGCAGATAGTGAAGTTATTATGCAAAACAGAATAAAAACTAAATGGATGAATGC
>Ga0256842_1003350_pt1 | contig 10729 bp, 12 predicted proteins | sample 4559240metaG_FD_185973 | JGI IMG/M metagenome (GOLD analysis project Ga0256842, IMG submission 185973) | Hydrothermal vent microbial communities from Guaymas Basin, Mexico - 4559-240 | ecosystem: Environmental > Aquatic > Marine > Hydrothermal vents | place: Mexico: Guaymas Basin | collected...
AAGATTATATATCATTTTATAAAAAAAAACATTTAAAAATTTACTAAAAAGTAATTATTATGCTTAAATAATCAAGTAAAAATTTATCAAAGTAAAAAAAAATTGACAAATATTAATAATATAATATAATAGTAATATGCTTTATATAAAAGTATAAGTTAGTTATTTTAATTGTTTAAATATTTATAAAATGTCAGGTATAGAATTTAGTCACAATTTTGATATGGATAAGGATAAGATTACAAAGAATATAAATAAAGATATTACAGACAAAAATAATACAGAAAATTTGGAAAAAGATGATAATTTAGAAAAAAAATGAAAAAAAATAAATTATGAAAAGAAAAATAAAAAAATAGCTTCTATTAAAGAAAAAGCTGAAAAAGTTCATGAATTAGATCAATTAGAAGCAGAACTAATTTTAAAATTATCATTAGATAAAAATGATAAAATTATTAATATTATAGAAAATAAAAAAGAATTTGAATTTATACATAAAGAAATGTGAGCTTTACTTATGATTGGAGGTAATGATATTAATGAAAAAGAAGTAAAAGAAATTAAGAAAAAATGACCTAAAAATTTTAGAGATCATTTAGTTTTGTCATATGATAAAAATCCTCAAAAGTTTAAAGATTTATTTAATATATTAGATTGAGTTAATAGAAATTGATTACAAAATTTTTTTAATAAAGATACTATTAAATTTGAGGATAGAATTAAAAGAATAAAAGAAAATTTAGAAAAAGAATTTGTTAACACAGAGCATATACCGGATTCAGAAAAAAAATTTTTAGATAATATAAAAAAATATTATAAATAAAAAAATAAAGCAATTAAAAGTAATTATATGAAATGTGTTTATTAATTAAGAGGATATTATAATAATTTTGTATAAGTTTATTTTAGTTAAAATATTTTTCAGAATTTTTATAAACATCTTTTAATTCTTCTATTTTTATTCTTACTTGATTCATACTATCTCTATCTCTTACAGTAATAGTGTTATCTTCTAATGTATCAAAATCTATTGTTATACAAAAAGGAGTTCATATTTCATCTTGTCTTCTATATCTTTTACCAATATTTCATTTTCCATCATATTCACATATAAAATCTTTTGATAAATCTAAGAAAATTTTATCGGCTATATCTACTAATTCTTGTTTTTTTTCCATAAGTGGTAAAATAGCAAATTTAATAGGAGCTATATTTTTGTGAAATCTTGCAACTATTCTGGTTTGTTCATTTCATTTTGGATCTGTATATTTTTCTTCATCATATGAATCTATCATAGCAGTAGCAATAGCTCTTGTAAGTCCCCAAGATGGTTCTATTACCCAAGGTATAAATCTATGTCCAGTCTTTGGATCTGTATATTGCATATTTATAAGAGAATGTTTTTGATGTTGAGTAAGGTCATAATCTCATCTTCTAGCAATACCTTGTAATTCACCCCGCCCCCAAGGAAATTTATATTCAATATCAGTAGTTCCTTTACTATAATGTGATAACTCATCTTCTTCATGATCTCTAAATCTTAATTTCTCTTTATTGATACCAAGAGTTTCAGTCCACCAAATCCAACAATCTTCTTTCCATCTTTCAAAATAAAATTTATCTTTTTCAGGTTCTACAAAGTATTCTATTTCCATTTGTTCAAATTCTCTTACTCTAAATAAGAAATTTCATGGAGTAATTTCATTTCTAAAACTTTTACCAACTTGAGAAATTCCAAAAGGAATTTTTACTCTCATAGTATCAAGTATATTTTTAAAATTTACAAATATACCTTGAGCAGTTTCAGGTCTTAAATAAATAGTTGCTGTATTATCTTCTGTAACTCATTGAAAAGTTTTAAACATAAGATTAAATTTTCTTATATCTGTCCAATTTGCTTTTTTTCAATTATTTGGATTATTTGAAATATATTTTTCTATGAAAGATTTCATTTGCTCAAAAGTCCAACTTTCAGGAACAGTATTATCTACTCAAAATTCTTCATTTATTTGTTGAGTTATTTCTTTTTCTGTTTTATTTTTTCTCATTTTTTCAATAACTTCTTCTATAATTTTATCAACTCTAAATCTTTCACCTGTATTTTTATCATCTATCAAAGGATCAGAAAAATTATTTAAATGTCCACTAGCTTCCCAAGTTTTTACATTCATTAAGATGGCTGCATCCAAAGGGATGATATCTGATCTTCTTTGAGTAAAAGTTTGATACCAACTATCTAAAATATTTTTTCTTAACATTGTTCCATAAGGTCATAAATCCCAAGCATTTGCTAATCATCCATAAATATCAGAACCTGGATAGACAAATCATTTTCTTTTTGCCCAACTTACTACTGTTTCTAAATTATAATCCATTTATTATATTTAATATATAAAAATATTTTTTATTTATATATATTTTTATATAAATATAAAGGACTTTTTTTGTATAAATAATTTTGCTTTTTACTAGAAAAATTAACTAAAATCTTTATTCTAATACTAATTTAGTTTTAAAATTATTTTTATGAAAATTTGAATTTTTACATCAGGTTTAGAAAATTTAGCTTTATTGAAAATTCTGAAGCAATATAATGTAGATATTGTGATTTATATGAATCAAGATGTTTGGCCTTTGGAGGATAAAAGTCTAGAATTTCAACAAAAATATATTCAAGAATGAATTGAAAAATTACAGAAAGAATGAGTTGATAAAATTATTTTACATCCATTATGGGAATTAAAATATAAAGATAAAGATTTTATTTTTCCTTTGTATCAAAACTTAATTAACCAAACTTTGTCATATTCAATAGTTGGTAAAATAGGTTTATTCTGAAATAAAATAGATTTAGATTTTATAGAAGAGTATTTAAAAAATTATAAGTATAAATTAACAGAAAGACAAAAGAAAATTAAAAAGTTTGATTGCTGTAAATTTTATAAAAAAGATATTTCAGTTTGGAAGTATAATAATATTATTTTAAGTAATAGAGATTGGATGCTTAGAAAACTTATAAAGACAGATTTAAGATATTTTTTTGATACAGCTGTTGATAGTTTACTTCCTACAACATACAATGTTTATTATTTTGAAAATATTATAAATCAAAAAAAGAAAAAAATTCACTTTCAATTTATGAAAGACTGGAAGTTTTTAGATAATTTGCTTTGAGAAAAGAATAATAACTATACATTAAAGTTTATTTGAAATTGAAATACTGATTTGTTTTTAGAAAATAAGAAATGGCAGATATTTATTAAGTAATTTGTAATTTGATGATAATTTGAATAGATTTAGATGAAGTATTAGCAGAAACTGTAGAAAGTTTATTAGAGCAAAATAATTATTATATATGATGAAGAAAACTTTATTTTGAAGATATAACCGATTATTATATTTATAATATAGAAGGAGTTAAATTATCTATTGATGAAGCTATTGATGTTTTTAGAAAAACATTATATTCTGATATTGAGAAATTGGAAATTAAACCAGTTAAGTGAGTTTATAATAAACTTAAAGAGTGGAAAGAAAAGTGATATAAGTTAAAAGTTATTACAGCAAGACCAGGAGATTTGTTTGAAAAATATACACTAGATTGGTTAGATAAACACTATCTAAATATATTTGATGAAGTTTATTTTGCAAATAATTGAAAACATATATCTGATGACGGAGTAGATAATACAAAAAAGTCTATTATATGTCAAAATTTATGAGTAGATGTGATGATAGAAGATAATCCAGAATATGCAAAAGATGTAGCTGATTGTTGAATAAAAACATATTTAATAAAAAAGCCTTGGAATAAAAATTTTAAAGAAACTAAAAATATGGTTAGAGTAAAATCTTGGGATGAAATAAATATTTAGTTTATTTAATATATTTTATGTTTTTATTATCATCGGGACGGAGAGGTGATGTTTTTTTGGAGGAAGTAAATTGAGTTAAATATGCTATTAAAAAAGCAAAGGATAACTCTAAAAAATGAGCATTACAAAAAGAAATTACTATATTAAAATTTTTAAAATGAAAAATTAATTTTGTTCCTCAAATTTTAGAATATTGAGAAGATTTTTTTAAATATAAATTTATAGAATGAAAAACTTTGAATAAAGTAAAAAATCCATCTAAAAATATTTATAGACAACTTTTAAAATATGCTTATTTATTAGATAAATTAGAAGTTGAACATTGAGAATTATCAAAACCTACAAAAAATATTATTATTTCACCAGATGAGAAAGTTTATATTATAGATTTTGAAAGATGAAATATGTATAATACAAAATTTAAAAATATGAGGGGGTATAGTCAGTTTTTAGCAAAAGCTTGATTTATTACATTTAAAGAGTTAAAAAAAAATATGAAATATGCAGATATTGAAAAAATATATGATGGTATTAAAAATGCTTTAAGTTAATTTGACAAATTTTATTAAAACTATATATTATTAACATAGTAATTTAATATATTTTTAAGTATAAAATGAAACTTTTTTTAAAAATAATAATTTTAATCTGATTGTTTTTGTTTTGATTATATGTTTTTGATCCTTCTTTATTTCAAAAAATAAAACAAACACAAGATAATACAATAAGTGTGAAACAATATGTTTTAACACCAAATCCAGCTGATTTTTTTTTGTTTAATTTAAAAGTTTCTTCATCAAAAAATTATAATACTGAAGGTATAGTTGGTTGAACAAAATTATATTTTAATGCAGTAAGTTTATTTAATACAAATATTATAGATTTATTGGATAATAGTAATGATAAAAGTATAATTTTAAATACTCATATTGCTCAACTTGAGGATATACAAAATAAATTAGATAATACAATTGTTAATTTGACAAATAATTATAATGAAGAATATACATTATATCAATCATATTTAGCTTCTAAACAAGAATGAGATCAACAATTTACAAATTGATTTATAGACAAAGATAGTGATATTGTAAAAGAATGATTTTTAAGATCTTATCAAAACTGACCGAAAGCTACGGAACATAGGATTTTAGCAAATTGATGAAATATAGTATTAAATAAATTAAAATTTATAAAACAATTAATTGATGCTAAAATATTATTATTAACAAACAATAAAAATGATATTATAACTAATTTTGCACTTATGAAATGAAATATATTAGTAAAATTATTTAATTTAAAAGAAAGACTTGAAACAAACCAATATAATTAAAAAACCTCAATAAAATATTAATTGAGGCTGTTTTTTATAATAGATTATTATTTTAATTCATTTACTATATTATCTATTTTTTCTTTTAGATAGGTTAATATTCATAATTCTGTTTTAAAATGTATTCCATTATGATTTATTTTTGTTTCATTTAAATGATTTTGTATTATTCTATTTATTTTCTTTTGTATACTTAATAGTAATTTGGATTGTTTTTCTTTTGTTAAAGTATTTAGTTTATTTTTTAACTGTTCAATAGCTGTATCAATATTATTTTTTAAAGTTTCAGATATTCAATTATAAATTTTTGTTTTATTTGTTGTAATAGTATTTTTAAAAGTTTTTCTTTTTGATGTAATATCATTATAAGTCTTTTTCATATTGTCTATTATAGCTTGGATTTTTTCTTTTTGTTCTTCAGGAATCAATTCTTTAATTTTTTCTAATTTATTTATTTTTATATTTCTAATTTGATTCCATAATCATTTTATTTGATTTCTAATTTCTTGTTTTGTTTTTTTATCATTAGTTTTACTTTTTTGTTCTTTTAAAATTTGTATTTGATTTTTTATTTCTTTAATTTGATTATGAATTTCTTTATTAATTTGTTTTATTTCTTGTTTTGTTTTTTTATCTAAAGATTTTTTAAGTGGTTTTATTATTTGTTTTCTATTTTCCCACATAGCTTTTAGTTTTGTTTTAATTCAATTTTTAAATTCTTGTTTTTGATTTTTTGTTTCCATTCTAAATCAAGATAATAAATTTCTTTCATTAAAATGAAAATCTTTATGTATATATCAAGGTGTAAATCTTGGATATTGTGTAGATATTTGTTTACTTAATTTATACATTTTGTTTCTAATATTATATTTTTCATCATGGGTTGTTGCTGATTTAAGCTCTGTTCTTAATGTTGTTATTTGATTTCTATAATTTATAATATTTTGATTATTTGTTCAAACTGTATTATCTGCAAAAGATATTCAGTTAATTACCAATGTTCATAATAATGCAATAGTTAATAATTTGTTTGTTTTCATTTTTATAATAATTATAAGTTAAATATGTTATTAAGAAATATGCTCGAGCTGTATTATTTCTTAAGTGTTATTATTATACAAAATTTATGTTAAGTTAATGTAAAAAATTAAACTTTATTCTTTACAATAAAATTACAATGAGAGTAAGAGCTGATAGATACTTATGAAATTTATGAATTGCATCAAGAAAAGAATTAGTAAAAATTATAAAAGATATATGAATTAAAATAAATTGAAAAGAAATTTTTAAATCTGAAACTAAGGTTGAAGTATGAGATATAATAGAATTTAATTGAGAAAAAATTGAAGTTAAGGAAGATATTTTGATACTTTTACATAAACCAGCATGATATGTTAGTTCAGATATTGCTGAATGAAATTATCCTTCTTATAAAGATTTGCTTTCAGATTGTCCTTATAGAAATTTAGTAAAAGTAGCTTGAAGACTTGATGTAGATACAGAATGACTTTTGGTATTATCTTCATCTTGATCTTTAATTCATCAAATAATTTCACCTAAAAAATGAAAAGAAAAAATATATTTAGTAAAATTAAAAGATAAAATTACTGAAGATGGAATTAACAAATTAGAAAAATGAGTAGATATTTGAGATTATATTACTTTACCTGCAAAAGTAAAAAAAATAAGTGATAAACAGATATATTTAACTATTACAGAATGAAAATTTCATCAGATAAAGAAAATGGCAAATGCTATTTGAAATCAAGTAATATATTTAAAAAGAATAAAAGTATGAGATTATGAATTATGAGATTTAAAATTAGGGGAGTGGAAATATCTAGAATAATTTTATTTTAATGTAAATAAAATATGAATATAAAAAAATATTATAGATTAAATAATTCAGAAATAAGATATATTACTTCTACAAGAAGGAAGAAATTTGTTAGTGGTAAAATATTAAATATGAATATTATAGATCAATATGCTTGAAAAAATTATAATAAATTTGCTATAAGTATTTCAAGTAAGTTTCATAAAAAAGCAGTCTATAGAAATATTATTAGAAGGATATTTTTTGATATAATTTACAAAAAATGATATTTACAAGTTTCTTTAAATAATAAATTTTGAAAGATATATTGTAGTTTAAAAAAATGAGTAGAATATGATGTAAAATGAAAAGATTATGAAATAAAAGTTAGAAAAGATTTAGAAAAAGATTTATTTAAACTATTTTGAAAGTAAATGAGTAAAATAATAATTTATACAGATGGAAGTTGTATTTGAAATCCTTGACCAGGAGGTTGGGCATATTTACTTATGTTTGGTGAAAATAAAAAATTACAAGCTGGACAATGAAAAAATACTACAAATAATCAGATGGAGCTTACAGCTGTAATAAAAGCATTACAAGCATTAAATACAGATAAATATCCGATAGAAATATTTACAGATTCAAAATATGTAATGGATGGTGCTACAAAATGGATCTTAAATTGGAAGAAAAGATGACGGAAAACTGTAAATAAACAAGATGTTAAAAATAAAGAACTTTGGCAGAAATTAGATGAACTTATTTCTAATTTTAATATAAAACGACATTGGGTAAAATGACATGATACAAATGAATTTAATAATTTAGTGGATGAAAAAGCTCAGGAACAAGCAAGAAAGTAAGAAAATAATGATTATTTTAAATCTTTAAATAATAAATAATGAAACTTGTAATTTCAGTAGTAGAAAAAGCTAGTATAATAATTGATAATAAAGAGAGGAAAGAGATTTGAGAATGACTTTTGGTTTATATGTGAGTTTTAAAACAAGATTGTGAATTGTCTGAAAAAGAGCTTATGGAAAAAATAGAAAAAGTATCGAATAAACTACAAAATATGCAAATTCTTGTAAGAGAATGAAAAATAAATACTAGCTTAAATGATATAAATTGAGAGCTTTTGCTAGTTTCAAACTTTACACTTTATGGTAAAAATAAAAAGTGAAATAAAATAGATTTTCTTGATAGTTGAAAGTTTGATGAAAGTAAAAAAATATATGATATGCTAGTTGAGAAGTTAGAAAAAGATTGAGTTAATTTAAAAACTTGAAAGTTTGGAGCTTATATGGAAATAGAAAGTAAAAACAATTGACCTTTGAATTATGTTTTAGAAATTTAGTACTTGATTTTTAAATAAAATATTATACAATATTTACTGTAAATTATTTACAGTATTTAGTTTACAGTAATTTATTAAAAATGACTTATTCTTTTGGTACATATAAAAAAGTAGTAGATTTATTTAAAAATCATAAAGTTTTGTGAGTTACTGAGATTTCAGAAATGTTTTGAATAAGTAGGGTAACAATTCACAAAATTTTGAAACAACTTTTAGAAGAAAAAAAACTTGAAAAAATATGAAAATGAGCTCATACAAAATATAAAAGCCTTATTTATTTTCCACAAACTAAACAACAAGAAAACATACTTGTAAATTATAAAACAAAAAAACTTCTTGATGAAAATTTTTATAAATTTGATTCTAATTGAAAACTTTTGCAAGGTTTTGAGGGGTTGAAAGAGTGGTTAAATGAAAGAAACCTTAATTTAGAAAAAAGTATTTCTTCTTATAAGAAAATTATTGATTACCTAGAAAATCTTGAAGATAATTGTTGATTACTTGATGCAACAAATATTTTTAAAAAGAAATTTGATAAATTGTATATGGAAAAAGTATATTATGCTTGAGAGTATTCTTTGATGGAATTTTGAAGAAGTAAGCTTGCAGAAATGACTTTTTATGCAAAACAATCACAAAATTTGAAACTTATAAATCAAAGTATAGATGAGATTATTTACAAAATAGAATGTCTTATAAAAAGAGAAAATATAGATTGCTTAGCAATAGTTCCGTGGAGTATAGACAGAAAAAATCAGCTTTTGGGTAAATTAAAAAAAAAATTAGAAAAATATAATCTTCCATTTTTAAAAATTATAAAATATTATGAAAATAATATTCCAATTCCTCAAAAGTCTATAAAATCTAAATATTGAAGAATAAAAAATGCTGAAAATACAATTTTTATAAATGATAAAAATGTTTCAAAATATAAAAAAATATTACTTATAGATGATTTTGTAGGTTCTTGAGCTACTTTAAATATTACAGCTAAAAAAATAAAAGAAGAGTGATGAAAACATATTATTTGATTTTCTTTTGTTTGAAGTATGGATTTAAAATATGAGATTATAAATGAAATCTAATTAAAGCTAATATATTTATTAATTTACTTTTTGTATATGGACTACATATAACAAGAGCTTAAAACAATTTTAGATTGAATAAAAACTTGATATCCTGATTTAGATATTGATGAAATAGAGGGAATTTGTAGATAGTATTTAGCTGAAATACCTACAAAAATAAAGGATGTTACAAAGATTTTTCTTTTAAAAACTCTATCTTGAAAAAAAACAGTAGTTTTATATACTCTTGTTTAAATTTAATTACTTATAAATAATAATATATGTTTAATAAATTAGAATGAACTAAACAAAAATATGAAGATTTACAAAAACAACTTTATGATCCAGAAATAAGTTCTGATGTTCAAAAAACTATTAAAATTTCAAAGGAAATAAATCAACTTGAGGAAATTTATAATTTGTATATTTCTTGGAAAAAAAATGAAAATGAAATTAATGAATCAAAGGAAATATTACAAAATGAAAATGATGAAGAAATGATAGAAATGGCTAAAGAACAATTAGATAATGCAGAAAAATTAAAAGTAGATTTGGAAACAAAATTGAAAATAGCTCTTTTGCCTAAAGATGAAAATGATGATAAAAATATTTATATGGAAATAAGACCAGCCGCAGGTGGTGATGAATCTGCACTTTTTGCTGAAGAAATGATGAGAATGTATATGAGATATGCAGAAAATATGTGATGGAAACCAGCTATTGAAGAATTACAAGAAAATGATGTTGGATGAATTAAATTTGCAATGTTAAAAGTTTCTTGAGATAAAGTATATTCTAAATTAAAGTATGAATCTTGAGTTCATAGAGTTCAAAGAATTCCAAAAACAGAATCTTGTGGTAGAGTGCATACTTCTACAGTTACTATCGCAGTTATGCCTGAAGTCGAAGAAGTTGTTGATTATGAAATAAATATGAAAGATATAGAAATGGATATTTTTGGTGCAAGTTCTGCGGGTTGACAAAATGCAAATAGGAATAAAACTTGAATTAGATTACATCATAAACCAACAGGTATGATAGTTTCTATTTGAGATAGTAAAAGTCAAATTCATAATAAAGAAAAGGCATTTAATGTATTGAAAGCTAGATTATTACAGATAGAAAAAGATAAACAAAACTCAGAAGAAAGAGATAAAAGGCTTTATCAAGTATGAACTTGAGATAGATCTGAAAAAATAAGAACTTATAATTTTCCTCAAGATAGAGTTACAGATCATAGAATTAAAAAATCTTATCCAAATATACCATGAATTT
>Ga0256842_1003351_pt1 | contig 10726 bp, 8 predicted proteins | sample 4559240metaG_FD_185973 | JGI IMG/M metagenome (GOLD analysis project Ga0256842, IMG submission 185973) | Hydrothermal vent microbial communities from Guaymas Basin, Mexico - 4559-240 | ecosystem: Environmental > Aquatic > Marine > Hydrothermal vents | place: Mexico: Guaymas Basin | collected...
CAGCAGCACCACCTGGAGCTGAACGATCAAGTGCAGCAACAGCTTTTACATCTTTAAGTGCTTCTGCAATTTCAAAGAATGGGAATGGACGAATAACTCTAAGACCAACAACACCAGCTTTAACACCTTTAGCTCTCATCTCAGTAGCTACTTCACGAGCAGTCTCAACAGAAGTACCCATACAAACAACAGCTACTTCAGCATCTTCCATATCGTAACATTCTACTTTATTGTACTTACGACCACTTAGTTTTTCAAAAGCTTCAAAAGCCTCATCAATTTTAGCTGGTACGATTGTCATCATATCATTATGTTGACGAGCTTTATGCTCAAAGTGCCAATCTTCTTCTGCTTGAACACCATGAGTTACTGGATGTTCAAAATCAAGCATATCATTCATTGGTTTATATTCACCAACAAAGTTAAATGCTACATCATCACTTAAAGTTTTTACACCTTGAGCTGTATGAGATGTGATAAAACCATCTTGATTTACAATAGCTGGAGTTCTAACATCATGGTCTTCAGAAACTTTAAAAGCGATAAAATTTAAGTCATAAGCTTCTTGTGGAGAAAAAGCATCAAACTGAATCCAACCAGAATCACGAACCATATACATATCTGAATGATCACCATTAACATTAAGTGGAGCAGCTAATGCACGATTTACTAAGTTAAGAACAATTGGAAGTCTCATACCAGACGCTTGGTAAAGAGTCTCAGCCATAAGAGCAAGACCTTGAGATGAAGTAGCAGTAGCAACACGACCACCAGCAGCAGCAGCACCAATACATCCTGACATTGCAGCATGTTCAGATTCTACCATTACAAATTCACCCTCAACATAGTTGTCTGACTTGAATTTTGCATAACCTTCAACAATTGGAGTTGATGGAGTAATTGGATAAGCAGAAACAACATCTACTTGAGCTTGTCTTAAAGCTTGAGCAGCGGCATGATTACCATCCCATACTTCAATATCTTTTAATTCCATTTTATCAAATGCCATTACTATTTCTCCTCATCTTTTGCAGGCCATCCTGCTATCTCTGTTTCTTCATCAGCTTGTTCTGGGAACATTAGAAGTGATTTTGGATTTGTTGGACAAACCTCAACACAAATACCACAACCTTTACAGTGATCCATATCAACACCAATCATCTTTTTATCTCTTGAGATAATAGAAACATCTGGACAATAAATCCAACAAAATTGACAGTCAATACAATAGTCTTTATTATAAACTGGCTTAACAAGTCTCCAATCCGCAACACTAGCAGTATAAGAGTTGTTTTCAGAGTATGAACGATCACGCTGAGCAGTACCTGCTATATCATCTATTGAACCATCAAATGAGCGAAGCATAGCTCCGATTTCAAACTCATCCCATCCTTTATTTGCCATCATTAGCTCCTTATTTCACTTCGTCATAAGCTCGTTGAATTGCAATCATATTTGCGTCAACAATCTTTTGTGGTAATTTAGCAAGAATTCTTTTCATACTATCTTTAAAAAACTCTATATCATACATTCCAGAAATTTTCATAAACGCACCTAGCATTGGTGTATTTGGAATTGGACGACCAATAGTTTCATTTGCGATTGTTATACAATCAACAGTATAAACCTCTTTACCTTCTAGTTTAGGCTGAGCTTTTATTAATTCCTCTTTTGTTAAATGAGTAGTAATAATATATTTAGTAGTATCTTTACCATTAATAGTAACATCTGAAGTATATACTAAAGCAGGATCAATTACGAAAACAAAGTCTGGTTCCATATACTTTTCATGGTTCATAATTACTTTATCATCAACACGATTGTATGCAGTCATTGCAGCTCCACGCTTAGCAGACCCATAAAATGCGAATGCTTGTACATGCTTACCTGTTGTTGAAATTACATCTGCTAAACCTTTAGCACCTGTTACAGCACCTTGTCCAGCACGACTATGCCATCTTATCTCTAGCATAAATTCTCCTTAAGTTTTTTTCAAGAAAGTTTTTAAAGTTTTTCTATCAATTTCAAATCTGATGTATTTTAGACAAGTTGCTCTTAAATATAGCTTGAAATATTTTAGTAACTAAATTAACTACATAAAGTGTGTTATTTTTTCCTATTTTCAAGTACTTTAACAGCTTCTAACACATCACTTACTATTATATCACTATACTCTTTTAAAGTCTTTTCATCATCATAACCACTCAATACCCCAATAGAATTTACTCCAGCATTTTTTGCCGAAATTAAATCTAATTTAGTATCCCCAATCATCCAAATTTCTTTATCTTTTTTATTGAGTTTTTCTAATGCTTTTAAAATAGGTTCAGCATTTGGTTTTGGTTTTTCAACATCTTCACGACCAATTAAAACTTCAAAATAATCCATAAGTTTAAAATGTTCCATTAAAATTTTTGAGTATCTTCCTGTTTTTGTAGTTACGATTCCTAATGTTGCGAATTTACTCGCAGTTTCTATTGCTTCTTTCGCAGATTCCAACAAAATAGTTTTTTTTGTAGAAATTTCACGATAATGTTCTTTATATGTTGTTACAAAATCCCACACTTTATTTTCATCTACGCCTAAGTTTGAGTACATAACATCAAGTGGATAACCAATTAAAGCTTTAATATCTTCATCATTAACTTTTTTAAAATTATGTACTTCAAATGAGTTATGAAAACTCTCTAGTATAGCTTCAGTAGAATCTATAACTGTTCCATCTAAATCAAATAATATAATCATTATAAACCTTTTTTTATAAAAATAAAATAAATTTTAAAGTCCAAGACCCTTATTTGAAACTACTAGCTATCTATAATATATCAGCTAACTTTTTATTATGTTTTGAGATCCAAAAGCCTAAAATCAAACCAACGGGAATGGCTATCACAAAAAAAGCTTCAATCATTATCTAATTCCTTTTCTAAAATTTCATACTTAGTTCCTAGTTTAGCTAGGTTAACACCAATAATTACAATTGTCGCAAAAAAAGTGATAAACAAAAACCAACCTATCGGTTTTAAATCAAGTCTAAAAGCATATAGCCAACTTCCTGCCGCAATTGATGTAAATAAAAAGATTTTTATCTTAATTATTTCAATTTGCTTAGCAATTATATCAATCTTATCTTTTAATTCCATTTGTAAACTATACCTAAAATGGTCTTAAAAATTAGAGTTTTTAAATATGCCATTAATAAAATTTAAACGATAAGTTCGATAATATAGCGACAAATTAAATTCTGAGGATTTATTATGAAAATTATTTTAGTTATGCTTATCTTAATCTCATCACTTTTTGCTTATAAAATAGTAAATGATGATAATAAAACTATCTTATTTATAGGTGGGAAAGACAACAATAGAATCTCTATAAATTGTGGAGAAGAGATTGATGAAGATTATGCTCTCAAAGTTTGTGGCAAAATACTTGCTTCAGGATTGGATAAAGACTCAATAGACTTAGATTTCAAAGATGATGAAAAAGCAGATGATGAGGGTGATGATGACCATAATATTACCTTTACTATGGAACTAAGTAAAAAAGCATCAAAGGATATTTCATTTAGATTTAAGACATCTGATGATTCTGCCGACAGTGATGATTATGATGCTGTTAATGATACATTTACTATTCCTTCAGGAGAAGATTCTATTGATATTAACATAACAATTCATGGTGATAGTGATGATGAAGATGATGAGTCATTCAATATTGAGATAAGTGAAGTAACTAATGCAAATTTAGTTGATTCTGATGGAAAATACACTATGAATAATGATGACGATTCAGGAATGTTCTCTGATAGAAGATTAAAAAAAGATATAACAACACTAGATAACCCACTAGAAAAACTTACACAAATCAAAGGTGTAACTTTTAACTGGAGAGATAAAAAAAGATTTGGAGAGCAAGAGGAAGTTGGTGTAATAGCTCAAGATGTTGAAAAAATTTATCCACAAATTGTTGAGATGGGTAGTGATGGGTATAGAAAAGTTAAATATTATCTTTTAGTAGCCCCTCTTATAGAAGCAGTAAAAGAACTTAAAAAAGAGAACGAAGCTTTAGCTAAAAGAATAAAAGCACTTGAAGATGAAAAATAATTTTTTCTTTAAACTAGCTATCTTTTTTACACTCACATTATCAGCCTATGCTGATTGTGATGAATCTTTAGAGAATCCACACACATTAGAGTGTGGTGGTTTTACTATAGATATTGATAGTTTCAGTTCTCCATGTTGTAGTTATAATAATGTTAAATTTGATATATTTGATAATTTTCGTAGTGGTACAGATGATAAAAATATCTCTACTAAAATTATTAACACTCAATTTGACTTAAACATAACATCTCAAAGTGATTTCAATGGAACTATTTGTCTTCAAATTAAATCAGATAATAATGAAAGTGATTGGACTAAAACAAAATTTACAAATAGTAAAATAGTAACTATTGAAGATTCTAATGTGACTTTTATCTCTCAAAAAGCAGAGATTTTTTTAAAATATACAGAAGAAACCAATAGTAGTGATGTTAATTGTAGTGCCTCTTTAGATGGAAGTGATAGTTCTTTAGATAAATTTGCCATAAGACCAAAAGAGTTTTTTATTGTAACATCTACCTCAACTATTAAAGCTGGTGAAGAGTTTAATTTATCTTTTATATCAGGTTACAATTCTTCTAGCCCATCAAATGACTATAATGAAACAAATGAAGATTCTAATGCTAGTTTTAAAGTAGTAATTTCTGAAATTAAAAATGGATGTTTAGTTAGTAGTTTTAATCCAAATATAACTAAAGATGTAAATTTTACAGATGGTAATAAAACTTTTACAAATATAACTTATGAAGAGATTGGAAAAGTTGATGTTAATATTAGTGAAGAACAAATTAGCTGTGATAAAAGATACTCTAAAATAGATTGTGATGATAAAAATATATCTAGCAAGTGGAACACAGAAAATGAACTTTTAATTACAAAAAAAAGTGAAACTATAAAAATTATTCCTCACCATTTTAAAGTAGATATAACTTCATCAAATAAAAATGGATTATTTACATATATAGCTAATGAAGTAACAAATATAAATGCTTTAGTAGATGTAAATATTACAGCACAAAGTGAAAATAACAACACTACTAAAAATTACAATAAAACATGTTATGCTAATAATTTAAACATTACATTTAATTATTCAAATGTAAATTCTGAACTTGAAAATTTCATATACTACGATTCAAACAATAATAATATTAAAACAAATACCATAAATAGTGATATTTCCTATGATATTAATAGTAGCTACTTTAAAACAGATACTAATGGTTCTGCTATTTTTAAAATTCATTATAATTTTAAGAGAGATAAATCAAAACCTATAAACCCTTTTGATATAAACATAACTAAATTTTCTGTAGAAGATTCTGTTGATAATTCACTCAAAGGTAATGGTATAGATAGTTCTAATTCTAACTTTTGTTTTGGTCGTGTAAAAGTAAAAGATGTTAGAACATCAGCAAATAAAGAGATTGAACACAACATAGAGATAGAAGTTTATGATGATTCTTCTACAAACTATACTACAGAATTTAAACAAAATTCACTTAAATGGTATAGACATAAAAATCATACCAATTTAAATAATGGAAATATAAGTGAGATAAATGCTACATTAAATACAAATTTAGATAATGTTAAATTTTCTATTTCAAATACAAATAATATAAAGAATGGGACTATAAAAATTACTATTCCAAAAGATAAAATCAACAACTATACTATTCACTTAAAAACCCAACCATGGCTTTGGTATATATATAAAAACTTTGGAGATGATTATAACGATTCTATAGGTTCTAATTGTACAGAACACCCTTGTTTTAATTTTACAAGAAGAAATAAAAATAATGATGTAGATATTACATCAGGATATTACTATGGTGGTGATATAGATGTTAAAGATGTAAACTATACTAAACAGGGTTTAAAAGTCTTTAGATAAACTAATAGATTTTTTAAGTTATAATGTTAGTAGATTTAATATAAATAACTAAAAATATTAAAGCTATTATTGATGATTGAAATAATAATTTCAATCTTAAAAAAGGATATTTATGAGATTTTTTATTTTTTTATTTTTTATTACTAGTTATCTTTATGGTGATTGTTCAAAGTATATAGGTAGTGTTACTATCAATGAAGTTTACAAACCAAGTATGACCAGTATGGGAGACCCCTTTTTAGAGTTTGCAACTGTTGATGGAACAAATATAGATGAAAATTGGACTATAAATGTTTACTCAAACGATACAAAAAAAACTTACAATATGTCAGCAAATAGTTGCGATGAAGATGATGATAATGATTATAAAGAGATAAAACTTGATGATAAAGATGAGATAGACCTTGAAAATGGTATGAGTATCTCTCTTTTAGATGCTGATGGAAACTATATAGATTATCTTGTTATGAGTGAAAATGATGTAGAAGGGCATTATAATGATTGTGATTGGGAATATGATAGTGATGTAAGCACAAAAGATATAGATTGGAGTAAAGATTCAGATACATATAGAGAGCCAGATAGTACTGGTGATTGGAAGTCTGAAAACAAGAGTGCAATGATGAGTGAAAACAATACTAAAGATTGTACAAGTAATGATAACAGTAAAAAAATATATGTAGACCCAAATGGTGATGAAGCTAATGATGGTGATAGTTGTGATGAAGCCAAATATGATACTATTAACAAAGCATTAGATACTATAAGAGATACTACTGATGGACCTTATACTGTAAAAGTTTGTACGGGTGATTACAACGAATTTTTAGATTTAAATAATTCTGCTTTTAATGGACTTACAATTAGAGGTAGTGGTCGTAATGTAAACCTAAATACGCAAGAAGAAAATGGACGAAAAAAAGATACTATGATAGATATTAATAGTCCAGATATAGAAAAAATCACTTTTTATAATATAAATTTTATTCATGATGTAAGTTGTAATAGTTGTGATGGTAGTGATGGTAAATTTATATTTGATTTTAAAGAAAATGCAAATAGTGCATCATCTAGTATAAAAATAGGAAATATACCAACAATGAGTATAAATAGTTGTCCAGCATTTAATTTTTCATCTGATAATTTTGCAGGTCATTTTGCTTTTTCAGGCTTTGGTAATTTTAAATCATCTTGTGAAGCTGTTAAACTAGATAAATGTGAAGATTCTAAAGAGAGTTTTAGTTTTTCCTCTATGATATTTAAATTTATGTCAGATAAAACAGATATGTTTGGTTTTGATTTTGGTAGTACAAATGATGTAAGTAAAGATTGTAATATTTCACTTGAAAATATCTCACTTGATATGAATAAATCTTCAGGTATACATTTTAAAGAGAGAGGTGATTTTAATCTTGATGGATTTACATTTAAAAATAGTTCAGATGATGATTCTAAACCAGCTCTAAAGATAGAAAAATTAAGTGGTACACAGTATAAATTTGACCATCTCAACATAGATACTTCAGGTGTAGCACTTGATTTAAACGATTTAAATGAAGATATAAATTTAACCATATCAAATGCTAGATTAGTATCTCGACTTAATCATGGCTTAGTTCTACCAACAATTAAAACAGCAACATTTAACAATATACGAATCCTTGCTAAAGAACAAGCCATGGATTTAAATATAAGTGAAGATTTAAATATTACAGATTCAAGACTAAAATCTAATAAATGTGGATTTACACTAGCTGATGGGAATCCTATGTTTGATGGTTTTCATATAAGTAGTGGTGACTGTAAGTACTCTTTTAGAAAAACAGGTGGTGGAATCAAAGATACAGCTTTTATTCATAATAGTAGTTTTGGACTTAAACAAACAGGTGACGATACATTTCCTCTTGATTGGGGACCAGAAAAAACTTTTGATTTAAATAATAGTTGTTTCTGTCCAAAACAAAAAGATAATTTTGGAGCTATATATAGACCATGGGAAAATGATGATACTAAAAGTTTTTCAGCAGATGGAAATTTTTGGAAGTATTTACCATCAGGAGATACTTATAATCAAAAAGGTTTTAAAGATGACCATACATTAAAAAGTTGTCCACACTCAGAATTCATAGATGCTTGTTCTAAAATCGGTGGTTTTATCTCATACTATAAACCTAAAAGAGATAATAATAACATTAGTGATTCAAATATGACAGACCAAAAACCAGATGTTATTTTTAGTGACATAAATATAAGTAGTATTGATGGAACTGATGAAACAAAACTTATAGATTTTAATGGAACTGTATGTGCGAAAGTTATAGATAACAATAGTAATAGCAATATGGACTGGATTAAAGTTTTTATAGGTGAGAAAAATACAACAAAAATAACAGACTTTAATTCAACATTTTCAACTCAAAATGCCACTGTAAAATTTAGATGGGCTAGAAATACATATAAAGTAGATACTGATTGTGATGACCAACTAAATACAAGTGAAGCAGATTCTCCAAATAATTTTAAAATTATATCAGATACAAATGCAAGTTTTATAGCCTATACATCTTTAGATGATTCAAATATAAGTGATAGTAATTTTACAACAAAAAAAGTTGATAAAAATATAAAATTCACAATCGCATCTATTGATGACACAAATAATTCTCAATATAAAGAGTTTAATGGTACAGTTTGTTATGAGATATATGATATAGATAATAACAGTAGTTGGAGTAAAATAACTTTCAATGATGAAAATACAAGTGATGTAAATACAACTGTTGATTTTACTTCAAAATCTGCTAATGTTAAATTTAAATGGAAAAAAAATGAAGATAAAAATTGTAGTGATAGTAATTTTGATGGTAATATTTCATCATTAGATAAGTTTGCAATTATACCTACTAAATTTATAATTAATTTAAGTTCAAAACTAAAAGCAGGTGAAAGTTATAAACTTGATATTAATGCTACTGATGACAATAATAATACTATAAAAAGTTATAGTCAACATTTTTCAAGTAACGACAAAAATCTAACATTATGGTTCAATTCTAAAGTAAATGGTATGGAATTAAATACAACTTATAGTTTTGACATAATAGAAGGTAATGGTTCAAAAGATGATTTCAATATATCTGATGTTGGTGAATATCTTTTAAAAATCATAGATACTGATTATGCTAACATAGATGCTAATGATACAGATGAGATTAATAGAACAATACAAGGAGATATAACTCTACAAGTTACACCATATCTTTTTGACTTAAATGTAACTACTCATGAAGCATCTACAAAAACAGATTGGGCATATATAAATCAAGAGAGTAATGAAAGTAATTGGAGTAACAAAATGAACTATACTTTACTAGCTACTCTAACTGCCAAAAATAAACAAGGTGAAATTACAAAAGCATTTGATAAGGATGAATATTCATTTGATGTTAAAACTACTATAAATTTTGATTTAAATATGAGTAGTGGGGATATAACTAAATACTACAAACAATATAACTCTAATTTTGATGTTAATAATAATGAATTTAACACATCAAAAGAGAGTTTTAATGATGGTATTAGCAATATTAAATTAATCTATAGAGTAGATAAAAATATATCTCAAGCAATATCTCCAATAAGAACAAACTTAAAAGATTTTAACCTTTCAAATATTGGTACAGCAGATAAAAATATAACTAAAATTGATGATAATTTAACTTGGTACTATTCAAGATTAAAAATATATCCAATTATAAGTTACTCAGAAGATACAGTTACAAATAAATTTTATATAACAATATATAAAGAAAATACAAAACCTAAAGATAAAGAGATAGAGTTAAATTGGTATATTAATAATGATGATAGTATTACAAAGTTTCAAGATTCTGACTTTACATCATCTAAAAATACAAATATATCAAATACTACATCTCCTGAACATAGTGTAACAGTTTCAAATTCTAGTAAAAATGGTAAAGTTAATTTTAAAATAAAAAGAAACAATGGTGATGATTCTGATGATGCCATTATTCATACAAAAATTCCTAGATATTTTTGGTATAGCCGTAATAAGAAAGATTATAGTGATATAAACAATAGTAGATGTTGGGAACATACATGTTCAAAATATACTTATATAAGAGATAAATCTGGAAATAATATCTCTACTGGTAAATATACGGGCGGAGATATTGATGTTAAAGACAGAAACTATACTAAAAAAGGTATAAAAGTTTTTAGATAAACTTTTATAGAGGATATAAAAATGTGTATGACAATAAAAGACAAATATATAGACCCATTTACAGATTTTGGATTTAAGTGGCTATTTGGTACAGAAGAGAATAAAGCTATACTTATAAGTTTTCTAAATGATTTGTTAGATATAGAACATAAGATTGTAGATTTAAAATTTAGAAACCTAGAAAAATTGGGTTTAAATATAGTAGATAGAAAAGCAGTATTTGACATATTTTGTACAGATGAAAAGAAAAATAATTTTATAGTAGAACTACAAAGAGGAAAACAAAAGTATTTTAAAGATAGAAGTATTTACTATACATCTTTTCCAATTCAAGAACAATCAAAAAAAGGTGATTGGGATTATAGTTTGAAAAAAGTATATTTTATAGGAATCTTAGAGTTTGAAATGGATGAAAACAAACATAATGATAACTACCTAACAAAAGTACAATTAACAAATACCGATACAAAT
>Ga0256842_1003352_pt1 | contig 10724 bp, 11 predicted proteins | sample 4559240metaG_FD_185973 | JGI IMG/M metagenome (GOLD analysis project Ga0256842, IMG submission 185973) | Hydrothermal vent microbial communities from Guaymas Basin, Mexico - 4559-240 | ecosystem: Environmental > Aquatic > Marine > Hydrothermal vents | place: Mexico: Guaymas Basin | collected...
ATCCCCTTAAATCGGGTCAATGTTGTAATGAGATGGTACTAACCATACAGTGAAAGGTACACAGGTTTCAATCCCCTTAAATCGGGTCAATGTTGTAATGAGATGGTACTAACCATACAGTGAAAGGTACACAGGTTTCAATCCCCTTAAATCGGGTCAATGTTGTAATTTAGAAATAGTCTTACAAGATCGACAGTACCAAGTGTTTCAATCCCCTTAAATCGGGTCAATGTTGTAATAATACTTGGTTATTGGTAAGTTATTAAAAATTAAGTTTCAATCCCCTTAAATCGGGTCAATGTTGTAATGTATCGCCAAGGTAGTAAAAAAAGAGTCTGACAGTTTCAATCCCCTTAAATCGGGTCAATGTTGTAATCTTGGAGACAACCTAGAATAGAAAGGACCTATGTTTCAATCCCCTTAAATCGGGTCAATGTTGTAATAAAATTGAAGCCCAATCTTTGGGGTTAAGCATAAAAGTTTCAATCCCCTTAAATCGGGTCAATGTTGTAATAAATTAAGCAGGATATTTGTACCCGCACTGGAAAGTTTCAATCCCCTTAAATCGGGTCAATGTTGTAATATGGACTTCGTACACAACGGGGAATTCTTTTGTGTGTTTCAATCCCCTTAAATCGGGTCAATGTTGTAATTTAGCCAGACCCCATCAGGGGAAAAAGAGTTCTGTGTTTCAATCCCCTTAAATCGGGTCAATGTTGTAATATAAATCTTTAAAGGAGATAAAATGAAAATATTGGTTTCAATCCCCTTAAATCGGGTCAATGTTGTAATTTCAAGAGATAGCCAAGCTTCAAAGATGGTAGTTAAGTTTCAATCCCCTTAAATCGGGTCAATGTTGTAATAGCTATTCTACCCGTATATACGGACAGTCCTATTCTTAAGCGAAACTTTAATAAAAAACAATTAAATATTAAATAACTTATAACAGTATTGTATCTTTAAAAGACTTTAGATAAACTTAAATAGATTAAATTTAGCTATAATTTATATTATTCTAACTTTTTGATAGTTATTATCAAAAATCTCTATTCTTAAACTAAACTTTAATAAAAGCTATCTAAAATACCAATAAAATAATATATAATACAAAAGCCAAAACAGTGGCTAAACTTACCAAATTGATACAAAATGTATCTCACTATATATCCATGATAATCAAACTCTAGGCTTCTTAACTCCATCTACTCCCAACTCTTGTGCTATAAAATATGCTATTAATCTGCCTATTCGTTTAAGTCTAGGTTTGAGCCAAATTGCTTGTTTGTTGCAAGTTAATTCTCCTAACTCTACTAATATAAATCCTTTTTGGCTAAAAACATATTTATATCCATAATATTGTGATAGATTTTTGGTGAAGTTGTCTTTCATCCATTTAAATGGAAACTCTTTTTGGTAAATATCTCTCCAGTGGTTGGCTAATGTTTGATGATTGGGATTGCCATATCCAATAGATGCACCTGAACGGCAGGGTTTTGATGAGCCATCAAAATGTATAGCTATTGCTAGTTTTACTTTGCTTATTGGTAGGTTTGCACTACTTCTAATTACATTTAGCCCTGCTTCTTTTAATACTCTTGATGCTTCATTGGCTACTATTACAGTCCATTTTATCTCTTTGCCATATTTTGAAGATGCACCTGTATATCCTGTGGTTCTGCCCTCGTGTCCTGCTTGAATTAATACATCGCCTTGTTTATATTTAAAGTTCTGTTTTGTGATTTTTTTGTAGTTTATAGATATAAAAAAAGTGATAATTAGTATTATGAGTATAGGTAGGAATTTTTTTATCAAAGTGGTTGTAAGTTCGGTTGAAACCGAACCTACTATTTATTAGTTATTAACCAATAAATGGGTTTGCATAAAGTGCGATAAGAGCAATTACAAGCGTATAGATAACTTGTGCTTCAATCATAGCTAGAGCAATAAACATTGTTGTCATTAGTTTAGCACCAAGACCTGGGTTTCTAGCAGTACCAGCGATAGTAGCAGCAGTTGTATGACCCATACCGATTGCTCCACCAAGAGCAGCTAATCCAAGACCAACACCAGCAGCAACTACTGAATATGCCTTAATCATTGATTCACCATCTGCTTCACCAGCAAATGCTACAGCACCAAGTGCTAAGAAAAGTAAGAAAAACTTTTTCATTTTATATCCTTAAAATTATTATTTGTTTAGGCTTTAAGTCCCTTTGACTACTAATTTTTAGACCCATTCGGCTTGCGTATCCCTACTAGATGCCCAAAATTTGTGGTGAAATTATACCTAATTATCTTTAAGTTAAGTTAAGTGATATTGAGTTTTGGATAGAATAGTTTAAAAAAAGGATTTAATTTAAGTATGCTTAATAAAGAAAATATAAATTCTCTACACCCTTCTGAAATTGCCAAAATTTTAAAAGAACTTAATGATGAAGAGTTTGAAAGCTATATTAAGCAGATACCAAAAGATATTATTGGTGATGTAATATTAGAGATGCCTGATAGATATTTTGGTGATATTGTTGATATTGTTGATATCAAAGACCTCTCATATACTATGAAAGAGCTTGAGAGTGATGACCAGACAGATTTTATTCAAGAACTTGAAGAACATGATAAACATAAAGCCAAAGAGCTATTTAACTCTCTTGATAGTGATGACCAAGCTGATATTTTACAACTTAAACGATATAATGAGAATGAAGCTGGTGCATATATGCAAACAGAGATTTTTACTGCAAGAGAGAGTGAAAATACTCAAAATGTAATAAAAACATTTGCAAAGCTTAAAAAAAGTGGAGAGTTGGAGAATGTACAGTATCTTTTTATTACAAGAGATGATGATTATCTTAGTTTTGGTATAAGCTTAGAGGATTTATTAATTTTTGATTTTAGTAAATTAATTATAGAGAATATTGAACAAAATAGTGAAGAGTTTATCCCTATAATAGGATATGATACCCAAGATATATATGAAATAGTAGATAAGTTCAAAGAGTTTGATTTAAGTGTAATTCCTATTGTTGATGATAATAATATATTAGTTGGACGAATTACAGCTGATGATATATTAGATATTATCAACGAACAAGCAACACAACAGATGTTTAATATGGCAGGGGTTGATGATGATGCTGAAGAGGACGAGGGGATATTTGAAGCTGGTAAAAAACGAGCTATTTGGTTATCTCTTAATCTTGTCACGGCGATTATAGCATCTGTTGTAATTGGAATGTTTAGTGATACACTAGAATCTATTGTAGCACTTGCGATATTAATGCCAATTGTTGCTTCAATGGGTGGAAATGCAGGGACTCAATCTCTTACTGTTGTTGTGCGTCAATTAGCTTTGGGTGATATATCTTCTAATGATGCTATTAGGACTATCAAAAAAGAGGTACTATTATCTGTGGCTAATGGATTATTATTTGCTATAATTATGGGTATAATTGCTTATATTTGGTTTAATCAAGAATTATTAGGGGTAGTTATCGCACTATCTATGATTATTAATCTACTTTTTGCTGGTTTTTTTGGTGCAGGAATTCCCCTGATGCTAAAAAGGTTACAAATTGACCCAGCAATTGGTAGTAGTGTTATTTTAACCACAGTTACAGATATAGTAGGTTTTTTAAGCTTTCTAGGTCTTGCAACTATAATTTTATTATAAAAAAAAGGATTTTTCAACAAATGGACTTATTAGTTCTATATTTCACTTTGGCTATCGGTATTTCATTTATCTGTTCTATTTTAGAATCAGTTTTACTTTCTACAACAATGCCTTATGTCTCTTTATTAGAAAAAGATAGACCACAAGCAGGTGCAATTCTTCGTTCTCACAAAGAGGATATAAGCAAATCAATAGCTTCAATTTTAATCTTAAATACTATTGCTAATACTTTGGGTGCAACTGCTGTTGGAGCTCAAGCAGAAAAAGTATTTAATTCTGAAGCAGTTTTTTATGTCTCAATTGTACTTACATTTGCAATTTTATTTCTTTCAGAGATTATTCCCAAAACAATAGGTGCAGTATATTGGAAGCAGTTAGCACCTCTTAGTGCTTATATTATAAGATTTTTTATATGGCTTACATATCCTATTATTTTGATGACACTCTCTATTACACAAAAGATTTCAAAAGGTGCGATAGATGAAAAAAGTACATCAAAAGAGGAGCTTATCGCAAATGCTTTGATTAGTGAAACAGAGGGAATTATAGATGAACAAGAGTCAGATATTATAGAAAATATTCTACTTCTTGATAATATTAAAGTAGCAAATATTCTCACCCCTAGAGGAGTTGTCTTTGCTATTGAAGAGAATACTTTGATAAAAGATGTAATAGAGGATAAAAATCTATTTAACTTCTCACGCATACCAATATACTCTGGGACTATTGATAATATCACAGGAATAGTACTTACCAAAAAAATATTTAAACAAGCCCTTAGCGATGATACCGTGGCTGTAAAAACCAAAGCAAAAGAGATATTTAGTGTAAATGAGAATATTCCAGTATCAAAGGTTCTTAATCTATTTATCAAGAAAAAAGAGCATATGTTTTTAGTACGAGATAATTATGACCAAACAGATGGAATTGTTACTCTTGAAGATTGTGTGGAAACTATACTTGGAGTAGAGATTGTAGATGAGAGTGATAGTGTAGTAGATATGAGGGCTCATGCTAAACGGAAAATGAAATTAAAAAGAAAATTGAAGGGTTAAAATGATAAAAATAGATAAATTAACTCTAAATAATTTTAGATTTTTTGGAGATGATGAGAAATATAATAGTTTTAATCCCCAAGGTAAAAATTTATTGATTTATGGAGAGAATGGAAGTGGAAAAAGTTCTATATTTAGAGCTTTTGAGTTCTTAGCTCAAACTAAGATAAATAAAAATATTTTTTTGGAATCTGGAAATATTTTTAATCAAAATAACCCATCTTTAATATTTGAATTAGATAATCAAGAGAAAATTATTATAGATAAAAAGCATTTAGAAAATAGTTATGGCTATCTTAAGGCATTAGCTATATATAAACCGATGCTAGAGTATAAGAATCTTCTTAAAATTCATTATCAAACTGATAAGAGTAAGGATGAGATAAATATTTATGATATGTTAAGAGAATTATTTAGAGAATATCCACTGGATAAGAGTAGAGTATTAGGAGATATTAAAAATCCTGATATATATTTCACGACTCTTAAAGATATTTTAAATAGTAATATTCTTAATGATATTAATGGTTTTTTAGCAAAATTTGATAATAAATTTCATATTAGTAAATTCTTCTTTGATAAAGAATTTACAGAAGATGGGAAAGTTGAATTTATTATTAATATAAAAATAGATTTTATGAATAATAGTTTAAATATCTATCATCATTTTTTAAATGAAGCAAGATTATCTGCTTTAGCTATCGCTATACATTTTGCAATTATACGAAATGTATCTGATAAGTTACAAAATAATTCACTTAAACTTCTTATTTTAGATGATTTACTTATGAGTCTTGATATGAGTAATAGACTTAGCTTAATATCTATACTCAAAGATTATTTCAAAGATTTTCAAATATTTCTTTTTACCCATGATAGAGCATTTTTTGAGATATTAAAAGATAAGATGCCTTGGAAAAGTTATGAGATATTTGTAAATAGTAGTGGAGAGTTTGAAGAACCATATATTAAAAAATCTCTAAATTACTTTGAAAGTGCAAAAAAATATTTTGATGAATATGATTATTCTGCTTGTGCTAACTATCTAAGAAAAGAGATAGAGAGATTGAAAAAGATAAAAGATAGAGTAGAGTTAAATTCATATAGTGAAAATGAGATTTTTAAAAAATTAAAAAAGATGCTTCTACAATTTGATTTGAATGATGAATCTAAGAGTGGAGAGATTAGAGGTAAACTAATTGGATTTAAAAATGGCTTAGAGAGAGATAATTTGATTGAAATAAATCTAAAAGATATACGAAGTATAAGCGATAGAATACTAAATCCACAATCTCATGATGATACATCTAAGCCTTTATATAAAAAAGAGTTGCAAGAGGCTATGGATATTATAAAAAATATAAAAGGGAGAGAATAAATAATGAAATATATCATTAATTTAATAGTAATAGCCATAATCTTTGCAAGTTGTGGTAGTGGAAGTGGAGATAGTGATGGGTTTCCAACACAAGGTGTAGTAACAAATACAACAAACAGTGCTACTGCTACTTTTGGAAGTAGTGATAAATCATTTTTATCATATTTATTTGAAAATGAATATTTATGGTATGATAAAATTGATACTAATATAGATACGACTACTTTTGATAAACCTATGGATATGATAGAGTCGCTTAGATATAGAATATATGATAGATGGAGTTATGCAGAGACATTTCAAGAGTATGAAGATTTTGCTAATCAAAAATCAACAGGTAGTTTTGGATTTTATTATGATGAAGATTTTAAAGTTTTAAATATAATTTTAGACTCTCCTGCTGATAAAGCTGGCCTTCTAAGAGGAGATATAATGACTCATATTAACGATACTGATATATCTAATGAGGTATTAATTAAAGCTAAATCAAATTTAGATATTGTATCTAAATTTAGAGTAATTAGAGATAATAGAGTTTTAGAACTTAATATAGCACCATCTATATATACATTTAAAGTAACAAAATATCAGATATTAAATATGAATAGTAAAAAAATAGGATTATTAAGGTATGACCAATTTACATCTTCTAGTATTACAGAAATAGATAAAGCATTTACCTATTTTAAAGCTAATAATATTGATGAGTTGATTATAGATTTGAGATATAATGGTGGTGGTTCATTGGCTACAACAAGTGTATTATTAGATAAAATTGCAGGTCTATCTAATGATAAAAGCTTACAATTTTACTTAAATTTTAATGATAAATTAATATCCAAAGATGAGAGTTACTATTTTGAAAAAGATTCAAATAGTCTTGATATGAAAAGAGTATTCTTTTTGACTACAAGTAATAGTGCATCAGCTAGTGAAGTAACAATAAATTCTCTTAAACCTTATATTGATGTCAAGCTTATTGGTTCTACAACACATGGAAAGCCTGTGGGAATGAGTGGTAGAAGTTATGGAAATTATATTTATTGGCTTATTAACTTTACAATATTAAATGCAGTAGATGATGGAGAATTTTATGATGGTATATCTGTAGATTGTGAAGCTAATGATGATTTTGATTATCCTAGAGATAATATAAATGAAGATATGTTAGAAGAGGCACTATATTATATAGAGTATAATAGTTGTAAGAGTAGTTCAAGTTATAATAGAAGAGCAAAATATGAAATATATATAAACAAGATTTGATATAATAAACATAACTTAATCTTTATCAACAAATATTAACTTATATTTTATTACAATAAGAGTATAAAATTTAAATTTAAAAGAGAAATATATATGAAAAATGAGATATTATCAAGAATACAAAAAAAGTTTCCATTAGTTCCAAAGCCATTTAAAGCAATTAGTGATGAATTAGGAATTAGTGAAGATGAAGTTTTGAGTATTTTACAAAAAGAGAAGAGAGATGGGATTATTCGTCAAACCTCTGCTATATTTGATACCAAAAGATTAGGATATAAATCTTCTCTTGTGGCATTTAAAATTGCAGAAGATAAAATTGATAAAGCTGTTGAGATTATTAATGCACACCCAGGGGTCTCTCATAATTATGAGAGAAATCATGACTTTAATATATGGTTTACAATGGCAATTGACCCAAAGTCAAAGCTTGGATTAGATAAGACTATTGAGATTTTAGCTTCACTTACAGAGGCAGAGGATTATATAATGTTGCCTACTCTAAAGCTATTTAAAATCAATGTAAAGCTTAATACTACTGGCAAAGATGATAAAAAAGAGAAAGTTAAAAAGGTAAAACATAGAGATATTAAACTAACTCCTACTCATCAAGCAGTGATAGAAAATGCTCAATATGATATTGATATAGTTAGCGAACCATTTGCTCAGCTTATAAAAAAGATTGATATAGGTTATGATACTCTCTTTAAAATTTTGATAGAATTGCAAGAAGCTGGAGTAATGAGACGATTTGCTTCAATTCTAAATCATAGAAAAGCAGGATTTAATGCTAATGCTATGGTTGTTTGGGATGTAGATGAAAAAGATGGTGAAGATATTGGAGAAAAAGCTGCCTCTTTTAGTGCAGTAAGCCACTGTTATTTGCGTCCAAAATATGAGAATTGGAAATATAATCTCTTTACAATGGTTCATGGTAAGACAAAAGAGGAGACAAATGGTATTATTGATGATATGGCAAAAGAGATACCATCAAAAGACCATAGACCTCTATATTCATCAAGAGAGTTCAAAAAGGTACGAATAGAGTATTTTACCCCTACTTTTGAAGCTTGGGAAAATAAATATATGAAAGTAGGAGAGTAGAAATGGAACTTTTTTTTGAATTAGAGATAGTATATATAGTAATAGGTGCTTTTATATTAAGCGTAACAGCATTTGTAACAACAAGGGACTTTGTGCCTAAAGTTGCTTTTAAAAGAGGAATGCTAGGAGTTGGTGCATTTTTATTTTTTATGATAGCATTTCACTATAATATGACAGTTACTAGAATGGCAGGGGTCAAAAAGTTATTTAATAATGGTGAAACAATTATCTGTGAAAATAAGATGCGTAGGACAATTTCTCGTTCGGTACTTCTATCTAAAAAGTTGGGTTGGAGTATTGATGGAGATAGATTTGTAAATAGTGATTATGAGAGAGATTTTCATACTTCACGATGTATAGAATACAATGGAGATAAAGTAAAATGATAAAACTAATAGTAGCCTTATGTATGAGTGCAATCACTCTTTTTGCTACAAGTAATTCTTCGCAAGTTTGTAAAGCTTGTCATACTACAATATATAATGAATTTCAAAGTTCATTACATGTAAAAGCATCAATACATAATGATGCTATACATAAAGCTATATGGGATAAACATCCACTTAAGGCAAAAGCCAAATATAAGTGTGCAAAATGTCATTCACCATCAGATTTGAAACTATTAGATGAGTTAAAAAAAGGTAAAGAAGCTCTACCTCAAAAGAATAGTATTCAATTAAAAGAACCAATATCATGTAAATATTGTCATCAAATCAAAGATGTTAGCAATCATGCAAAATCAAATACAAATATGATGAATAATAAGCCAAAAACTCTATACTCTGCAAGAGTTAATGACAAAGATAACTCTAATGTAGAGTACAAAGAGAAGAGTAGTTGGTTTGGAATGTTTAAAGAGACAACAGGTTCACCATTTCATAATATAGATTTTACAAATGAGAACTTTTATAGTGGTAAGACCTGTACAGGTTGTCATTCACACAAACAAAACTCTCATAAATTAATTATTTGTGATATGAAAATAGGTGAAGCAAATATAACAAAAGATACATGTATTAGTTGTCATATGCCACAAGTACAAGGTAGTTTTGCAAACTCAAAAGATACTAATACTCATGCTTATCATGGATTTACAGGTGTATTACATAAACCACAAATGCTTAGTAAGTTTGTAGAGTTTGGATTTATAAATGTATCTAATGGATTTGAAATTAGTATCAAAAATAGTGCATCTCATAATCTATTATTACATCCTCTAAGAGTAGGTGAACTTCAAGTTTCTATTATTAGAGATAATAAAGAAGAGAAGCTAAAGAGTGTGAAATTTATGAGAATTTTATCTGATGATAATGGAACTGCTACTATGCCTTGGTTAGCTACAAAGGTATTTAAAGATAATCATATCAAAGCGGGTGAAGAGCGTAAAATAGTATTTAAACATTCTATTCAAAAGGGTGATATTGTAGAGGTTAGATTAGGACACTACACAGTCAATCCAAAAGTTGCTCCAAAATTAGGATTGGAAGATAAAAAAGATTTAACAACATTTAAACTATTCAAAAAAGCACGATTTGAAGTTAAATGAATAAAATCAAAGAAATCTTAAAAAGATACTTATTAGCACTAATATTTTTAATAATTGTAGTGCTAATGATGCTATTAGGAACTCTAGGTGTAACGGAATTTGGTAATAAGATGCTTAGTGATATAGGTGTAGAGATGAAACCAAGAGGAGTACATCTAAGTACTAATTCAACTATCTAAATAAAAAATATTTTTTATGATATAATTTCTCTCTATATTATAGAGAGAAAAGGAAAATAATGATTGTCCATATAGTAATGTTTAAATTTCAAGAAGCCAATATAGAGGCTAATATAATAGAGGCACAAGAGAGATTAAATGCTCTTATAGAGTTTGTGCCATCATTAGATAGTATTGAAATTGGAGTAGATTTTGATAGAAGTGATAGAGCTATGGATTTAGTCCTTACTACAAAATTTCAAACAAAAGAGGATTTAGAAGAATATGCAATTCACCCATTTCATTTAAAAGTAGTAGAGTTTATAAAAAGTGTTACAGAGTACTCTAAAGTAGTAGATTATCAAAAGTGAAAAGATTAAAAGCTTTTGATAACTTAGTAGAAGCTTTGGAGTCTTTACCAACTATTCCCGACTTCGCCCCAAAAAGCACTACACCCCCCTGCCTACCGAGTTTTCCTAAAAAATCTAGGCACTACAAATTACAATTTACCCAAGATATAAGGGGTTAAAGAGTGCTTAACCTCCAT
>Ga0256842_1003353_pt1 | contig 10722 bp, 12 predicted proteins | sample 4559240metaG_FD_185973 | JGI IMG/M metagenome (GOLD analysis project Ga0256842, IMG submission 185973) | Hydrothermal vent microbial communities from Guaymas Basin, Mexico - 4559-240 | ecosystem: Environmental > Aquatic > Marine > Hydrothermal vents | place: Mexico: Guaymas Basin | collected...
GGGGGTTTCAGGGGCGGCGGTCGGGGTGGTCATGGAGGGAGAAAGGCCTATTTTAGTGGAGGTTCAGGCATTGGTTGCTCCTACTTTTTTCCCTTATCCCAAAAGGGTTTCGCAGGGATTTGACTTCAACAGGCTTCAGCTTTTGATAGCGGTTCTTGAAAGAAGGGTGGGGGTCCCGCTTGGTAAGTACGATGTCTATCTTAATATAGTTGGAGGATTGAAATCTGGTGATCCGGCTCTTGATGTTCCTGTGTGTTGCGCTATTTTTTCCTCGTATAGGGATCTCCCTATCCCTTCAGGGAACGTCTTCCTTGGTGAGGTTGGCCTTCTTGGAGAGATAAGGCCCGTTCCCTTTATATCTAGGCGTCTAAAGGAAGCAAACCGTCAAGGTTTTTCGAGGGCTTATATCCCTGAGGTTAAGGAGGATATTTATTTTGATGGTGAAATAAGAATAAGAAAGATTTCCCTCCTTAAAGATCTTATAAAGGGGCTGGAGAGAGGCGATGTTTAGGTGAAAAAAGCGATAGTGGTAGTCTCTCTTTTGCTAATTGTTCTACTTTTCTGTGGTTTTTCCTGGGCTATGACTGTTTACAGGGTGGATATAAAAGGTCTAATAAATCCCGTTACTCTTAAGTATATTTCGAATTCATTTGAAAGGGCAAAGGGGAGCAAGGGTTCTGTATTGCTTGTGGTTATCGACACTCCTGGGGGGTTGGTTAGCTCTATGCGCCCTATAGTGCAAGCTTTTCTTAATTCTCCGATTCCCGTAATTGCGTATGTTTATCCGCGAGGAGCACGCGCTGCCTCTGCGGGAACTTTTATTCTCCTTTCAGCTCACATCGCCGCTATGGCGCCTGGCACGACGCTTGGGGCGGCTCATCCGGTCGCCTTTGGCTTCGGGGGAAAGAGTAAAGAAAATAAGGTTATGGAAGGAAAGGTAGTTAACGATCTTGTCGCGCTTATAAAGGCTATTGCCAAGGAAAGAGGCAGGAACGAAAAGTGGGCGGAAATGGCTATAAGGACGAGCGCTACTTTGACTGCTGATGAGGCTTTGAAACAAAACGTTATAGATGTAGTTTCTCCAAATATAGATTCTCTTCTCAGGTCCTTGGATGGTAGAGCGGTAAAGCTTTCCTCTGGCGAGAAGGTAAAGCTGGATTTCAAGAGATACAAGCTGGTTTATCTGAGAATGCCATGGCATGATAAGGTTCTTCATCTTATAGGTGATCCTAATATAGCTTATATATTGCTTTTTATAGGCTTTTACGCTTTAATTTTTGAGGTAACGCATCCGGGCGCAGTTCTGCCAGGAGTTATAGGAGCGTTATCCTTAATACTCTTTTTCTTTTCGTTTCAGATCTTGCCCTTTAATGTTGCTGGACTCGTATTGATATTTCTGGGAATAGGGTTGCTGATACTTGAGCTTTTTATAGTTTCTCACGGTGTTTTAACCATAGGCGGAGCTATATCTCTTCTTTTAGGTTCTTTTATGCTTATGGGTAGTGGGAAGGAAGCGCCTTATCTTAAGATATCTACCGGTCTTATAATAGGCATGGTGGCAGCGACCGTTGTTCTCTTTGCTTTTGCGTTTGGTTTAGCGCTATATGCTCAGAGAAGAAAACCTATTTCCGGGAAGGAAGGAATGATGGGAGAAAAAGGAATAGCGAAGACGAAGCTCTCTCCTCAGGGTATGGTTTTGGTTCATGGTGAGTTATGGAAGGCTGTATCCTTGGATGGGGATATTGATGAGGGTGAGAGCGTGGAAGTCATAGAGGTAGATGGTTTAACTCTTAAGGTCAGAAGGGTTAAGGAGGGAGGGGAGAGAGGTGTTTTATGATTTAAGCTCTGTTATAGGTGTTATAATAGTTATCGCTATAGTGCTATCCTCGGCTTTAAAGGTGGTCAGGGAGTATGAGAGAGGGGTGGTTTTTAGGCTTGGGAGACTGATAGGTGCTAAAGGTCCGGGATTGATAGTTCTTATTCCGCTTGTCGATAGAATGGTTAAGGTAAGCTTAAGGGTGATAACTCTGGATGTTCCAGTGCAGGAAGTTATCACTAAGGATAACGTTCCCATTAAGATAAACGCGGTGGTTTATTTCAGGGTTCTCGATCCTGTAAAAGCTGTTGTTGAAGTTGAAGATTATGTCATGGCAACCTCTCAGATATCACAGACTACTTTAAGGAGCGTTGCCGGGCAAGTTGAGCTTGATGAGCTTCTCGCTCACAGAGAAAGGGTCAATCAGCGTCTGCAGAGCATAATAGATGAGCAAACTGATCCTTGGGGCATAAAGGTGAGCATGGTTGAGATAAAGGATCTTGAGCTCCCGGAGGGGATGAAGAGGGCCATGGCTCGTCAGGCTGAGGCGGAAAGAGAAAGGAGAGCCAAGATAATAAACGCTGAGGGGGAATTCCAAGCTGCTCAGAAGCTTTCTGAGGCTGCGGGAATTCTTGAGAAATATCCGAAGGCGCTACAGCTCAGGTTTCTTCAGACCGTCAGAGAAGTTGCAAGTGAGCGCAATTCTATGATAATATTCCCATTGCCAATAGATATTCTTGACGCGTTTGTCAGGAGGTGTGAGAAAAATGAAGAGAGTTAAGGTGTATTCTACTCCTGTTTGTCCATACTGTAATATGGCTAAGGAGTATCTTTCTCAAAAGGGGGTGGAATATGAGGATATCGATGTAAGCAGGGATAGGGAGGCCGCGATGTACATGATAATGAAAACGGGACAGATGGGCGTTCCTGTGATAGAAATATGTGATAAGTTTATCGTGGGCTATGACCCTCGCGCTATAGATGAGGCTCTGGAGGAGTGTCAGCAAGAGGGATAAGAGCAACGATAAGAATCCTAAGGGAGGGATGGAGAGGTGAGAGAGGAGCTTCTCAAACTGCTTCCTGAGATCGACTGGATTGAAGATAAGGATCTCAGAGAGAAAGTTATCGCTACGTGGATTGAGGCTCTGGAAAGAGGTGGCTGGAGACCGGAGGATATGAAGAAGATACCTTTTACCTTGCTTCTTGAGGGCGTTGGGATAAGCTTCCTCGATCATACGAGGGCGGTAACGCAAATGGCTAAAGCTATCTGTGATATTGCCAGAGAGATTTACGGGGATAAGATGCCGCTGAATAGGGACTATCTTATAGCTGGGGCTCTTCTTCATGATGTCGGTAAGCTTATGGAGTATGAGCTGAAGGATGGAAAATATGTACAGACCAAGATAGGGAGAACCTTGAGGCATCCGTTCATTGGCGCTGCCTTGGCATATCTTAATGGTTTACCTTCCGAAGTTGCTCATATTATCGCCTTTCATTCGCATGAGGGGGACCACGTTAAGAGAATTCCTGAAGCCATAATAGTTAACAAGGCTGATTTTGTTAATTTCGATACGATTAAGGCGATAATGGGGAGGTGAAAGCACGTGGGTAAGACCATAATTGAGAAGATAATTTCGGAAAAGCTTGGTAGAGATGTCAAAGCTGGGGAAAGAGTTTGGGTTCCGCTTGATCTTGTTGTCATAAGAGATTTCGCTGGACCTAACGCTGTGCTTCAGTTCGATGAGGTTACGGGTGGTAATGGAAAGGTTTTTGATCCTGATAAGATAGCCATTACTTTTGACTATCAAGCTCCAGCTAAGGTTGAAAAGGTGGCTAATAACCAGAGGATCTGTAGGAAGTTCGCTGAGCGTCAGGGGATAAAGCATCTTTTTGATGTTAACACTGGTGTTGGACAGCATACGATACTCGAAGCAGGACTCGTGACTCCGGGAAGCGCGATAATAGGAACAGATAGCCATATGAATCTTCTTGGCGCGGTTGAGTCATTTTCAACAGGTGTGGGAACTACGGATATAGTTGCGGGGTTTATACTTGGTAAGCTTTGGTTCAGGGTTCCCAACAGCATAAAAATCATGTTTAACGGAAAGCTTGAGTACCCCGTTACTCCCAAAGATTTAACTCTTTTCTATGTGAAGGAGATGGGAGGGGACGGAGCAAACTATCTTTCCGTGGAATTCAGCGGTGAGGTCATAGATTCTCTTAATCTTGCAGGAAGGCTTACCCTTGCCAGCATGGTTACGGAAACGAGCGGGAAGATAGGATTAATGGTTCCAAACGATGACGTTAAGGCTTTTCTTAAGGAAAAAACCGGTCAGGATTTCGATGGTATAGAGCCCGATCCAGATGCTAAGTATCTTGAGATAAGAGAGTATGATGTTAGTGATCTCGAGCCGTTGATTTCTTGTCCGCACACTCCAGAGAATGTTAAAAAGGTAAGGGAGGTAAAGCGAGTTAAAATAGATGAGGTATTTATAGGATCTTGTACTAACGGAAGATATGAGGACTTTAAAGCGGCCTATGATTATCTTATGAAAGTTGGGAAGGAGTTCCATCCTAAGGTTCGCGTGATATTCACTCCTTCTACGAGAGAAGTTGCTCTAAGGCTTCTTGAAGAGGGTATAGCCAAGGCATTCGTTGAGGCGGGAGGTATAGTTACTAATCCGGGTTGCAGTCTATGCACAATAGGTCATCACGGTGTTTTAGCTAAGGATGATGTTCTCCTAAGCACCTCCAATAGGAACTTTCAGGGCAAGCTTGGAAAGGGATCCTATGTATATCTGTGCAGTCCTTTAACTGCTATAGCGTCTGCTATAACTGGAGAAATCACCGATCCGAGAGATTTGCTTTAAGGGGGTGTTTTAAGAATGGCTGTTTTAAGAGGAAAAGCTTGGGTTTTTGGAGATAACATAGATACAGATTTGATCTATCACGGTAAGTACCTTCCTATAACGGATCCTGAGGAGATGGCAAAGCACGCAATGGAGTATGTTCCCGGAATGGAGAATTTCGCCAAGGAGGTAAAGCCCGGGGATTTCGTCGTAGCGGGAAGAAACTTTGGTTCTGGTAGCTCTCGTGAGCATGCCGTTTTGTGCTTGAAATATCTTAAGGTTGCTGGTGTTATAGCTGAGAGCATATCGAGGATTTACTATAGAAACGCGGTTAACAACGGTTTTATGATACTCGAATGTCCTGATGTTACGAAAAAGGTTAAAACGGGGGATGAGCTTGAGGTTGAGCCTGAAACTGGAAGGATAAAAAACCTCACGACGGGTGAGGAATTTTACGCTCATCCGGTTTCCGGGCTGGAAAAAGAGATAATGGAAAAGGGCGGGCTTATAGAGTATATAAAGGCGCAGATGGGCAGGTGAGCTAAGAATGGGAATGACATTTGCTGAGAAGGTTCTGGCTAAAAAGGCAGGACTTTCGAGCGTTAAACCCGGAGATATAGTTACCGTAGAACCGGATAGAGCTATGTCTCATGATAATGCTGCTCCCATCTCTAAGATATTTAAATCCATAGGTGTCGAAAAGGTTTGGAATCCGGAGAAGATAGTTATAATTCTTGATCACGCCGTTCCCGCCCCCACAGATAAGCATGCTAAGAATCATAAAGATATAAGGAAATTCGTTGCGGAGCAGGGTATAAAATACTTCTATGATGTCAACTCAGATGGCGGAGTTTGCCATCAGCTTTTCTGTGAGGAAGGGTTTGCCTTACCAGGACACGTTATAGTTGGAAGCGATTCTCATACCTGTACTTATGGAGCATTTGGGGCTTTCTCCACAGGAATAGGCAGAAGCGAAATGGCAGCTGTTTGGGCCACGGGTCAAATATGGTTCAGGGTTCCCGAGAGCATGAAGATAGGGATAGAAGGAAGCTTCCCCAGGGGAGTTTACGCCAAGGATCTTATTCTCAAGATAATAGGAGACATAGGTGCTGATGGAGCTGACTATAAGTCGGTGGAGTTTACTGGTAGCGCGGTTAAGGAGATGTCTATTTCTGAGAGAATGACGCTCTGTAATATGGTCATAGAAATGGGTGGTAAAAACGGCGTGGTAGAACCTGATGAAAAAACACTTGCCTATTTGGAGAAGATAGCGAAGGGAGATTTTGAGGTCATAAAGGCGGATCCAGACGCGAGGTATGAAAGGGTTCTGAAATATGAGCTTTCTGAGCTTGAACCTGTTGTTGCGAAACCGCACACGGTTGACAATGTTTCGCCGGTTAAGGAGGTTGAGGGACTGAAGATAGATCAGGCTTTTCTCGGAACGTGTACTAATGGGAGAATAGATGATCTAAGAGTAGCAGCGGAAATCCTCAAGGGGAAGAGGATAGCTAAGGGAGTTAGGTTCATAGTTATCCCTGCTTCCTGGAGAGTATATAAAGAGGCGATGAAGGAAGGGGTGCTCGAAACGCTGATCGAGGCTGGAGCTGTTATCGGTCCACCGGGCTGTGGTCCGTGCATGGGAAACCATCTGGGTATTCTCGCCCCCGGTGAGGTTTGTATAAGCACCGCTAATAGGAACTTTAAAGGAAGGATGGGTAATCCGGAATCTGAGATATACCTTGCGAGTCCTGCTACCGTTGCTGCGTCTGCGCTTAGGGGAGTCATAACTGATCCGAGGGAGGTGCTTTAGCCTTGAAGGTCAAGGGAAGAGTCTGGAAATACGGTGACGACATAAATACGGACGTAATTTTTCCGGGGAAGTATACCTATACGGTGCTGGATCCTGAGGAGATGGCGAAGCATGCTCTTGAGGACCTTGATCCTTCCTTCGCTAAAGAGGTAAAACCGGGAGACATAATAGTTGCTGGAAAGAATTTCGGTTGTGGAAGCTCCAGAGAGCAGGCTGCTACGTGCCTTAAAGCTGCTGGGGTAGGAGCGGTCGTTGCAAAGAGTTTTGCACGTATATATTACAGGAATGCCATTAATCAGGGACTTCCTATCGTGCAGTGTCCAGAGGTTTACGACGCTGTTGAGAAAGGGGATGAGATAGAAATAGACTTTGATAAAGGTGAGATAAGAACCTCTAAAGGGGATGTATTTAGCTTTTCTCCTCTTCCGGAGTTTGTCAGGGGGATACTGGAAGATGGAGGGCTAATACCGCATATAAAGAAAAAGCTTGGAAAGGCATAAGGAGGAAACGCTGAAATTGGGTGGTATATGGAAATGGAGCGAGACAACGCTGCGGGATCGCTTGGTTGAGGAGATGAGGGCGGGGATTCCTTTTCCCCCGCCCTTTCCTTCTTTAGTTGAGGAGGCTTTTTACTCCGTGATAGTTGAGTTTATGGTTTCTCCAAAGCCTGGATTGGTTGATAGATTTCATAACGGATCTCACTCTGATATGAACCCTTTTAGCTTTGCTTCTGTTTTTCCTCAGTTTTATACCGCTTTAGCTATCGGAATATATAGAAAGGTTGAGGAAGCGTTAAGAACTACTCCCGATCTGCCTTTGCCTGTGCTTTTTAACATGGTTAGGCCTACCGCCGCTTTCATGGAAAGCCTGTTGCTCAGGGCAGCTAACGGGGTAAACGTGCTTAAAGGGCTATTTTTCTCCTTAGGGTGTGCTCTTATGACGGCAACTTATCTCGAGATCAAAGGTTTGGATTTGGCTCCTGCGAGGATTTCCAGAGCCGTTTCAGCGATGACCAAGAAAGCTCTCATGGAAGAACTTGAGGATTTAAAGAATAAGGCTGATACATATGGAATAAAAGCGTTTAACGCCTATGGTATACGGGGGGTCCGCGGTGAGGTGGCTAATGGTTTTTCTTCTGTAATGAAAGAGGGACTGCCTCGTTTAAAGGAAGCCCTTCAGAAAGGCGCTAATCTTCAGAGAGCCTGTCTTCATGCTCTTTTAGGGCTTATGTCGATCGTTGATGATACAAACATAGTGGGACGTGGAGGCATTGATGCTTTAAACTGGGTAAAGTCAAGATCCAGAGAAATCCTTGAGAAAGGAGGCATGCTTTCAGAATCTGGTCTTGATAATTTGCTTAGGTTCGATGAGGAGCTAAGGGAAAAGAACCTGAGCCCGGGAGGAAGTGCGGATTTGCTTGCCGTGACGCTCTTTCTATACAGGATGGAGGTGAGATCAAATGTATGACGCTATCGTCGTGGGAGCAGGTCCTGGAGGGTACGTTTGTGCCATTAAGCTTGCTCAACTCGGGAAGAAAGTTCTAGTGGTGGAAAGAGGGGAGCTGGGGGGAACCTGTACTAACTTGGGATGTATTCCTACGAAGGCGTTGCTTTCCGGCGCGGAGATGTACTGGGGTTTTAAAAAAAAGGCTTCCAGAATGGGGATCAGGGGCGATATATCCGTTGACTTTAAGGCTCTGCGAGATCATATGCTTAAGTCCATTTCTCTTTCTAAAAAGGGAATAGAATATCTGTTTAAGAAAAACGGGGTAGATTTGAAAAAAGGAACTGCTTACGTTCTTGAGCCCTGTAAGATTGAAATAGAGGAAACAGGAGAGGTCTTCGAGGGAAAGAATCTTGTTCTGGCTAATGGCTCTGTTCCGAAAATGTTCCCCCCATTTAGCGAGATTGAGGAAGTATGGACCAGCGATGATGTTTTTTTCATGGAGGAGATTCCGAAGTCCGTTCTTATCGTGGGGGGAGGGGCAATAGGAGTTGAGTTCGCTACGTTATTTTCTATCCTCGGGACAAAGGTTATCCTGGTAGAGCTGCTTGAGCATATTCTTCCAGCGGAGGATTCTGATGTAGCTTCTGAGGTTAAAAAATCGCTGCAGAAAATGGGTGTTGAGGTTTATGAGTCGTCAAAGGTGTCGTTTCTTGATCGCAAAGGGGATATTTTTCTCTGGGGCTTGGATACATCGGATGGAGTTGTCGAAGGGAGGTCAGAGAGGATCTTAGTCAGCGTGGGAAGGGTTCCCCGAATAGGTGATGATCTTAAGGAACTGGGTCTTGAGATAGATAGGGGTGTAAAAGTTGATTCTCGTATGAGAACAAATGTGCCTAATGTATATGCTATAGGTGACCTTGTGGGAGGTATTATGCTTGCTCATGTTGCCATGATGGAGGGGATAATAGCTGCTTATAATATCGCTGGTGTTGAGAAAGAAATGAGCTATAGCGCTGTTCCCTCTGTAATATTCTCTAATCCTGAAGTTGCTTCCGTTGGGCTTAGGGAAAAAGATATTGAGGATAAAAATTACAGGATCTTTAAGTATCCTTTCTCGGCTAATGGTAGAGCGAGGACGATGGATGAAAGGGAAGGCTTCGTGAAGGTTATAGCTGATGGGGATGGGAAAGTTGTTGGTTTTTCTGCTGTGGGCCCCCTCGCCACCGAGCTTATAGTAGAGGGGGTTTTAGCTGTTAGGTTTGGGCTTAGGGCTGAAGATCTCTCTTTGACGATTCATCCTCATCCTACTTTGAGTGAGGCAATATTGGGAGCCTTTGAGGGGGTATCGGATAAGCCGATTCACTTATAGATAAAATTTTAGGTCACGTTTTTGCCTCCCGCGTGCGTATATATATGTGGGAGGTGATTTTTATGGGAAGAAAAATAGCAGTTCCCATGATTGTAGCACTGGTTATCGTGGGATTTGGAGGATTGGCCTTAGCCTATTTCCCGGGATGGGGACACTATCCATCATATTACTGGTCGGGAGGCTTTCCGCCGAGGGAGGGACCGAGAGTGGGTGCTCCTCCGTTTTATCGGATAGGACCTTACGCTGCTGGACCGATGTGGGGACCTGCCTGGAGTCCCGCGCGGAGAGCTCCTATAGCTCCCTTTTTTGCAAGCAGGCTTAGGGCTGTGGGAGAGGCTCTTTCAAAAGCGACTGGTATACCCTTGGAAAAATTAAAGAGCGTATGGCAGAAGTATCCAATGCCTCCAAGGATGTTTTTAAGAGCCGTTGTTCTATCACAGCTTCTTAAGAAGGACCTTGAAACGGTAGCCAGGGATTTCAGCGCTAATCCACCACTTTATCTCTGGAAAAGCGGAGTAGATCCATCCCAGCTTATAAAGAAAGAATGGGAGCTTAGGGGGAAAATGAAGTCTCTTCTTAAAGGATGGGTTCCATTCAGAGGCTGGGGGATGAGAGTGTGGTGAGGGGGAAGATACTTCCCCCTCACTTTTTAGGTATCAAGCAGAGGATCATCAAGGGTTCGTCAAATGGGTTCTCAAAGGAATGCATCTCATTTGGGGGAACGTATACAAAGCTACCGGCTTCTATGCTGTATGTTGCGTTTTCTCCGCGGACAATGCCTTTTCCACTTAAAACGAATACCTCATGTTCCCAATCATGCTTGTGGTATGGGGTGTTTCCTCCTGGCTCGATCGTAAAATGGCGCATTATAAAATTTGGAGCGTTTTCTTTTTCTCCTATTAAAACTCTTATCCAGACGTTTTTCGCGCCTTCTTCCTTAACCTCACTTGCTTCAACATCTTTCCACTTTTTAACGATCATGGAATCCCCTCCTTTTAGGATCAGTATCTCAAAACAATGATATAATATGATAGAGTCTTTGAAAAGGAGGTGAAAGAAACATGAAAGTGAAGAAAACGCTGTTGCTAATTTCGATTCTTTTACTTTCAGCATTTCTTCTAAGCATGGCTGGTAATGCTTATGCTTTTCCGAGGATGCGTGTCTATCCAGCGTCTTTGAATTTTGGAAACGTTCGAGCTGGGGGAAGTTCTTCAAGGGTTTTTTATGTTGCTAATACGGGGACGGCGATTTTAAGGGTAGCTCTTAGCGCGGGGTCACCTTTAATCAGGTTATCACGATTACGCTTTATCGTTAGACCCGGTAGTAGGGTTCCAGTAAGGGTAACGTTCGCAGCCGGTTTAACCGGGGTAGGGTATAAAAATGGCAGAATCGCGGTGAATACTAACGCTGGGCGGCGTTATGTTTATTGGAG